>Ga0209636_10000661_pt1 | contig 34120 bp, 34 predicted proteins | sample DeeMarSWOR152_54_FD_187464 | JGI IMG/M metagenome (GOLD analysis project Ga0209636, IMG submission 187464) | Marine sediment microbial communities from White Oak River estuary, North Carolina - WOR-1-52-54 (SPAdes) (version 2) | ecosystem: Environmental > Aquatic > Marine > Intertidal zone >...
GCTGGTTCGTGAGGGAAAGATACCCGGGACCCGTGTGACAGGGAAGTGGACCTTTTCGAGATATCTCATCCGAAATTGGATCGAGTCCCGTTCATTGGAATCCTTTTCCGGGTGGCAGTTCCCCCCCCGATCCTCTCCCTCGACGGATCTCTTCATTTCGGGGAGCAACGACCTGATCATAGACCGGCTCCTGAATATTGTCTTAAAGATCGAGGCACCGGATATCTTGGCTTATTTTTGTAATACCGGAAGCATGGGAGGACTCAAGGCCGTGCGCATGGGTAAGGCCCATCTGGCAGGCATTCATCTGTATCACCCGGAATCAGGGCAGTATAACATCCCCTATCTCAAGGAGCATCTCTCAAATGAGAACGTGCTCCTCTACAATCTAGCATATAGGACTCAAGGCTTCATATTGAAGAAGGGCCAACGGTTTGAAGGGGTTTCTGATCTCGTCGGAAAGCGGTATCGGTTTATCAACAGGGAACCAGGGTCGGGCACGAGGCTCTTACTGGATCTCCTGTGCAGGGAAAAGGAGATCGATGTGAACCAGATCATTGGATACTCAAATGAGGTCTTCACCCACTTAGAGGTGGGGGTCGCTATCTTAAGGGGAGAGGCGGATGTGGGCCTGGGAATTCAATCTGTAGCGGAATGCCTTGGGCTCGATTTTTTACCCGTCCGTAAGGAGAGATATGATCTCGTCGTTCCAGCCGAAAACCTCGTGCTGAGACCTGTGCAGGTCTTCTTCAATGTGATCCACTCGAGCAGCTTCCGTCAGGCCTCCAGGGGACTACCTGGGTATGACTTGAGGGATTCCGGAAAGCTGATGAGTTCGTGATGAAAGGCGAGGAAACGAGAGACTAAACCTTGAATCCGGCTATTATACTCCCCTCTATACATCCAAGACTGCTAATATTGCTGAAAGTAACGAGCCAAGTAAATCAGTACCCCACGGTTGTGGTTGTGGGAGTCACGGGGTTTTTTCACCATAAACCTCATATGTCAGCGCATCTCGAGTAACTCGTTATTGCCTTTGAAATAAGGGCACCGGGATATATAAGTAAATTGAACAATGGGAAGTGAGGATGAGCTTAATGTGAGAGAGGCGACATATGGCTGGAAAATACTTCGAAGACCTTCGTGTGGGTGAAGTAATAAGGCATAGCCTTGGCCGTACTATCACCGAGATGGATAATGTGTTATTTACGGCCCTGACGATGAACACGCAACCCCTGCACCTCAATGAGGATTTCGCAAGCAAGCAGTCTCAGTTCGGGCAGCGCGTCGTTAACGGGATTTTTACCTTAGGGCTTGCAGTGGGGATATCGGTGCCGGAGTTGACCGAAGGCACCATAGTAGCCAACATGGCCTATGACAAGGTCAGGCATCCCCACCCCGTCTTTCACGGCGATACCCTCTACGTGGAAACCGAAGTGCTGGACAAACGGGAGTCCCGCTCCAACCCGCAGGTGGGAATAGCGCGCTTTCGTCATACCGGACGCAATCAGAATGGCCTGGACGTAATTCAGTTTGAGCGCACAGTGATGGTTCTCAAGAAACTTGAGAGCAAATGATGACCATTGGGCTCAACCCAAAACCAAGGAGTTGCCATGGACTCGAGGCTTCTTACGATGAGGGTAGTTTTTTCCACTTGGGTTTTCGCTTTTCCACAAAGGCCCTTTGGCCCTCTATGCCGTTCTCGCCTAGGGCCATTATACTGATCAGTTCCTTCCCGTATCGTACAGCCTTGCCATATTCCATATCCAGTATTGTATAGAAAAACTCCTTGCCCATCTGAGTGATGCTCGGGCTCTTGCTCGCGATCTTCCCTGCCAGCTCCATGGCTGCCTCTTTCAACTTATCGGCGGGCACTACCTTATTTATAATGCCTATTCTTTCTGCTTCTTGAGCGTTTAACCGATCCCCTGTTAGAAACAGCTCGAAGCACTTCTTCAGGCTGCTGATATTGCGAACCATTGCTGGCCCTATTGTCGTAGGGAACAAACCAACATGTATCTCCGGCAAGCCAAAGGTTGCATCCTCCGCAGCCACCACTAAATCACAACACACTGCCAACCCGCAGCCCCCTGCCAGGGCATAACCATTTACAGCACAAATAACAACCTTCCGCAATGACCCCAAAGTTGACCACACTTGAGCTAGCTTGCTGGAGAACTCCCGTTGCTTTACTATATCAGAAGGCCGACTAGGAGAGCCCTCAGACAGATCTCTCCCGGCGCAGAAGACGCCCGGCACATTGCTCATGAGGACTATAACGTATACCTCGGAATCACGGTCCAATTCCTGCAAACCCTCAATGAGCTCACTGATGAGTTGGCTGCCCAAGGCGTTTCGCTTTTGGGGATGGTTCAGCTTAATTATCCCAATGTTTTCCTTCCGCTCCAATAAGATGGTCCTATAATTCATGATATCTTATTCCCCTCACAGGTCACAAACGCGCGAAGCCTTAGCCAGCAAGAGCTCCCATTCCTCACCAACAGACTTCTCCATGGCCTCCATATCCGCCTCTTCTAGATGGCCAAACCGGCCCTGCATCTTCATGTAGTCCCGTAACGATATCTCCTGTTGCGGTCGTTGCACTGTCCAGCGTACTCCATCTTCCACTTCCAGCAACGGGAAAACCCTGCTTTCCACTGCCATACGCGCCAGTTTTACGCTGAGGTTAGGCGCAAAGCGCCACCCCGTAGGGCAAGGAGCTAACAGGTTGAAGAACCTGGTGCCCCTCATTGTCTTTGCCTTCAACACCTTCCTTACCAAATCCTGGGGATATGCGATGGTAGCTGTTGCCACATAGGGTATATGGTGAGCGGCCATTATGCCGACGAGATCCTTCTTGCGCTCCTTCTTCGGTTGGGGTAGCGGCGTGGTCGTAGTCCACGCCCCAGCCGGTGTGGAGCTGCTGCGCTGCATGCCCGTCATCATGTATCCCTCATTGTCATAGCAGGCGTAGATGAAATCCTCGTTTCTCTCCGCCGCTGCTGACAGCGCTTGAATCCCAATATCAGCAGTGCCCCCATCACCAGCCCACACCAAGACTATCGTTTCCTTATCTCCCCTTACGTCCAAGGCTGCCCTGATCCCCGTTCCCGAGGCCGCTGCAACTTCGAACAGGCAACGGCACAACGGTGCCTCAACTGCCCGGGCAAAATACCCCGAGCAGCTGGCCGGGTTTGTCAACACTACCTTGGGCCCAAGAAGCTTGAGCATCTGGCGCATCATCGCCGCCCCAGGGCACCCAGCACACGCCGTATGTCCCGGAGGAGCATATTCCGCCTCAGGGACCTCTATGTCGAATTGTTTTAACCTCCTCAGCTTTTCCACCGGCATCACTCCTCCCAGCGCGGTATCCCTAACCAGATGACCTCGTCGTCCGGCTCTCGGTGCTCATAGGTATATTGAATCGCCTCGCGAATGCGACCCGGCGTTATGCTCAACCCGGCGACCCCTCCGATAAACCCAAAAATCGGTGGCTTTTTCGGTGCACTGTACATCGCCGCCCTCAGCTCTAAAGCCATGATACCGCTGCGACCGTATGAAACGTTTCTATCTATTACCAGCACCTTTGCAGCGTTCTGCAAGGCTGCTGTTATCTCTTGTCTGGGAAACGGGCGAAACATCCTTACCCGCAGCAGACCAACCTTCTTGCCCTGCTTGCGCAGTTCATCGACAATATCGTGCGTCATGCTGGCAACCGATGTCAGAGCTACTAAAATAACCTCGGCGTCTTCCGCACGATAGGGCTCAATAACGTCATAACGACGCCCGAAATGCTGATAAAACTCCTCATGAACTTGTTTTACCGCCTCCATCGCAATCTCGAAAGCGTCCTGAGTTCGCCGCCGGAGTTTACTGAGATACGGGGCACCGGCGACAGCACCGGGGCTCGCAAAGAAGCGCAAGGGATTGTCAGGGTCAATCTTGAACTTGGTCTGCCTGGGGGGCAAGAAACCATCAACCACGTCTCTGTCCGGAACAAATACCGGCTCATAGGTGTGGGACATGATAAACCCATCAAAACAGACCATCACCGGCAAGCTCACCAGCTCAGCAACCCGGTACGCTAGAATTATGGTGTCCAGTATTTCCTGATTGCTCTGACAGTAAAACTGCATCCAACCAGTATCCCTCTGAACGAGGGCATCGTCCTGCTCCATTCCTATGTCAGGCGGGGGACCTAAACTCGCTGTCACTACTGCCATCACAATGGGACACCTTCCCCGCCCTGCCCAGTGAAGAACCTCATGCATGAGAGCCAGCCCTTGCCGGGCTGTAGCGGTGAAGGTGCGCACCCCCCCAGCGGAAGCACTGGCCAGGACTGCGAGGGCTGAATGCTCCGATTCCACCGGGATGAACTTAGCCTCTAACTTGCCCTCAGCGATATACTCTGACAGCCGCTCCACGACGGTTGATTGAGGGGTAATGGGATAGGCCGCAACTACCTGAGCCCGACAGAGCATGGCACCACATGCGGCACTGTAGGTGCCGCTCAGGAGTTCATAACTCCCCCGTCCTTTTTCCTCTTCTAATGCCATCTGCTTTCCTCTTCCATCCCCAGTGCCCCGCGGGGGCATTCTTCAGCGCATACACCACAGCCCTTGCAATAGTCATAATCAAATTCTATTTCCCCGACTTTCTGCAGGATTACCGCATCAGGACACAGAAACCAGCACGTGTTACAGGCATTACACCTGCCACACTGAAAGCAACGCCGTGCCTCAGTGCAGGCAGTTTCAGTAAGCGCTTCCACGCCCGCCCCTTTAAGATCCTGCCGCGCCTCACGCTTAAAATAGTTGACGTTTAAGTCCTCATACTTGATGACTCGTTCACTTTCCGGTGATACCGGAATCTCCCGGCCAGTCAGGTGCGAATCAATACCCCGAGCTGCTTTTTTCCCCGCAGCTATTGCCTCAATGACTGTCGCAGGCCCAGTTAGGGCATCTCCAGCGACAAAAACCTTTGGTAGGTTGGTGGCCAGGGTCTGAGAATCTGCACCTATAAGCCCAGTCCGGTCAATCTCAACTCCCGAGCCGTTGAGGAAGGACAGATCTGGCACCTGACCGATGGCGACAATTACCGTATCCGCCTCTACCTCAAACTCGGAGCCAGAGATCGGTATCGGCCTTCTCCTCCCGGTGTCATCCGGCTCTCCCAATTCCATACGAACGCATCGTATACCGGCCACCCTCCCGCTCCTGAGGATGATCTCCGTTGGTGCCACCAGAAATTGTATCTCAATGCCCTCTTCCAAAGCGACATCCACCTCCCCCGCGACGGCCGGCATCTCAGCCCTCGACCGGCGATAGAGAATGCTCACAGATCCCGCCCCTAAATGGGCAGCTACCCTCGCAGAATCTATCGCCGTATTGCCTCCTCCGATTACACAAACCCTATTTCCAAGGCTAACCTCATCCCCGGAATTGACCTGTCTCAAAAACCCCACCCCGGGAAGAACCCCCCCTGCATCTTCCCCAGATACATTGAGCCTCAAGTCCTTTTGCGCTCCGACCGCGATCAAGACTGCCTCATAACCCTCGGCCAAGAGTTCATTGAAGGTAACATCCTGGCCAACAGCTACATTTGTCCTTATCTCAACACCCAGGCCCTTAATGGCTTCTACTTGTTCGTCTACTACCCTTTTAGGCAGGCGATACTCGGGCACGCCCCAATACAGCATCCCCCCAGTGGCAGACAAGGCCTCAAGGATGGTAACCCCATAACCATACCTGCCAAGATAGTAAGCTGCACTCAACCCTGCTGGACCGGACCCGATAATCGCCACCCGCTCCTTTTTGGCAGGTACATCCGGCAGAGAGAAACCTTGCCTTACGATATAATCACCGAGAAGGCGTTCCAGCTGCTTGATGGCAAGAGGCTCGTCAAATCTACCCCTGTTGCAATCGGGTTCGCAAAAGCAAGGGCAGACTCTTCCCGTTATCGCCGCCAGCGGATTATCCACCGCTAGGATCTCGGCAGCCTCATTCACCCTGCCCTCTCCAAGGAGCTCCAAATACTCACGTATCCGGATGCTCCCCGGGCAGGCATGGCTGCACGGTGCTGCGCCTTCCGCTAAAACCGGCCGGACTGATCGCCATGAACCGGTCTTGCTTGTGAGAAGAGAGAGTGCCTCCCCTTCTACGAACTGCACGTGCATCGTCTCATCACATATCTCACAACCCTTTATCTTCACCGAATCTCCCCCTTAACTGTCTCCTTCACTACGCACTTTCACACTATAGTACGCCTCTTTCGCTGCCGCAGCATTGGCTTCCCTTTTGACCGGCACCTCTTTCCCTATGGCTTCAAGCAGGGTATCCAGGCTCACTAAATCCGTTAGCTTGGCGAAGCCGCCGATAATAGCGGTGTTCACTATCGGTGCTTGTGAAGTGCCAAGTTTATGTTTGAGCGCAATAGAGGTCGCGTCAACTGTGGCTACCGAGAAATCAGGAGGAAATTGAAACTCCTGCGGGTCTTCGGGTGCGTTAATCAGAATCCATCCCCCCGCCTTTAAACCCTTATCTACCTGCGCCGCCTTGGTCTTGATGAGCCCTGCATCCAGGACAATGACGTGATCCGGCTTTTCCACTATATCCTTCATATAGATGTACTTGGAATCCACCCTCAGGAATGCCTGCACAGGCGCCCCCCTCCGTTCAGCGCCGAAAAGGGGGAAGGCTTGTGCATAGTTACCCTCCTTCATTACAGCCTTCGCCAGTATAGTAGCGCCCACTACCGCGCCCTGGCCGCCTCTACCATGCAGCCGGATTTCTATCATTAACTTTCTCCCATACCCTATACAGCATCCAACACGCCAACAATGCCTCCAGTGATTGCAATGGATAAGCCCCTATCAAAGATCCCGCGAGATTCAATACAAGAGTACCTGACCTAAGTCAATAGGCAAAAGGAAGATTTATGCGAGCGCCCATTGGCGCGGAGGGATATCGTGTGGCTAAAAGTCGGCGGGGCTTTTGACCGCCAGCCCTGAAGCAACCACAGAAGCCTTTGACCTGGTTTCTACTCCGTCTCATCGCAACCCTAGCTAGGTGGTAGTGGCAGTTTATCGCACTGTGGAGAACGCGAGCATATTGTCAGTGATCGAATAAGCTGATATAAATATTTCTTAGTCTGTATACTAACTATATGCGGAATAGACTAAATGAAATACACGCAATACTTTCTCTATACACGGAAAAGACCTGACAGGGCATACATAAAGGATGAATGGATTGATTTCACTATCAAAAATCCTATTCGAACTGAAATACAATCCGATGGACGGATAAGAAAATGGGCAAAAATTGAACAGGAAGGAAAATATTTACGTGTCATATTACTTGAAGATGGAGAAACAATTCACAATGCTTTCTTTGATAGGGACTTCAAGGAGGTGTAAGTTATGAAAATAAAGTATTTTAATGATACTGATACTGCCTTGGTGGAATTTACAGAAAATTTGGTAAAAGAAACTCGAGAAATATCAGAGAATGTATATATCGACATTGATGAAAAAGGCAATCTTGTTAGCATGACAATTGAACATGCGAAAACAACAGCGCATTTGCCAGACATATCTTACCAACAAATAGAGAAAAAAGTTACCGCATAATCGGGTAGCTGGGGGCTTTAATCCCCCAGCCCCCACAACCACCCCGCGTTCGGGTTCCCGTTCAATGAGCAGGATTCCCGAAGTCTATCCCACTAAAGCGGGAGCGATGAATGTTCACCCATAGCTCCTTGACAGATAAAAGGCCCTGATTCTTTGAGTCTCCGCCAAAAGGCGGGAGTGGGCGGCTCATAGCTTTGCTCTCAGGCTTCCTTCAGACACCGTCTCACGACGATGCCCTTGCCTTCGGCTCGTACTTATGTCAGTGTACATAATTACCCTAACAGGGTTCGTGTACAGGGGGCTTACACTCCATAAATTCACGCCCATACCGTGCATACACCAATTGCTACAGTCCGACCGCGAAACAACTTCGCTGATTTGCCTGCGGCGGAGCTCGGACCACAATAACATGAAGATCATACTGATTTATGCTGCAAGTTGGGTGGGCATGGTAATTCTCGCGGTCGTCAACGGAGCAATACGTGAGAAGGTATATGGACAGTTGATGCCTGAGCTCTTAGCCCATCAATTGTCGACCTTTATCGCGCTCATTCTCCTTGGCGCATATATATGGTGCCTTACTGGAGTTTGGCGGATTGATTCATCAAAACAGGCCCTCGTGATAGGGTGTATGTGGCTTATCACGACCATCGTATTTGAACTCGTTTTTGGTCATTACGTCATGGGGCATTCCTGGGGCAAGCTATTTCATGACTATAATCTGCTCAAAGGCCGCGTTTGGTCGCTGGTGCTGATCTGGACGGCTGTTGCCCCATATGTGTTTTATCGGATGCGGTCCTAACCCTTATGAGGCCTCCGGCTGTCAAGGGTAAACGTATCCGCTAACGAAAAAAATTTCCCATGTTCTCGCTTTGCTCGATAAAGGAGCCTCTATTCCTGTTGGGGTCATTCTGTCCTGGTTTCCAAATGCATGCAACGGTACCGAGATCCTAAACCAAACACTTAACGAGGCTCTACCGCCTGTCAATCAAATCACTCGTGTAGACGGGCAGTTCGCCGCCGCACAGTTCAGTCGTTGGCGATCAATAAAATTGACAAACCCTATCGAGTACGTTATTGTAATACGAAATAAGATCGATGGAGGTGTTGGTATGCAAACTGTAACCGTGTCACCAAAATATCAAGTCGTTATACCAAAAACAGTCAGGGAGGCACTACATCTTCGTCCCGGCCAAAAAATGCAGGTTGTAGAATATGATGGACGGATCGAACTTATTCCAGAACGAGATATCAAAGAGCTCCGCGGGTTTCTGAAGGGCATAAATACTGAGTTCGAACGAGAGGAAGATAGAGTATGAATATTGTCGATTCTTCTGGTTGGCTTGCATATTTTGCGGATGAGCCGAATGCCGAACATTTCCTAACCTCTTTGAATGACACGGCTTCGCTTGTTGTTCCAACGGTAACGATATATGAGGTGTTCAAGGTGGTTCTTCGAGAGTCCAGTGAGAATCAAGCGTTACAAGCAGCCGTTGCTATGCAAAAAGGAACAGTTGTGGATCTAACAGCTTCACTGGCTATTGCTGCCTCAAAACTAAGTCTGGCGCATAATCTTCCAATGGCTGACAGTATTATTCTCGCAACAGCACAAGAATTCGGCGCTACCATCTGGACCCAAGATTCACATCTTAAGAATATAGGCGATGTGAAATATTTCCCCAGGAAATAAGTGACTGGCCAACTTTTCAGTGCACCAGACCGGTGTTTAGCCGCGCTTAACGCCGGCAGGTGAGCTTTTCGTTAAATCCGTGAAAACAGAGCTACTGCCATGTCATCTTTCTGCATTCGGGCCACCCCCTTCGGTCCAGTGGCTTTACTTTGGTCGGTTTTTGGCGACCAACCGAAAATCTTCCGGGTCTTGCTCTCCAAGCCGGGTGTGCTGGCCAACCAACAGGTACCAGTGCTGTTTCCCCATTCCACCACCTCTTCCTGTTCTGCAATCGATTGTATTGCCGATGATATCGAAGCATTTCTTGGTGCTGAAGACATTAAGTTTTCTCTTGAAATGGTTCGTATGGATCTCTGTTCTGAATTTCAGCAGGACGTTTTGCGTGCTGAACATGGAATCCCTCGTGGTGCTGTGAGTACCTATCAGCGCATCGCTAGACACCTGGGTAACTCGAGCGGGGCCCGCGCAGTTGGCAATGCCTTGGCAAACAATCCGTTCCCCATTATAATCCCATGTCACCGGGCCATTCGCTCTGATCGAACGCTTGGTGGATATCAGGGCGGGATCACAGTGAAGCGAGCATTGCTTGAAATGGAAGGTATTTATTTCGACGATAGCGGGCGTGTCGCAACAGAAAATTTATTGTATTGAACTACTCATACTCGTTTAACAACTGGCAGCAGCGGACCGTTCGATGCTTCGGTTTTACTCAGCATCGACCCTGAGGTACATTGATGGGTCGACTCGCTTCGCTCGGTCAGGGCTGCTGAGCTCGATCGTTATATACTCTGAAAAAGGAGAGATAATGAGTCTCACTCTTTTAGCGCTCGCAGCTGTAATCGTAATTTTTTTCTTTGTGATCAGAAGTCTTCTGAAGCGAGGCGAGGGTTCAGTTTTAGGCGAACAACTTGCTCGCATTGCGTCAAACCTCGGATTTACCTCTGGGCCGGCAGAGAATGAGTTTCTGGCCCAGCGGTTAAAATTGGTCAATGCGGGATCGCGCGACCGGGGAGTTATCCGTTCCCTGTATCGGCGTCAAGAGTCAAGTTTTGAGATGTACTTATGCGAGTATGATTCGTGGAGCTTGCGTCCCGGAGGATCATCTATGTATCAAGTTATTATGAGTGTTGTCTCGTCGCAGCTGAATCTCCCTCGGCTGTCTCTCCAGGGAATACCGCACTTGAAGGGGGCAGTGGGATCTTTAGCCACGAAAGTCTTATCGGCTGCTGTCCCTGCTCCCATGGTCAAGCTCTCATGTGATCAACGGCAATTTACGGGTCGCTTCCTAGTCTATGCCAAAGAGGACCATATATCGGTCAGAGAGGTAGCGGAATCAATAATGGATAGCCTCGGAGACAGGGATAATGTGAGCGTTGATACCTATGAAGATACCCTATTGGTTACAAGCTCTGATCTCAGGATTGATATGCTCCATAGAAAGGTGGATTTGCCCGAAGTGAATAGGGTGTTTGAAGTTGCCCGTGATCTTTATGAAAGGCTTCGAAGGAGGTAGATAACTTGGAGGTGACCTATCATGTCATGTTATTTTCGCCACATAAAGGACATCCTCAATGAAGCCGGCATTGAAGTTAGTTCAAGCAATAAGAAGCAACTCGACCGGGCTATTCATGACTTACTTGAGGTTCCCTACAAACACTGCCCTACAGCGTGGAGAAAGCTCAAGGAACAGATAGTAGGCGACGAAAAGAAAAGCAAGGATCTCGTCGAGAAGCTAAAGGATGCGCTGGGTTCCAGCACGGCCCAATAAAAATCCCCGACGCTATTGAATGCGAAGCCTTACCTCATCCCGGCCGACCTCCAGTTTTGGGCGTGTCCTAATCCCCAGGTAATTGGCGTAGGAGTCCGGCATGCGCCGATAGCTCAGCACGGCACGCAGAGTGACTGTCTTTCCCTTGAGCCTTTCCGGAACGTTCCAGACATAGTGTTCCAGGCGCCTTTCCAGCGGGTCCAGGCGATTCTCCACATCCTTCACCGCATGCCACTGAGCATAAGTCATATTGCCGTCCGAATCAAGAAACGCACTGTGGTAGAGCCGATCACCCTCCACCAGTGAATCCCGGATAATGGGGTCGGAATATTTACTGTGGGTGGGATACGCGGTTTTCGAATTTGAGGTGATAAAATACCTATCATGAGGATCCTCCGGGTTAGGCGGGACCTTTATGTGATCCAGTTCATTCCCCTCATGCTCATAAACCCCGACATGCAGCCATACGTCCCGCTCCTCGGAGGCCCCGGTTGGGAATTTATGCCCGGTAGCCACATCATAGACTTCAACATCAAACCCCACTTTCTGACCTCCCTTTAGCTCATAGGTATCCAGATGAATGGAGACCTTTGCGGCCCCCTCAACAAACGTTGTGAATCCGCCCCCAAACCAATGTTCTGAATTTTCATCCCGGGCCGGCCCCATCTTAGCAGGCTTACCCTGACGGGGGGGCATGTGGCAATCCTGGCAAACGATGTTCTTATTGGGGTAGGGGCCTTTGAGGTATTCGAGATGGGTGGCTTTAATCCATAGCCCATGGGGATTTAACTCATTGTGACAGATGCCACAGAATTCCGCCTCTTCATGTAACTCGGAAAGCTCTGTTTCATGATAAGGAGACCACGGGAATTCGAGATCAGCCCTCTTGGGGTCCACCTCCGGGGTGGCAGCAGACTGATAGTTATGGAGAAACGGTTCTCTTCCCTTGGAATACCCTTCGTAACCTTCAATTGTATGGCAGAAATCGCAGAATACGCCTCGTTCGGCCATGTAGCGATCCCCCGATCTTTGGTCCCAGAAGTTGTCGGCACGTACTGCAGGAGGCGCTGGGATATCACCTGATAGATACGCCGAGGGCGAATGACAGCCGAAACAGCCCTCGTGAACACCCTTCACATCAGGGTCTTGCACCCCGTCCCTCAATGCCGACTTAAAAAACTGGGCTTGAAAGAAGTCCCCGGTGTAACTTCGCGACATCTGGGAACGCGACCAATCCGAGTATTTATCCCAGTGGCAGCCAGAGCAGACCCGTGGGTTTTCCCAATATTTGTATTTCTCCATCGTGGTCTTCAAGGAAACCCCCCTTTCCCCCCCGCCGGCCTGAAGCACAAGAAAGAAAACGAGGGATGCAGGAAGGAAAACAACCAAATGAAGCCTCTCAATGGTTTTCACAGTCAACTCCTCTCTATGGAGATTATTGCGAATTTCCTCTTGATGTCACTTGAACTCAACGGAGAAAATCGTCTTCCAGGTCAGGTCATCGGCACCGTCATTCAGCCCGATTCCAATCCCGGCGTGCAGATGATATCGGAGCTTGAAGATCAGGTCGATGGTTGGGAATAGAACATGCTGCTGTTCATCCCACGACCTGAATTCCCGGAGCTCGCCAAACTTGGCGTAGTATTCCAGTCCCGGCTGAATCCAGGGGAATTGCCTGTAATAGATCCCTGCGGCCAGATTGAAATCCATGCCTTCTTCAACCTCTTCGCCGCTGATCTTTTTTTCGAATGTCGGATTGAGGTCCACCCTCCAGGACCCGAAGTCCTTCTCCAGAATCAGCTTTGCTTCTAGCTCCTCGGAGTCCTCATAGCTCTTTCTGGGAAAGATGAATTCCACATAGAGGCCCAGATCGATGGGTCGGCTCCCCTTTTCGTAAAAACGATAATAGGTCACTAAGGCCTTTGTGCGGACATATTTGAGACTTGCGCCAGGAGGATCGAAAAAATCGAGGTAGGCCCCCACAGTCCACCTATGGGAAAGTCCGTACTCCATCTCGAAGGAATGTGCTATGAGACCCTCCCGGTCAACCCGCGAATCAAAGAATGCCATCTGATGATCGCTTGAAACCACGTATGAATTCCAATAAACCAACTCGAGCTCACCGGCATCCAGCGTTTCGTAGCCATATACCTTATAGAATTGGCCGTATGCCGTACCCGCCGTGAAAAAGACAAGAAAGCAGCTCACGAACAGTAAACAATAACGGTGTGGCATCATATTCCTCCTGCTGGTTAAAGAGCTCTCGGATCTGATAAAGGAACCCCACCTCTAGGGACAAAATACAGGGAGAGGTAATATATGGTACTACAGGCCTATTGAGCGGGATGTGGGCCTCATTGCAAGGGAATTCGAACATAAAAGGTGGATCCGGCCCCTTGTTCACTTTCCACCCTCACGGTCCCGTTGTGGGCCTCAACAATGCTCTTTACAATAGGGAGACCAAGGCCTGTTCCAACAATGTCTCTGGTCTTCTCGGTTTGCACGCGATAGAATCTTTCGAAGACTCGCGGTAATTCATCGGATGCAATACCATACCCGGTGTCGCTGACCTTTATTTCCAAAAAATCCCCCTTAACCGCTCCCGTCACATTTACCTTCCCCCCTTCTGGGGTATACGTGATGGCATTGGTGATGAGATTGTCAAAAACTGTCTCCATGCTCTTCACGTCTGCATTGATGAGGGGTAGGTTGGCCTTTTTAAGGTTGAGGGAGATGTTCTTCTTCTCCGCCTTAGTTTGCATGAACCCCACCAAATTCTCGAGGATATCCATCAATTGCACCTGTTCTTTATCCTGAAGTATTAGCCCCGCCTCTATCCGGGATAGATTGAGGAGCTCGTTGGATAATTCAACGAGACCCTGCACCTTTCGCGAGATCTTTCCGAGAATATCAGCCTGTTTGGGGCTTACCTTACCTGCCAACCCGTCCGTGAGGACGTGGATTTGAGTCAAAATAGTGGAAAGAGGGCTTCTGATCTCGTGGGAGACCATGCTCACAAAGGCAGACTTCATCTCATCCAATTTTTTCAGATGCGTTATATCATCAAGAATGGCTACCGAGCCAAGTATCTCTCCTGACCTGTTCTGGAAGGGAACAGCCTGGGCCCTGAGATATAGTTGATTGGATTCCCCTTCCCCGCTTTCATGAGGCATAATCTCAGCACTCAGAACCTTGAACTCACCGGGATTCAATCCAAGGATAGCGTCTATGATCCCGGTCAACTTTTCATCTGTGGTTAAAGCGCTGAGCGGTCGATCATCCAGGGAATCCCCTTCATACCCGAGCATTCTCACTAAGGCGGGGTTATAGAGTACAATATTCTTTCTCTTGTCGGTTACCAGTACACCACCAGCTAAATAGTTTACAATTGTTTTAAGGCGGGTTTTTTCTGTGGCGATGTCCTGGAGGGTCCTTGTCATTCTAACAGCCTTACTGACCACAACTCTCAATTGATCAGGTGTAAACGGTTTGGGTATGAAATCAAAGGCACCCTTCTTCATTGCCTCGATGGAATGTTCCAACGTCGCGAAGCCGGTGATGACAATGCCGACAGAATCCGGATGTTGTTCCCGAACCTTGGCTAAAACCTCCATACCACCTATACCCGGCATCATCAAGTCAATAAGGATAATATCGTAAAACTTCTCTCCTATCATCTTTAGCCCGATCTCTCCATTTTCGGCCATGTCAACCAGGCAGTTCTCTTTTGTGAGTATTCTAGAGCACCCTGTCCGTATCCGCTCTTCATCATCTATGACCAGTATTTTTGGCTGATATGTATAATCCTCTGTAAGAGCCATAGATAAAGTATCCTCCTACATGGGGGTACTTTCAGTTACCTTAACCAAGGGCATTACTATTAGAAAGGTTGTGCCTTCAGGGCATGTATACTTGACCTTAATCGTTCCTCCATGTTCCTCAATTATACCTTTCACTGCACCCAAACCCAATCCGGTCCCCTTGCCTTCTTCCTTCGTGGTAAAAAAGTGGTCGAAAATCTTCGGAAGGTCCTCCTCGGAGATGCCACATCCGGTATCACTGATTTCGATATAGATTTCCCCCTTAGGTTTATCCTTGCTGGTCCGGATGGTGAGATCTCCCTTGCCATCCATAGCGTGAGCGGCGTTTATTATCAGGTTGGTGAAAACCTGGATAAGTTGGTTCTTGTCACCCTTACATAGCACCATGGATGAGGAAAATTCTTTGTTTACAGTAATATTTTGCAGAAGGGCATGCTCTCTGAGAAAGGAAAAAGTCTGTTCTATTACATCATTTATATTGAAGATAACCTTTTTGAACTCTGTCTGTCTGGAGTAGACAAGAAGGTTTTTGACAATCTCCTTGCACCTGTTAGTATCATCTATAATATTTTGTATGTCTTTTTTTATAGGACTATCTCCGTCCAGCTCCTCCAGGACCAAGCTGGCGTCTATCAATATTCCACTGAGGGGGTTATTTATTTCATGGGCTACACCAGCAGCCAGCTGACCTAATGAGGCCATTTTGTTCGACTGCATCAATTTGATCCTCTCTGCTTCTTTCAACTTCTTCTCAATCTCTATCTTGGGCCTCAGGTCAGTATAGATACCCATAGTGGCGATCTCCTTGCCATCCTGGTAAATGATGGAGGCGTTCATCTCAACAGGTATCTCCTTCCCTGAGGAATGGATTATCGTCATCTCCGTCGTGTACAGCTTTCCCACCCCACCGTAATCAGGGCTCCTGAGTTTCTTCATGACGCTCCTTGCCCCGCCTGGTGTATACAGATATTCTGCGATGCTGTTACCAACGGCCATGCTGTCGGTATAGCCGAATAACTTGCGGGCACTCTCATTCATCAGCAGGATTACGCCCTTCATATCAGCAACAACAATAGCAGATACGGAACTGGCAATGATATTTTCCAGGAACTCATCCGTCCGCCGTAACTCGAGATCAAGAAGCTTCGTCCTGGTAACGTCCCTCAGACTCAGCATCACGTAGCCCATATCCCCTTTTTCATTAAAGATGGGCGAACAGACCCTGTCCTCATATAGCTCTTCTCCATCGGGCCCTGTGATCTGTTGTATCGTAGAGGCCCCTTTCTTCTCAGTCAGGACCCGGGCAATCGGACAAGACGATTCTGGACATGGCTCCTCAGATTTACAAAGGATCTGATTACATTTCTTGCCTATCAAGTCTTGTTCACGGCAGCCATATTTATCCAGCAATTTTTTATTGGCTGCCGTAACAGTCATGTCAGCACTAAGGATCAAAGTGGGGAATGATAGTGACTCAAAGAGTTCTTTGCTCCAATCAGAGTTTTCCATATCACAAAACCTAGGTAAGATTACTTTGCTACCACAAATGGTCTACGCAATCTTTCCTCAACCTAGCCTTGGTCGTCCTGAGCCAAAACCAAGGGGGCAGAGGATGGGGGACAGTCAGATGCTATAATGTTTGCCTTTGAAGGAGTAAATGAGGGAGCTGCAGGATGATTGACGAAGATAGTGATTGTGCCTAAAAGTCCTCGGCCGTGTAGGTCGCAACCCATGGTTAAGAAACCTCTCAAGCTTGACCCATAAAATCATCGACCATGGACATCAGTTTATCCAGATCAACTGGCTTGGGTATATAATCATCGGCCAAGGTACTCATTCCCTCTTGGTGAGTGTATCTGGTACTGGTGACTGCCGATCCAACTGCTGTCAAGAGCACAACCGTAATATCCTCGTACTCCGGGTTATTCTTGAGCTCATCGCAGAGCTTATAGCCATCCTTGCGAGGCATCATAACATCCAGGATAATCAAATCAGGTCTCTCCTCCTGTATCTTGTCCCAGGCCTCTATACCATCATATGCCTTTGCAACCCTATAGCTTTTGCTCTCCAATTTCATACAAATCGCCTCTACCAGATCTGGATCATCATCGACCACCAAGACAAGTTTATCATTCGGCATAGATTCCCTCCCTCTCGGGTTTCCCATGGTTATAAGGTTAAGGAAAGACTGTGAATCCAATGATTCATGATATATCCTTGCTGCCATGTAGTCAATGCGAAACGATGCAGTCCTGAAAGATCAAAAAAGAAAGATGAATCACCTCCGCTGATCCGGACCTCCTATATCCGTGATACTTTAGCTCCAAGTTGGGGAGGTCTGGAAGCCTTGTTTGGGCTTTCTAAAGGGGTTTACTGTTGCTCATTTTCAGTGTAAAAAACTCGGGTATACCTACTAGATATGTCGCTAATGTTAAAGGTAAGAATAAAAGATGCAAAACGGGGAAAAATTATGATCAACAGTGAGAGCACAAGGCTTACCTCCATCTTCGATGCCATGGTGGATGGAGTCTACCTTATCGATGATGATTTTAACGTGGAATACATGAATGAGGTGATGGTCAAAAGCTTTGGACAGGGTACTGGCAGAAAGTGTTACCAAATCATTCACGGGAGAAGGGAAGCGTGCACCTGGTGCAGGGCCAAGGAGGTGTTTGCCGGGAAAACAATCCGCTGGGAGCAGGACATTCAGAAGTTAGATAGGAGATACGATATTATTGAATTTCCTCTAAAACAGTCTGATGGCGCTATATCTAAGGTAAGCATATATCGAGACGTTACTCAGAGAAAGAAAAGTGAGGAAAGAATCAGGGCCTCAGAGGAAGATTACAGGAGATTGTTTGAAAATGTGGGCTGTGGCGTGTACATTAGCAGTAAAGAAGGGAAGTTTTTGGATGCTAATCGGGCCTTACTGGATATGCTGGGTTATGATAGCAAAGAGGAATTTCTTAAGATCGACATAGCTAAAGATCTGTATCTGAGGCCTGAAGAACGTCAAAGGTTTCAGGAAAGAATTGAGCGGGATCGCAAGGTGATTGACTATGAAGTGGAGTTCAAGAGAAAGGATGGAAGGGCTATCACGATCTTGCATACAGGTCATGTTCGTTATGATCGCGAGGGAAAGGTCTCAGGGTATGAGGGGATCAATGTAGATCAATCACAACGAAAACAAATGGAGAAGGAGCTCAAGGAAGCCCATAATTTTTTGAATAATATCATAAAGAGTTCGCCCAATGCCATCATGGCAACCGACATGAAGGGGAATATTATCATCTGGAATAGCGCCGCAGCGGAGACCCTGGGATATGCGGCCGAAGAAGTCGTTGGCAAAATGAACATTAGAAAGATCTATCCGGAGGGAATGGCCAAAGAGGTCATGAAAATGATGCGGAGCCCTAAGTATGGAGGGGTTGGCAAGTTGAGCTCCTATCCAATGGTTTATGTAAGGCGAGACGGGGAAATCGTTGAGGGAAATCTCTCTGCGGCAATCATATACGATACCCAGGGAAAGGAGATCGCCTCGGTGGGTATATTTGCAGACCTTAAAGAGAGACTGGATATGGAGCGTAAGTTGAGAGAAACCCAGGAGAAATTGCTGCAATCAGAAAAGTTAGCAGCCATGGGAAAGTTGACTTCTCAGATTGCCCACGAATTAAACAATCCCCTGTATGGTATCATGAATACCCTGGAGCTTTTAAAGACAGAAATTTCCCCGGAGAGCAAAAGAAGAAAAGTCCTTGATATGGCCCTCTCTGAAACCGAACGTTTGAGTGAACTGCTCCGTAAGATGCTCAGTTTTTCAAGGCCTGAAGACGAAGAAAGACAGCCGACGGATGTTAATACAATCCTAGATGAGATCTTGCTTCTCCTCAGAAAACAATTGATGGAACACAGCATACGCATTTCTTCATCTTTTGCAAATGACTTGGCGAAGGTCTATGCCTCTAGGAGTCAGCTTCGCCAGGTTTTTCTCAACGTGATATCCAATGCGAGGGACGCAATGCCGGATGGGGGAACCCTGACTGTAAAGACTATGGAAAAGAGAGATGAGATTCGTATTGAAATAACTGACACCGGCACAGGGATCAGAGAGGAAGATATTAATAGGATATTTGATGCCTTTTTTACCACAAAAGACAGCGTTAAGGACGTTGGCCTTGGCCTCTCAGTATGCTATGGATTTATTAAAGAGCATGGAGGTGACATACGGGTGTCAAGTCAATGGGGTTCAGGAACAACCTTTACGGTCATCCTTCCAATATACAGAAATGATGCTCGCGATAATAATAATCACCACCCAAGCGAGTAGGTTCCGCTATTTACAGTAACCCGCCCCTACCGAGTTGTTTCTGTTTATTCATTCGAAAATGATCCCAATTCATGGCTGGATCTTCTCCCTTCTTCAACAAAGACTCAAGTTCTTGAAATCATAATAGATCCCTTAGCAATCGCAGTATCTCTATATTGGTATAGATTTGCATTTAGTAATTATAATTATTATAGAAATTATAATTTCTTTCTCCACATTTTTTTCTATTGACATTCTGTAAAGATTATAATAGATGAAAAGACTGTAACGCACAAATCTGTGGAGGAGGCTTTTATGGATGCTATCCTTACGGTCTTCCAGGCGAGCAAATATTGTAATGTCTCCCCTCGAACGATTATCAACTGGATTGAGGCCGGCCATATAGAGGCATATAAAACGGTAGGAGGACATCGACGTATTAAGAAGTCGGATCTACAGGATTTCATGAGGAAACAGGGTATACCCATTCCGGAAAAAGAAATTAGTAGTGAGAGAAAAAGGATTCTTATTGTGGACGACGATCCAATTATTGTTGAAACGATTGTTCAAGCACTCGAAGAAGAGGAATATGATTATGAGATTATTTCTGCTTCGGATGGTTTTGAGGCTGGGCTGCAGGTCAACCATTTTAGGCCTCATCTACTGATACTGGATATCATGATGCCTGACATTAAAGGATACGACGTCTGTAAGAAGATCAAGTCAAACGAGGAGACGAAAGACACAAAAATTATTGTTCTGTCAGCCTATCTGGATGATGAGAAATTCAAAAAGATGAAGGAATATGGAGCAGATCTTTGTTTTTCAAAGCCCCTGCCACTGCCTCGGTTAAAGGACGAAGTAGCCAAAACGTTAGGTCTCCTCTAATAATAAAGGCCATCAGGGTTTATCGATCAGCCAAGCTCCACTGGATAGTAACATTTTGAGCTGGTCAGGAGGCACGATGACACTGAAAGATTCACTCGTAGAGAAGAAATTCGTGATTACATCTGAAGTGCAACCCCCTATTGATGAGCAACCAAAAGAAATCATAAAGAAACTGGAGCTGGTCCGCGGCCGTTTGGATGGATTGACAGTGCCTGAATTGGAGATCGAGGGGGTTGTGGCAGATACCATTAAGACATGTAAGCTGCTGAAGGAAAACAGGTTTGATGCCATCTATGAGACTACCACCCGAGAAAAGAACCGTTTGCAGATACAGAAAGATCTGCTCAATGCCTATAAGGCGGGTGTAGAGAATCTCCTGGTCTTCACAGATGATTACCGAATCACTGGAGACAGTCTGCAAGAGATGATGTTTTTTCATGTGGATTCTGGAAAGCTGTCCTCTGTCTTGGACCACCTACGAGAAGGGCACACGGTTGATGGCAAAGATCTTCCTTTCAGGCCTGAATTCACATTTGGTTCCGGCATAGAATCCAGGTGGGGGAAAAGCGTGCCAGAACTAGAAATGAAGGAGATGGAGGAGATGACGAAGATAGGCACCGGGTACTTTTTGACCACACCTGTATTTGATGTGGGAGTGTTTGAAAAATTCATGAAGCAAGTTAACACCTTTGGTGTCCCTGTTATTGCAGAGGTCATGATACTGAGGACAGCTGGGATGGCCCACTTTCTGAATCGCCATCTTAAATCGGGATTAGTACCAGACTGGATCATTAGAAAACTTGCCAAGGCCCCTGATAGACAGAGGGCGAGTATTGAGGTCTTTGTCGACATTGTATCCAGCTTGAAAGACCTCTGCCATGGGATTCACATCATCACCATGGGCGCCGAGGATAAACTGCGATACTACCTGGATGCTGCTAAGCTCAAAAGATTATAAAAACCGGGATAAGAATATGGCCTTCACATTAATTGGAGTAAGAACATTTGGAAGAGATAAGCCTCACTATTAATGGAAAACATATCAGTTGCCTTCCTGGCACCAGCATCTTAAATGCGGCTCTGGAAAATAGCATCAAGATTCCCACCCTCTGCCATCATCCTCACCTCGAACCGATCGGTGCCTGTCGACTCTGTCTGGTGGAAGATGAGAAAAGTGGGCGCATCATGGCCTCATGTGTCACGCCTGCATCTCCAAATATGGTTATATGCACAGACTCCACGACTATTAAAGAACACAGAAGAAATATCATACGTCTGATGATGGCCAATCACCCTGAGTCCTGCATTGTATGCAGCCAGGGTAACAGATGCGAGTTAAGGCGGATCGCCGCCGAACTTGGTGTCGGTGAACTAAGACTTTACCCCATGCCCCATTATACCGGTCTGGAGGAGGCAAATCCCTTTCTTATAAGGGACCTCAGTAAGTGTATCCTGTGCGGCAAGTGTATTCGTGCCGACCATGAATTAGTTGTCGTGGGAGCCATCGACTATAATCTCCGGGGATTTAAATCCCGCCCAGCCACAGTGCACGAGATGCCATTGGAGAAATCCAATTGTACATTCTGCGGTACCTGCGTATCGATGTGCCCGACGGGCGCCTTATCGGCCAAAAATCCACGGTATGTGGGTTCTCCTCAAAAGGAATCATCAACCATTTGTGGATTCTGTGGCGTAGGTTGTTCTCTGGTGATGGGGTCGGTTGATGGTCAAATCGTCGAAGTGAATCCTTCACACCAAGAAGGCACGGTTAATGGACCCACGCTGTGTATCCGAGGCCATTTTACCCACGACTTTTTAAATGTTCCTGAGAGACTGACAACTCCACTGATTCGTAGGGATGGAGAACTTTCACCTTCCACGTGGGATGACGCACTTGAGGTTGTTGCTGAAGGGCTCATCTCCATTAAAAAGAAACATGGACCTCAAAGCGTGGCATTTCTCGGTTCCTCCAAGTGCACTATTGAGGAGAACTACCTTTTTCAGAAGATAGCCCGTGTCGGTCTGGGAACGAATAATGTGGATAATGGCAGCTATGGCTTAGGGAGGGCTATAGTAGATCGAGTCAATGAAAAGCTGGAGGGTGGAGGTTGCGTTACACCATTAGCTGGCCTCGAGAAGGCCGAACTGGTTTTTGTTATTGGGGCGAACCCTACTCAATCTCTACCTGTGGTCGGTTATTATATTAAACGCGCTTCCAGGGTGAGGGGAATTCCATTGATTGTAGTGGATCCAAGAGAAATAGAGTTAGTTCCTTTCTCCACCATGTGGCTACCTCTTGTTCCCCACACTGACTGCGAATTGATAAATAGCCTGGCAGCCATTCTTTATAAGAGCAATGCATACGATATCGATTTCATTAACCGGTTCACAGGAGGTTTCGATCTTTACAGCTCTACTCTCTCATCTCTGGACCTTCAAAGAATGTCTCGAGTCACTGGGGTTGATATGGAGGTAATGGAAAAGGCGGCAAATGTGATCGAAGGGAAAAGAATAGCCTTTGTGATCGGACATGGCATTCTACAACAGAGATATGGAGCTGCGGCCATGGACGCCATTCTGAATCTCGCCCTCATGACCGGAAGTCTGGGTGGTGAGGGGAAGGGCCTCTTCTTCCTTGCAACGGAGAACAACCAGGTGGGTGCATGGAACATGGGGGCGGTGCCGGATCTTCTTCCCGGTCGTCAGTCCCTCCGCAATGATATGATGCGGAAACAGTGGGAGCAAGCCTGGGAGGTCAAACTCTCACCGGACCCGGGACTCAACATGGTTCGTATGATTGAGGAGGCAGGAAAGGGAAATCTGAAGGCCTTTTACGTCATGGGTGAAAACCCCCGTCGCAGTCTTCCTCAGCCTGAACGCATCACGAATGCTTTGGGTAATCTGGAATTGCTGGTGGTACAGGACATACTCGCTACCGAAACCACCCAGATGGCAGACGTTGTTTTACCGGGCGCCGCCTTCAGTGAAAAGGGGGGAACATTCACTAACCTCGAGGGAAGAATACAATCATTTGAGCAAGTAGTTTCTCCACCAGGCGATGCCAAACCAGACTGGGAAATTCTTGATTTATTGTTAGGCAAGATGGGCTACTCCAAGAAATATTCCTCCTTACAGGAAATACGAGCGGAAATTAGCCAACTGGTTCCAATGTACTCGGGGCTGAGATCAAGTCGGGAGGCATCCTGGGTGAGGGAGGCGAGCGCTATGAGGCTTTTCCGTCCTGACGGGGTGGGGGAACCAATCCACTTTTCTCCCGTAACCTCTACAGACGCTAAGACATATCAGAAAGAGTACCCGTTTAAGGCCATTTTAGGCTCCGTCCCATACCATCTGGGAAGCGGTACTCGGACCGGCCGTTCAAACCGAATCAAGGAATTTGGTCTGAGGGGAGAGGTGGAGATATCACCTGAGGATGGTGCCCGACTGAATTTAAAAGAGGGCGATCATGTCAGGATATCATCTCCATACGGACAAATATCCAGGGAGGTGATGCTGAAGAAGGGTTTGAGACCGGGACTCATTTTTATCCCCATGGCTTTTCATAATAATGATGCCAGACACTTGATTGAGCTAAGCCGCCTGGGTGTAGTCGATTCACCTGGCTGGAAGGAGTGCCAGGTGAAGCTTGAAAAAATAGAGGACTGATGGTTTCCAGATGCTGGATACTAGATACTGGTTTATGGATGAGGAGTACTGCACGCAGATTCACCAATTAAGAGAATCAAGCATCTAGCATCCAGAATCCAGTATCACGTGGTTACTATCAAGCACTCGAGAACCTGTAACTCGTGACAGATAACACTTAACACATTATGACACTAACGGATCTTAGACAATGAAACCGGGAGAGACGGATTGGGGCCGACTGGAGACCATCATTGATAAATATAAGGGTAAGGCTTGGGCCTTGATCGCCTTGCTGCAAGAGCTTCAGGGGGCGTTTAGTTATATACCTCCAGAATCGATTGAATATATTGCTGATGCGCTAAAACTCTTCCCCTGTCATGTGCAGGGTGTGATCAACTTTTACGCGGGGTTTTCTCTTAAGCCTAAGGGTAGATATGTGCTTAAGGTATGTCGGGGCACGGCCTGTCACGTCAAAGGGGGGAGAAGCATCCTGAGGTTCATGAAAAGGGAGCTTGGGCTCAATGAGGGAGAGACCACCCCCGATTACCAGTTTACCTTTGAGACTGTGGCCTGTCTGGGGGCATGCGCCCTTGCCCCCACCATGATGGTGAACAGGAGCTATTTTGGCAAACTGACACCGCCAAAGGTAACCAATATACTGGCCGAGTATAGCAGGGAGGATGAGCAAGATTACAAGGCATAAAAAGACCGTTTTGCATTGGGGAATGGGCCAGAAAATCAAAGGATATCGAGATTGAAGAAAATTAGAACTTTGTCAGAATTAGAGGCTCTTCGGCAGGGTATCCTGAGTAAACAGGATCCTCACAAACAGGTGGTCCATGTATGCTGTAGCACAGGATGTCGTGCTGGAGGTGCTCTCAAGATCCTTGATGCCTTCAAACAGGAGCTTGCCGGCCGTGGTTTAAGGGGCACAATTGATGTCAAGAAAACGGGCTGTCGTGGTTTCTGTGAAAATGGGCCAGTCATGGCTATTGAGCCCACGGATGTCTTCTACAATAAAGTCGATCCGGAGGACGTATCACAGATTGTTTTTGAAACACTCCTCCATGGCAGACCTGTCAATCGGCTCCTCTATACCGATCCTGAAACGAAGAACAAAGTTAGTCACGAGAAGGATATCCCCTTTTTTGGCAAACAGGTGAGAAGGGTGCTGGCCAACTGCGGAAGGATCGATCCCACCAACATTGAGGATTACATTGCCGCTGGAGGATATCAGGCCATTGTCAAGGTACTCTCAGGGATGACACCAGAGCAGGTGATTGATGAAGTAACAGCGGCAAAACTGAGAGGCAGGGGCGGTGCTGGTTTTCCTACAGGGGTGAAATGGAAATTTGCACGCCAGGCTCAGGGAAAACCCAAATATATCGTCTGCAATGCGGATGAGGGCGATCCTGGTGCATTTATGGACCGCACCGTCCTGGAAGGAGATCCAAATGCTGTACTCGAGGGTATGCTCATCGGTGCCTATGCCATTGGAGCAGAGTATGGGTACATTTATGTCCGGGATGAATACCCCATTGCTGTAGAACACCTGAAAATCGCTATAGAACAGATGAAAGAGCTGGGCCTTCTAGGGGAAAATATCCTGGGAACCGGTTTTGATTTTGATATTTCCCTGAACATGGGTGCAGGGGCCTTCGTCTGTGGAGAAGAAACTGCCCTTATGGCCTCCATTGAAGGGAAAAGAGGGATGCCGAGGGCACGACCACCATTTCCTGCTGAAGTAGGGTTGGACGGCAAACCCACCAATATCAACAACGTGGAGACCTGGGCCAATGTTCCCCTGATCATTAAGAATGGCATGGAGTGGTATACCCAGATTGGTACGCAGATGAGCAAAGGGACCAAAATCTTTTCCTTGGTTGGTAAGGTGAATAATACGGGCCTTGTAGAAGTTCCCATTGGCATTACCATCAGGGAGGTCGTTTTTGATATCGGGGGTGGAATCCCCAAGGGAAGGAAATTCAAGGCGGTACAGATGGGCGGTCCATCGGGGGGTTGCGTACCTGCCCAATATCTGGATCTTCCTATTGATTACGACACCCTCCAGCGCATAGGGTCCATCATGGGGTCGGGCGGTATGGTGGTCATGGATGAAAATAACTGCATGGTGGAAATCGCCCGCTTCTTTTTGAGTTTTACCCAGGCGGAATCCTGCGGGAAATGTGCTCCATGTCGGTTGGGGACCACCCAGTTGCTGGAGGTTCTGACGAGGATTACGCAAGGCAAAGGCAAGATCGAGGATCTTCAGGCCATCAAGGCGATAGGAGAGACCATTATGGAGACCTCTCTCTGCGGTCTGGGACAGACTGCACCCAAGCCCGCCCTTTCCACCCTCAAATATTTCTTAAGGGAATATGAGGAACATATCCTGGAGCAACGATGCGCCGGCGCCACCTGCGATTCTATGGTCATCTCGGCTTGTCAGCATGCCTGTCCTGCTGGGATTGATGTGCCTAATTACGTTGCTGCCATTGCCAGCGGCAAGTATGAAAAAGCCGTGGAGATCATCAGGGAAAGGAATCCCTTTCCCGCTGTATGCGGTCGTATCTGTATCCACCCCTGTGAATTGAAATGTCGGCGAGGTGAACTGGATGAACCGGTTGCCATCCGTTCATTAAAACGATTTGCATCGGACTGGTATTTTGATCATATCGCTAAGGCCAAAGAGCCGTTTCCGGTGACCAAGGATCAGAAGGTCGCAGTAGTCGGCGGCGGTCCAGCAGGACTTACCTGTGCCTACTTTTTGGCCAAGATGGGTTATAGAGTCACTGTCTTTGAGGCACAATCGGTGGCTGGGGGTATGCTGGGAATCGCTGTTCCCGAATTTCGTCTCCCCCAGCAGGTGATTCAGGCGGAGGTTAAGCATATCGAAAGCTGCGGCGTTGAGATCCACTATAAGTCCCCCATTGATGCCCGACATACCGTGAATGACCTTTTAAAAGAAGGCTATCACGCGGTATTTATCGCTGCAGGAGCCCAGGCAAGCAAGAGGATCGAAATCCCGGGCGAAGAAGAAGGATTAATCGGCCTCCACTATGGCCTTCAACTCCTAACAGATATCAGGACCGGCAAGGAGATAAAACTGAAAGGAAAAGTAGTGGTGTTGGGAGGAGGTAACGTGGCTATTGACGTGGCTAGAACTGCCCTGCGGGTTGGTGCCAAGGACGTTCAAATATTCTACCGGAGAACCAAGGAAGAAATGCCGGCATGGGAGAAGGATATCGAAGAGGCCCTTGAGGAAGGAGTCGTTATCAATCCCATGTGGGCGCCCAAACAGATCATGCATCAAGGTGGCAAGGTCACCGGCATCGAGTTTGTCCGGAGCATGACCGTTTTTGATGAAGAGGGTCGATCCTACCTGAGTGTTGACGAGGAGGTCACGCAGGTGGTGGAGGCTGACAGTATCATTATCTCCATCGGTCAGGCACCTGACATCTCTTTCTTGTCCAAAGACAGCCAGCTTGAAAGAGCCTTATGGGGCAGTCTTGTGGTAGATGAAAACAGTCTGGCTACCAATGTCCCGAGTGTTTTTGCCGGGGGCGATTTTACGACAGGCCCAAGCGTTGTCATCAACGCTATTGCCTTAGGCAGGAGGGCGGCGCTAGCCATTGACAAATACCTCAAAGGGGAAAAGGGAAGAGTGGAGATCGTTGATGAAAAGACTGCCATGAGAGAGGATATCGGTCTAGCCCTGGATAAGGAGACTACCGAGGAACAGCCACGGGTGAAGATCCAACTTGAGAAGCCGGAAGAAAGGATAAAGGACTTTCGGGAGGTGGAGAAAGGATTCGCCAAGGAGGATGCCTACCGAGAGGCCATGAGATGCCTCAGGTGTGACTTAGAGGAGAAATAGGAGAACAGGAATGATAAGATCTATCACGAGGCAAAAATCAGAGGAGGAGGTTGACCGTCTCCTGGATGGATCCGGAAGGGTGTTCATCATCGGATGCGGGACATGTACTACCCTCACCCGCACAGGAGGGGAACCTGAGGTGAGGGCTATGAAGGGACGGTTAACCGATCAAGGAAAACTGGTTACCGGAGAGATGGTATTACCAGTGGCATGTGACAATATTACTGGAGAGGCCCTTGAGGAGTATAGCCATCAGATTGATCAGGCCGATGCCCTGTTGATCATGACGTGCGCGTTTGGGGTACAGACCATCGCCAGGCAGCTAAAAAAAATAGTTGTCCCCGCCCTTGATACCCTATTCATCGGAAAGGAGAATGGCGTCGGTACATTCGATGAGATATGTACTCAGTGCGGTACCTGCATCTTAGGGGAGACAGGGGGCATCTGTCCGGTGACATCATGCCACAAGGGACTAGTCAATGGCCCCTGTGGGGGCACAAACAATGGTAAATGCGAGATCGACCCGGAAAAGGACTGCGCCTGGACCCTGATCTACAATCGATTGAAAGAGTTAGACCGTCTGGATTCCGTGCGAATATTGCAAAAGCCAAGAAATCACCAGGGAGAGCCCTCACCCGGCAAATTCAAATTTTGAAACCCTTAACCCAAGAGGTCGTGTATGGTTTCATCATTCAAAGAGGCCCTGGAGTCGGGTAAATTTGTTGTCACCTCTGAGGTTGCACCACCTAAGGGGATTAACCTCGAAAAGATGCGCCACCATATTGAGCTTTTGAAGGATAAGGTGGATGCCATGAATGTAACCGATCACCAGAGTTCTGTGATGAGATTCCCCTCTCTCGGAGGGGTACTGATGGTAAAAGAGATGGGTGGCGAGCCCATATTGCAGATGACCTGTCGAGATAGAAATCGGTTAGCCCTCCAGGCTGACCTTTTATTTGCTGCCAGCAGAGGGGTTCACAACGTGCTTTGTCTTACAGGTGATTCAGTGGTTTTGGGTGATCATAGGGAGGCTAAGGGGGTCTTTGACCTGGATTCCAGTCAGCTGTTGGCGGCAATCCGAAGGTTGGAAAAAGGGAAAGACCTCGGGGGGAATGATTTGGATGGGAGTGTGTCTTTTTGTGCAGGAGCCATTGTCACGCCTGAAGCTAATCCCATCGAACCGCAGCTCATTAAATTCGAAAAGAAGATCGAGGCGGGCGCTGAATTTATCCAAACACAGGCGGTCTACGACCTGGACAACTTCAAAAAATTCATGGATTATGCCAGAAAGTTTCCCGTGAAGATATTGGCAGGTATCATCCTGCTCACCTCCGCCCCAATGGCCAGATTTATGAACAAGAACGTGGCCGGTGTTAACGTGCCCCAGGAACTGATCGATGAAATGGCCTCCGCGCCAAAGGGCAGGGCACTGGAAAAGGGAATTGAGATCGCTGGCCGAATGGTAAAGAGAATTCGGGACGAGAAGATGTGTGATGGTGTACACATAATGGCCATTGGCCGGGAGGAACTGGTCCCAGATATCATCTCTGCAGCAGGTCTCTCCTGACCCCCCAAGCCCTGAGGCATCCCAATATCGGGAACAATGAGATCTGCACAGCGCTCTGTCTCCATCATAGCAATGATTTCTTGCACATCAGGGTCATCATCAGGCAATCAGTGCTGCAACTATGCCCGTCAGGAATATGCCGTCAAAAACGCCGGCCCCACCAATACTGATCACCTGAGCTCCAAGCTTCTTGAAGTTCGGCCAGTTGAGTAAGTCAGCCCCAATAAGCGCCCCCAGTACTCCTGAAATGTAGGCGACTGGTGCTGGATTATCTCGGGAGAGGAGAAGGGCCAACCCCGCGGAGAAAAGGGGCGGGATCCAGAATGGCATCGTTATTCCCCTACCTGCGACTGGTCTGGCCAACCACTTGGCCACTATTGCCACAACGGCCGTAATTACGATCGTGGACGCCAGCGGCGCCAGCGGCAAGAGGTAAAAGGCAAAACAGACCGGAATGACCGCGCCCCCAATATTTACGGTTATGACCTGGTGTGTTACCGCTGGCGGCGAATAGAAGAAAAAGTGCAGGTAGTAAGGGCGGACCGATCTGTACGCGATACGCTGACGTGAGACCGGTATATTGATCGTGCCGCCCAGCAGCATTGCAAACAGAAGCATGAACGCTGCCTCTGCTGAAAGGCCAAGCTTGCTGAAGGATATGGTAATGATATTGAGAAAAATGAGGCCAAAAAGGACAGGGAGTGTGACCAAAATAAGCAGGAGCAGACCCAGACAACCCATTTTATCCTACCTCCTATCAGAATTCCCCATTTGAAGAAGGCACCATAAGATAAAGCCAGTTCTCTGTCAAGTAGGCCTGCCATCGTCCGTCACGGTATTCACCCTCAACAGTACAACTCAGGAAGAAGGGCAGGATATGGCAGGCTCCATTCATCGAGGGACTGATTAGGATAAATAAGTTTTCCCCTTCGCGTTATAGATATTATATAGTGATGATGGGCAATATCCAGGGTAACGTCATAGTCCAAGGTATGGATATCTTTTTTTGCTTTATGCCCTTAAACAAGGGGCTATACAGGGCAGTTTCAAAATGGTGTATTTCTGACCAATCAATGGAATCCATAGCGAAAGCCTATATACACCATTTTGAAACTGCCACGCGATTTGACTATGAGAGGGCATAGCAAAAAAAGAGATACCCATACCTTCACCCTGTGGAATAGGGACATGGTTAACGGAGAAACACGGTCTATCCTGCAGGCCAATCACACGCTTGGGTAATGGCAAAAGATTATTCCACAGGGCAGGCAGTGAGCTTAAAAATCAATAGGTTGGGTTTGACAATGATGTGGCCCTGGGGCAATATCCCAAAACCGTAGGGGAGGGTGGGGGTTTTGTAATGATCGAGAGGTGTGACTTTGGATCTATTGTCATTGATGGTAAAAGATATTCCTCAGATCTAATTATTTACCCTGACGGGCATGTGGCTGATTCCTGGTATCGCAAGGTCGGTCATAGGCTCTCAAGTGATGATATAGAAAGGCTCATAGAATCAGAGCCAGAAATAATCATTGCAGGCACAGGCGTCAGTGGATTAATGAGGCCAGAGGAGGGGCTTGAAAAACAGCTTCGTCAAAAGGGCATAGAGCTCCTTCCAGCACCAAACAAAAGAGCGATGGAGCTCTACAATCAGCTATCGTTGAAGAAGAGGGTTGGTGCCTGCTTTCATCTGACCTGTTAGGTCATTGGAAGTGGTCAGAAGGGTCAAATCGCAGGACCGTTGAATTTAGCAACTAGCCACCTGAGTGTTGGCTACTAGAATCTCCAAGCCCACCAGATAGTGACCTTTTAGTCGTCCCTGATCGATCTTCGTGACATGTCGAATCATCGTCTCCAGATATTCAGTGCAGTCGGCTAAATCAGTAGAATAGTATCTCACATTCAATGTATCCCCCACCTTTAACAGAGGCAGAATATCTGAATCTTCCTCTACTAGAAACCCCACAGACCTTGTCGCCTTGTTCCAGACCTTAAATTGATAGGTAACATTGAGTCCGTCAATTGAGAATTCCAGAGTGTAATACTGGTCAACCTCTTTTCTTGGTTCAGACCTTCTGTCCGCCAAGTTGCTGGTAACGGCATATTTTCTCATACATTCCCCTTGCCAGCTTCAATTTTTAATCAATTATACCTATATGGCGATATTTGTCAACTAATTTTTTATAAGATTGAAAAATTAAACATAATTTATTTATATAAAGCATAAAAGATTTTCTTCTTATCTAAATTTAGCCATTAGACAGGACAACCTTTGTCCATCAGATCCATCAAGGGCAACAAAGGCGCCAAAGGCCTAGCTTGACACAGATGCCACTTTATCCTATCCTTCCATCACCCGAGGGCGAAAAGGCAATTGGGCCACATTCACAGGAGGTATTTATGGCAAACGAGATACAACAGAAGAGCAAAAAGGCGAGAGAGGATTGGATTCAGTTCGATGCCCTTTGCTGTGGGACAGGTTGGGATGAGAGGGATCTGAGGGCACCGCAGATCTTGATTGAAGATGTTTATGGGATGAGCCATCCGGGGAGTATTCACCTGAATGCCTTGGCAGAGGAGGCCTCTATAGGTGTTTTCCAGGAAGGGGGGAGGCCAGCCAATTTTCATGGAACGGACATATGTGACGGGTGGGCAATGCTCCATGACGGCATGAATTATATCCTTCCTTCCAGGGAGGTCCTTTGTGATCTGGTTGAGGTACACGGTCGCGTTATACCCTGGGATGGTGTGGTGGTCATCTCATCTTGTGACAAATCAATCCCGGCTCATTTAATGGCTATAGCCCGTTTGAATACGCCGGCGATTCATGTGCCCGGGGGAAGCAATCGCATTGGACCCAATATGTCGCACAGCGTCCTCGTTGGTGAGACTGCAACCAAGATGAGACAGGGAGAAGACGTCTCGAAAGAGATCCGTGATTATAAGCTCTCTGGATGCCCAGGCTTTGGGGCGTGTCAATTCATGGGAACAGCAAGCACCATGCAATGCATGTCCGAGGCATTGGGGATGAGTTTGCCAGGGGCAGCGTTGACTCCGGCGAGTCTATTCCATATTCGGCGTGGCGCTCGTATGGCCGGCCGGCAAATAATGGAGCTTTCAAGAATAGGTATTAAGCCATCGGACATCATGACCAAGGAGGCCTTTGAAAACGCTATAAAAGTGCATGCCGCCATATCAGGCTCGACTAATGCCCTGCTTCATTTGCCTGCCATTGCATATGAGCTCGGGATTCCCATCGACGAGGGACTTTTCGATCGAGCTAATCGGGAAACCCCTTATCTCGTTGACATTCAGCCCTCGGGCAGATACCTGAGTGAGCTCTTCTGGTACGCCGGGGGCATTCCCCGGGTGCAAATGGAACTTCAGGAGGTGTTAGATCTGAGCGCAATGACGGTGAGCGGAAAGACCCTTGGGGAAAATCTGAAACAACTGGAAGATGAAGGGTTTTTCAGGCGGGGAGAGGCCTATCTGACCAACTATAATCTAAGAAGAGAGGATGTCATCCGCTCCCCAGAAGACAGCATGGGTTATGGTTCCATAGCTGTGTTAAAGGGTAATATTGCTCCTGAGGGCGCAGTCGTCAAATTTTCGGCAGTTGAGCCTAGTATGTTGACCCACACAGGCCCAGCCAAGGTCTTCAATAGAGAGGAGGACGCCCTGGATGCGATCCTTAAGGGCAGGATCCAACCTGGCTCCGTAATAGTGCTCCGGTACGAGGGGCCACGCGGCAGTGGAATGCCTGAAATGTTTGCGACCACAGAGGCACTAGCGACCATTCCGGCGCTTCGCAGCACTGCCATAGTGACTGACGGGAGGTTCTCCGGGGCCACTCGCGGTCCATGTATCGGTCATGTTTCACCTGAGGCTGTGGGCGGGGGAGCCATTGCCCTTGTGGAGGATGAGGACCTGATTCTCATTGACATCCCTAATAGGGTCCTTTCAATGGTGGGCGTAGGAGGGCAAAGAAGGGATGAAAATGAAATCAAGACCTTACTGGCTGAGCGTAAAAAACGATGGAAACCACCTGTTCTTCATCACCCTCCAGGGATCCTCAGGCGTTACTCAGATCGGGCTGCCTCGGCCATGAAAGGTGCTTACCTGGAAGAATAAATCCTTTCACAAAACAGAAGGCGCAATGTATAGTTGACATACGACCTTCTTTTTTCCTATCCTTCGCCTGTTGTCACGCAGCTTCTTATCAGCTGATTTCATAAATCGATTTGCAAGCTTTTCGATAGAGGGGAGGGAGAAATGGTTACTATGAAAAGGGTAGCATTAATGGTCGTCCTGCTTGCACTTATGTTTCCAAGTGCTTCTCTGGCTGAGAAGCTAAGTGTTCAAGTGGATGCCAGCTCTAATGATATCGACCTCAGACTAAGCCTTGAAACTCCACTTTATCAAAACACCGGAGAGATTGGCTTTGGTCTGAGTTACAGTGATGATTATTTAATCCCCAGTTTAAATGGTGCTTTAAAGGGCGAAGTCTTTACTCCCAGACTCACTCTCGGCCTGGGTTTTAAAGGCGTATTTGGAGAAGTAGAAATCCATGATAAGGATTATAACCTGAGGGCAATTGGCTTTCGTGTTCTCGGAGAATACGACTTCGGACAAGCACTCTTTCACCTGCCACTGCGCGCCTCTGCGTCCATCTCTATTGCACCTGATGTCCTTTGCTTCTCGGATACCGATCGGTACCTGGACCTCTATGCTGGGTTCTATTTGTATATTGTGAAGAACGGAGCAATTGGCATTGTCTACAGATGGTTCGAAGCCCGCTTTGATGTTCCCTCCGGGGAACTGGAAGAGTCCTATGATGCGTTGCTTGTTGGTTTCAAGTTGAGCTTTTGACGCTCAACAGAGAGTGAACGCATCTATTCGGCTTTGGGCCTCGGGTAAAGCCCACT
>Ga0209636_10000662_pt1 | contig 34092 bp, 39 predicted proteins | sample DeeMarSWOR152_54_FD_187464 | JGI IMG/M metagenome (GOLD analysis project Ga0209636, IMG submission 187464) | Marine sediment microbial communities from White Oak River estuary, North Carolina - WOR-1-52-54 (SPAdes) (version 2) | ecosystem: Environmental > Aquatic > Marine > Intertidal zone >...
ATTGAGATGGGTGCCAAAGCTGGTTTGATCGAGGCAGATAAAAAAACGTTGGACTGGGCAAAGAAGCACTCCAATAGAAAGTCCAAGGTTATAAAGAGCGATCCAGATGCCAACTTTGCAGAGACTGGGAAATATGATTCCTCTGATATTGAACCACAGATAGCGAAACCGCACACGGTCGATAATACGTGTGAGATCTCAGAGGTCGAGGGAACCCTGGTAGATGAAGCCTATATAGGTACATGTACCAATGGCAGACTTGAGGACCTGAGGATAGCGGCAGAGATTTTGAAAAATAAAAAGGCAAGCAAAGACGTTCGCTTTATCGTGGCTCCGGCATCCAGGGATGTCTATCTAAAAGCAATGAATGAGGGTGTAATTCAGACCTTATTAAAAGCCGGCGCATCTATTGTAACCCCCGGCTGTGGACCATGCGTCGGAACCCATAATGGAATTCCGGCAGATAATGAGAATGTGATCTCCACGGCTAATAGAAATTTCAAGGGGAGGATGGGGAATAGTAAAGCATTTATCTATTTAGCCTCTCCGGCAACGGTGGCAGCTTCCGCAATTACCGGAGAGATAACAGATCCGAGGAAATTTCTATAGATCGAAGGATGAAATTCAAAATCCTAATTATTCTATTAATCGGAATTCTTCTGTTCGGAGGATGCATACAAAGGCCAGAGCCTATACAGCAACCTACAGGGATTCAGTCCCCGGTGAGCATATGTGCCAACTGGACTTTGTTGAAGGAAGACAGCTTTGAATACGAAAAGACATTTACTTTCCCGGAAAAGTGGGGTTCTCCTCCAGATACGCCGGGTTCGCATTATGAGTTGGAGTGGTATCCAGAGACGGCAGTAGCTCATGCGGAGACGAGCAGTAAAATAGCGAAAACAGGCGAGAAGAGTGCCCACATTTGGAATACTCCAAGTGAAAGAAGCGTACTGCTCGCACCCACTTTCAGGGAGGAGAATATACTCACAGGAAAGCGAGCCATTGAAACATGGTTTTATCTTGATGAATGCTGGACAGACCCATGGAGCGGTGTTTGGCTTACCATTGATCAATATATCTGTTCCAATGAGACAGATAGAAGTTTTAAGATACGGATAATAGGAATAGGGATAAATGGTTATATCTTTTACGGGCAGGGTTATACGCCAAACCTACTTAAGGATCCTGCTTTGAAGCATTTTAATGGGAACTTTAGGTTATCTCCAAAGGTCTGGTACTGGGCAAGACTGGAGACAGATTTTAGTAGAAAAGAGGGATATTTATCGATTAGGGGGGAGGATGGCTTGAAAAAAGATTTCTATATTCCGGATATGGATCAACGGGAAGGAAATGAGTCGTTAATATGGAAATACATCAACTTCTCCTTCTCCGCCCACTACATCGGGGTATCACATCTCCCGAAAACGCATTCAAAGCACGCATATTTTGATGATGCTAGATTATATATCTGCTCAATATGATTCCAACGTGACAATCTAGAGTTATTCAAGAATTCTATGAGACCATCATGATCTTTATCCGAGATCTTCTGATTTTGTCGAGGTTTTTGGCATGATTTTATCATTTGAGTCATGAAAAAACCGAAAAGTATTTATATGAGTCATGACTAAATCATAATACTCATGATATTTGACAATGAAAGATTCCCTCACAAATTATGACAAGGAATTCGAGGAGATTGTGGGTGGCCTCTCCGACACGGTACACAGTATGGATGATCCCGTAGCTATCGCCACTATGTTATACACCCTGGTTGAGGAGAGAAAGAGCGGCAACCTGGTGATAAGGGATATTAACGCAAAATTTGACAGTATCCTTGAAAAATTGAAAGAGATTTCCATAAGGTTGAATGAGCTTGAAAGTAGATCAGATATTCCCTTAATGGAACATGCCACATTCGAACTCTCAGATAGGGATAAAGAAATATTGGACTATGTAACCAAGAATGAAAGGGTCTGTGCCGATGACATTCAAGAAAAGTTTGAGTACAGAGGAAGGAATGCTGCATCTGCACGCCTTAGCAAGTTATTTAGAGAGAGGCTATTGGAAAAGGTGTATGTCGGAAGAAAGGTTTACTATCAACGTAAGATTCCCGATTAGTATCAACCCCTTATCTCAACCAACCACCCCACCGTCCTCCGAAAGGAGGGCGGTCATATTTATCACATCACCTGTGATAATTCAGCCAACCACCCCACCGTCCTCCGAAAGGAGGGCGGTCATATTTATCACATCACCTGTGATAATTCAGCCAACCACCCCACCGTCCTCCGAAAGGAGGGCGGTACTTCTCATTTTTCTAGAATCTTACTGAGAAACCATTCGGAATCAAATTCTTTCAGATCTTCAAGCTTCTGTCCGATTCCTATGAAGAGAATGGGTTTTTTGGTCTCGTTGGTTATTGATAAAGCAGAGCCCCCCTTTACATCCGCATCCATTTTTGTGAGAATTATCCCATCAATTCCAATTTCTTTATTGAATCTTCTTGCCTGATCTACGGCATCATTTCCAGTCAGGGCATCGCCAACGAAGATCTTCAGATCGGGTCTATTTACCCTACAGATCTTTTTCATCTCATCCATCAGATTTACCTTTGTCTGCATCCTTCCAGCTGTGTCCGCCAGAACAACGTCAATTTTTCTCGCCTTTGCGTGCTCTATCGCATCATAGATGACAGCTGCGGAATCCGAGCCTTTATGATGCGTGATCGTTTTTATACCCTGGTTTTCACCGAGCTTCGTTAACTGTTCTATAGCACCGGCCCTGAAGGTGTCCCCGGCAGCAAAAACGACGGAAAAATTGTTCCTCATTAATAGATGAGCAACCTTTGCTATAGTACTTGTCTTTCCGGAGCCGTTAATTCCCAGGAATATCAACCTCACGGGTTTTTCGGAATTCCGGATGAACTCCATGAAATCTATTTCTCTTTCCGGCGTCAGTACCTCCATTAGTACCTCTCTGAGAGAATTCCTGACAAATTCATGAATTTCATCCTTATCGATTTCTTTACCCCGGAGTATTTCCTTTAATCTCTCCAATATTAGATCCGTGGTTTCTACCGCAACATCGCTTTGAATTAAATCCACTTGTAAATCCCATAGAATATTCTCTAAATCCCCCTCAGAGAGTTTTATCCTCCGCTTTAGAATACCCTTTACCTTTGTTTCTACTGTTAATTCCGCTTTCTGTTCAGCCGCCTTTTCAGCCGTTTCCTCGGCTTTGCCGATAAAACTATTGATCCTCTTTTTCAGTGACTGGAACATCTTCACTCGTTTGCAATTCCCGTATCAATTTCCTGGAAATAGAATCCAATTCAAGAAGTTTGTTGTTTATTTCAACTATCGCATTCTGCAGCTTATTCATGGTATTTTCCAATTCGTTATTCCTCGATTTCAGGATTTCCTTTGCTTCATCGATCGTCTTTTCAACAGAGATTCCGGCACCTGCTCCAACAATAACCTTTTTATTGTCCTTCAATTCGGCCCTCGCAAAGGAATTGGAACCAATTGGCACCAAGATTTCCGTACCTATATTGTTCTCCTTTAATGAACCCATGGCCATAATGGCAGAACCTGTTTCCATCCTTGTATTTTCAAGCAATTGTATCTGTCCTGACAGGCTGTCGATCTGTTTTTTGTAGTTATCCGCTTCCATTAAGATCCTTTGAAGTTCCTGTTGTTTATCCGCTTTCATTTTTTCTTTTTAGTATCTCTACCTCCGTACCATAGCCTACAATAACCATCTCAGGTTTTCTCTTTGAGAAGATCCCGTTCTCAATAACCCCCGGAATTGAGTCTAATTTTTCCTCTAATTCATATGGATTTTCTATGTCAAATCTTGTGTCTATAATTATATTCCCACTATCTGTTATGAAATTTTTCCGTAATCTTGGAATTCCACCAAGCTTTTTAAGTTTTTCCTCGACGAAATTTCTCTTTGATGATTCAACTTCGATTGCTACCGGAAAATTCCCGAGTTTTTTAACGAGTTTCGTGTGGTCGACAATTACGATAAATACCTTTGCTCTTTCCGCTATCCTCTTTTCTCTCGTATGGGCCCCACCTCCTCCTTTTATGAGATTGAATTGGGGATCCACCTCATCCGCTCCGTCGATGTCCATGTCTATTTCCCTATATTCATTCATTTTAGCTAATGGAATTTTCAGTTTCTTTGCAAGTTTCTCAGTTCTCTTGGATGTTGGTATCGCAATAATATCAAGGTTTTTCTTGGCGAGCTTTCTTATTGCATATTCTGCGGTAGAGCCGGTTCCTAATCCAACGAGCATTCCATCTTTTACGAATTCCACTGCCCTCTCAGCAGCAATTTTCTTGGATAGCTCTATGTCTTGCCCGTACATCTTCTGTCTCATAAATAATTACATCACGGACATAAAAGCAAACGGAATAGAAGAAGAGATAAACTTGGAGGTAACGAGGGAGGGTAAGCAGTTCTGAAAGAAGGATATATAGGAAGTGAAAGTCAAGAAAATAAGGAAGATCTGTAACATTACAGTCAAAAACCACATCATTCTGGTTAAGATGTAAAAAAGTGTGGAGTGCAAATTCCTACAGCTTGGTGAATTCGACAATTTCTTATTTTTTTGGGCGTAACCATCAAGAATATGGATGCTATTGCAACAATAATATCTGGTAGATCCATCTTATAGTATCTATAGTATTGACTGATGTCTTCCTCCCTTGTAACCAGTAAGTATTTATTCTCGAAAAATGTAATACACCATAGGGAAGTCGGAGCCACTTTAGGTGATAAATAACATGTCGCACATTGAGAGACGGCTAATATATGGTAGATACTATTTCTACGAGTTTCAATCCTATCGCGATAAAAACGGCAGGGTCAGGAAGAAATTTCTCAGATATCTTGGTTCTGAGGATGATCATCCCGAATTGGCGAAGGAGTTGGAGGAGAGAAGCCAAAAATGGAAACGAAATAGGAGCAAAAAAGTAGGAAACACACACAAAAATAATGAAAAAAATTGAACTATTCTTGTATATGGTAATCGGAATTATGATCTCCATCCAGATTACTTCCACCCAGATAGGGGATCCTCCCCCATATGCCTACATACTTACTGACAAACAAACCTACTACCTGAACGAAACCGTCCGCATCCAGGTAACTGCTCCAGAGAACACAACAACGAATCTAACAATCCAGGATCCAGATAGCTATCTCTACATAACCCTCGGAGAGAACCTTGGATCATTCACCCATCTCTACAACCCAGAGTTGATAGGGAGAACTTCTCCTTCATTGCTAACACTACAATAACATCGAAGATCGGCTCTAATAAACTAATCGTATGGGTAAAAGATATTGCGGAAAACTGGAATTCATCAACTGTTTACTACACAGTAAACACAGCAAAATGGGAGGACGACTTCACCGAGGGAGAAGGAATTTCTTCCAAAGAATATATAACAGTCTCTGGTGGGGATGTGAAGATACAACTCTGCCCATCGAATTGGTACCAAGACTATTGCAACTGGTCTTACAGAAAACCAATAAACATCTCGAACACGGCGGGAAACCAGACCAACTATCAGGTTTTAGTCAATCTAACCTCTTCCAACTTCAATTTCTCGAAAGCGAATTCGGACGGGAATGACACAAGATTCACCTACTACAATTCCACAAGTGGAACAGAAACAGAAATATCCTATTGGATAGAGTCATGGAACTCAACAGCAAACACAAGTAAAATCTGGGTAAAGGTACCATTCCTCGAGAACAATACGAACACAACAATCTACATTTTGTTGGTGTTTCGCAAGAGTCAAATGATTATTATGCTTATGAGAAGTACGGAGCCAGTGCTTTTACCAATCAGAGTGATACTGGCAACAGTGAGGCAGAGAATACTGATTACGATGCGATTGAGGCCACTGGCGGTACCCGCTGGACAACAGCCGGAGCCAATACCACCGGCGAGTATGACTCCCAGCTTTATAAGTTCTATATTGACGAAGATAAGCCGTCTGTTTTTACACTTGATTTTTTATGGGAAGGTTATGGAGAAACTAGTCACAATACCACTTTCTATGCTTGGGATTACGATGGCTCTGCTTGGGTTCAATTGTCTCAAGTACTTTTCACTGACACCATTGATCAGAAGTTTAATTATAGTGAAATTACTGACCCGGGAAAGTTCATAGATACTGATAAAGAAGTCACTCTAATGACTAAGACGAAGTATGCTGGGCGCGGGCGTGTTTTTGTGACCTCGACTTCAGGGAACGGTCGATTTTCTACATGGGCCGAAACAAGTCAGGACGGCTTAGCAGGGGGGGATGAAGTTTGCCAAGTCAGGGCGAACGCTGCAGGTCTTGGCGGAACCTGGACCGCTTGGCTATCTACTGACACGGTGGATGCAAAAGACAGAATCACTGACCAAGCCTACTATTTGGTCGACGACACAACCAAGGTGTGTGACAACAAAGCAGATTTGATTGACGGTAATATTGACCACACCATCAACCAACAGGAGGATGGAACCGAACTGGGGACCAACACCGAGATAAGAACAGGAACCACCTGCTCTGGGATCTCGAAGGGCAACTTCTACACCTGTAACAACTGGACCGACGGCAGCGGTTCTTACCAGCAATGGGAAGGTAGAATCGGCTACACTAACTGTGCCTGGACTGATGCGATGTCCAGGTGGTGCTTTGACAGCCGGTCATTCTACTGTTTTGAAGACGGCTCCTCCCCATTCCTCTACACCTATCAGGATGGAGAATACAAAAAACTCTCTGACTTCATTGCAGGAGCAACATCAAAAGAAAAAGAATACACAAGCTTTACTGATGTTACAGGGACAGATATAGCTGACGGAAAAGTAAAATTAAAAATCACAGAGGAACTGGACGAGACAGCTTACATTGACAGGGTTTACTTAAGAGTTGACGGAAATGAAACAATTGAGTTAAGCTCAATAACCGATGCTGACATTCAATTGCTAAGGGACTCCGACAACAATTACTTGGTTATGGAAAAGGGTGCAGAACACTATCTTGAATTCCCCGCCCCCGAACAATATGAAAAACTGGAGTTCGCTGCTGAAGGGTATTATATTGAACACCATAATTCGTTACATACTGATTATGTTGAGGTTGAAGTAGAATACCACAAATACGTCTCGCCTGAGCCTTCCTCCACTGTTGGCTCGGAAGAAACGAGAACCACCTCGGCCAACCTGACCTCAATAGCGATAACTCCCTCCCAAGTAGCGAGCTGGGACAAGTTCTATGCCAAGGATACTCTTGCGAGTGGAACCAACATTACTTATGCTATATTAAACGCAACAGATAACTCGACCAAATGCACGATAATAGAATCACAGGCTGGTGCAGGTTATGATATCTCCTCATGTGCTCTTGGCCTGACATCGATCAGGCTGTTCGCCAACCTCACGATGACGAACACATCTAGCACTCCAATTTTGCACGGCTGGAATGTTTCTTGGGATTCGGATGAACCGGCTGTGAAACTGGATTCGCCGGCAGACAACTCCACACAGAACACTACCTTGATAACCTTCACATGTTCAGCAACCGATAATACTCAATTAGAGAATATTACGCTTTATAATGATTTGAATGGATGGGCCAGCAATGGAACAAATACGGTCACTGGAACTTTAAACTCGACCAGCTTTGACAGAACAGTGCCATCTGATGGAACTTATATATGGAACTGCTATGCATGCGATAATTCCTCGAATTGTGCATTTGCTGTAGCAAATTATACTGTTACTGTTGACACAATCCTACTAAACATCACAATAGTGAACCCAGAAAATCAAAGCAATCTCTCCGCCGGAACGACGTGGACATGGATCAATATTTCGACGGATGAGAACGCAGTCTGCAGATACAATCTGACGAATTCTACATTCGACTATTCAGACGGAACTAATTTCACAAACACCGGGGGGCAGAACCATTCATTCAATTATTCCGGGTTAAAGAACAACGAGAGCTATACTTTATACTATAAATGCAACGACTCAGCGGGGAATATAAATCCGACATCTGTAATGCATGTATTTTCGGTAAAGTCTACCTGGCACACATTCTACGGGCATGTTACGGGGAATATAACCTTAGAGGGAGCGGGAAATGAAACCCTCTATAAATGGAATGTTGTCAATGTAAGTGGCAACGTGTATGTTGCAGATGCGGATTCAACGATAACATGGACCAAGTTGTATGCACTGGGAAAGATGAGCAACGGGAGTAATGGAACAACGGACTTCAAGGATGCGGACACAGCACTGGGGATAAATGCAGCAGATAATATCTCCATAGTGTACACAGATGACGGGGGTAATACTGCAAGAAACACCACAACATTTAATGTCTTTAAAAGAGTTGTGGAATACGTGCCGATAGACGAATCAACGAATAATACGAACTTCTGGAGTGGGATCCTGTGGGACTCGGATGATTCAACAGACAACGAGTTCAATGCCACGGAGAAGGAGGATCTTGTCTTTTTGGTAGAGATAAACGAGAACGCACAGGGGAAATATAGTGTGTGTGATTACGAGATAAAGATTCCCTATAAATTACAGGAGTACAAGGATTCAATGGATATGCTTTACTTTTACCTTGAACTAAGATAATTGGGTTAGGGGATTTAAACACCAACGAATCAAAGATGTGTCTCCGTATTTATAACTTTAAGGCAAAATAGTTAACGATGAAACGGGCAGTTATCATAGCAAAAGGCGAAGTGCAGAGGGTGGGATACAGAGACTTAGTGCAAAGGATAGCGAGGAGATTCGGAGTAGTTGGTTTTGTGGAAAATGTGAAGCCCTATGATGTCAAGATAGTGGCTGAAGGTGAAGAGGAAATTCTCAAGAAATTCGTAGAGGAAGTCAAAGTAAAGAAATCACCAATATTTGTTGAGGAAGTAGAGGTTAAATTTGAAAAAGCAACAAGAGAATTTGAATATTTTGAAATTAAGAGGGGAGACTGGAAGGAAGAGTTAGGGGAGAGATTTGATGTTGCAGGAAATATCTTATATGATATAAGAGATGACCAGAAAGAGATGCTGGAGAAGCAGGATCAGACCACACAGGAAATAAGGAATCTTGGAGAAGGTGTAACTCAGAAATTCAATGTTGTGGATGCAAAATATGGAAAAATAGCCGAGAACATGGAGAAAATTCTGGAGGAGTTGAAGGAGGAAAGGAAGGAGTTCAGGATGAGCATATAAAAGTTAGTGAATGCAATTTTGAGGTCGAAAAAAAGAGAGTAAGACAGAGGAATGAGATAAAAATCCCCTACAAACTCCAGGAATACAAGAATTCGACGGATATGCTTTACTTTTACCTTGAATTGAGGTGATAAAAGAGATACTATGGGTTAAATACTATCCCTGAGTAGAAGACCCAGTTTATTCCTTAATATGTATTTGCCTACCGCCCTGTCTTCCTCTATTTTCTTTACCTTCTCCATCTCTCCAAGAATTAAGAGCAAGGGTAATGTCTGTCTTTCTAAATCTCTCCTCTCTCTGGAATCCCAGATGAAGAGTCTGGCTTCATTGAAACCCCTTCTGTTCAGGATATTCCCAACGTCTTCTAAAAAACTTGAAGTAAATCTAATTTTTGCAATTCTTGGATCATTCCTGATTTTACCCATGAATATTGCAAGTTCACCCATTTTACACAAACCTTGGTCTTCTGGAGAGCATCTTTGGCAGGGGCAAGGGTTTAAAGGGAAAGGATTCTGTCTTTTCCCTGATCTCCTTAATTAAAGCAGGTAGAGACATCTCTCTCTGCTCATCTGATTCACGAATTCTCACATTAAATTTATTGCCAACCTTCTCCCTTTCACCGATAACAATTATCCGTGGAACCCACTTCTTCTCTGCCTCCCTTATCTTTTTGCCTATACTCTCATTTCTGTCATCGATATCTACTCGTATTTTTTCTTTCTCAAGTTTATCCGAGATCTTCTCGGTCAATGAGATAAACTCATCCGAAATTGGCAAAAGTCTTATCTGGGTTGGAGAGAGCCATAAAGGGAGCATTGGTTTCTTGCCCTTTTTTTGCCCAGCGTGTACATGTTCCAGTAACGCGTAAACGTTTCTGTCTATACTTCCTGAAATGCTAGCATGAAGCAGTAACGGATATTTTTCCTTTCCATCCTCATCTATATAGGTTATGTCAAATCTCTCGGTATTTTCTATATCTATCTGCACGGTTGAGAGGGCAGATGCCTTATCTAAGGTATCGATAAAGTTGAACTCGAACTTCATCACAAAGTAAAAGGGTCGTTCATCCCAAATCTCCACCAGCGCGGGTTTTTTAACCAACCTAACCAATTCGTGCGCAAATTCCTTGTTCTCTTCATAAAACTCCCTGACAAATCTGATTCCCACTTCATAATCCAGCTCAAGGTCTTCCATCCATTTTAAGGAAAGCTTGTATTGATTCAAGAATTCCTCCTTCGCCTGATCCATATCCATCACGAGGGTGTGCATATCGGGCATGGTAAATGCCCTCAACCTTCTCAGACCCACTAATTCACCACTCTGTTCATATCTGAAGCTATAATGAGACAATTCATACAATTTCAGGGGCAGATTTTTATAGGACATGGTCATATCATGCTTCATCAGATACTGTCCAAAACAAGCCGCAAATCTGAGGAAGTATTCCTTACCTCCTGCTTCCAAGGTGTATTGCCTTGCTGGAAATCTGTCAAGATATTTCGACAATTGTGGATGATCATAGCTATACATTATCGGGGTTTCGACCCTCATCCCCCCGTTCTCTGCTACAATGTTTGATACATGCTCCTCAAGGAGATTCTTTATCAGATAGCCCTTTGGATACCATCTCAGATTGCCGGGATCGGAACCGGATTCATAATCCACGAGTTCATGAGCTCGCATTAATTTGACATGGGGCGGTTCCTCCTTTACGGCCCTGACCTTCGATATCTCATAGTCCGCAAATTTTTTCAGATTTTCATTTCCCTTAAAATTGAACTCTTCGACTGGAATTAGTTTACCATCTAAGTTTAGGATATACCAGCAGGATTTCAATTTCTTCTCGGCCTTTAACGCCTCTGAAACCTTTTCCTTCTCTTCTCCTTCAGGTAGGATCGTTCTGGAGAGCTCAGATAAAGGATGTCCCTTGCACTTTAGCTCAAAGCTCTTGTACCAGCCAAATGGGGCCTTTATCGTCTTGAATTCATCCTTTAATTTCTCATAGATTAAATCGAGAATTCTCTTCGCGGTTGATGGTGAACCCAGAGAGCTTGACAGATGTGCGTAGGGATATAAAGCTATGGATCCGGCATTTACTTTCTTTACAGTATCCCTTACCTCTGCAATTAATTGTTTAACAACAGAACCCGGATTTTTCTCATCAACCTTTTCCACGGCTATGAAAACTATCAGGACATTCTCCAATTCACCATAAGATTTTTCTATCTTCTCCGCAGCCTTAATTGCCTTCTTTTTCGCTTTAAATTTAATGTAATCAGAATGTATCAGCAGAACTCGCATAGTAAGAATTAGAACATTAGAGAATATATTTAACCCCCTAATCCGATATCTTTAAGGTATAGCAGATGATTAAAATGGTGACAAAAATAAATATTAAAAAGGAATTGCCCAAAAACCCGATCGTTATAGAGGCTTTTCCGAGCAAGGGTTTTGTTTCGACGATCGCAGCAAAGTACATGCTAGATGAGCTGAATATGGAGATCGTGGGCTGTTTAAAATCGAACAGGATCCAGAGTATTGCCGTGATTCATGACTCAACGCCGATGTATCCGATAAGAATTTACGCCAAGGATAATTTAGTATTGATTTTTTCTGAGGTAAACGTGCCGTTCAATCATGTGGGCGAATTCTCAGAGGTCCTCAGTAGATGGTTCGTGGAGATAAAACCCACGCAGGTAGTTTTGTTGGCGGGAATAGGTGGAAAGTCAACAGATAAAGAGCATGAGATATTTGGCATAACCACCGATCCGGAGCTGAAGGAAAAGTTAAAAAAAATGAAAGTGGAGGAGATAGATGAAGGCATGCTCACCGGGATATCGTCAGACCTTCTTTTAGACTGTATCGAGAACGAAATACCGGTGGTAAGTTTAATGGCAGAAACCCGTTATACACCGGATCCACTCGGATCGGCATCAATGTTAGAGATACTGAATGATCTATTAAATTTAAATATTGACACAAAGAAGCTCGTTGAAAAAGGGGAGGAGATCGAAAAAATGTTCCATAATATCTCCGAGCAATTGAGGAAGGGAATGGATGATACAAAGAAGATAAGCGAATATTCCCCGATGTATGGATAGATATGGAAAAAATAAAACTAATTGCCTTTGATCTGGATGGGGTTCTGACAGATGGTTGTGGGAGCTGGCGAGAGGTTCATAAAGCTCTGGGCACCTATGATGCCGCGGAAGAACACGCCAATGAATACTATGCTGGGAAGATAACCTTCGATGAGTGGGCGAGAAAAGATACCGAGTTATGGTATGGGGTCGACATCGAAAGGATAAGGGAGGTTCTGTATAAGATAGATTTGATGCCTGGCATCGAATCCACTATCCCCAGATTGAGGAAAAATTATAAATTAGCCATCATAAGTGGTGGCTTACAGATATTAGCTGATAGAGTAAAGGATAGATTTGATATGGATTATGCCGTTGCAAATAAACTATTGACTAAGAATGGAAAGGTCTGTGGCATTCAGCAGATCGTTGACTTTAAGGGGAAGGGAAAAATTCTTCGAGAAATCGCTGAGATTAATGATATTGACTTAAATGAGTGTGCGGCAATCGGCGATTATTTCAATGACATCCCCATGTTTAAGGTTGCTGGCTTTAGAATAGCCTTTGATCCAAAGGATAAGGAGGTAGTAAAGTTTGCAGATAAGATAATATATGAAAAAGACCTGACTAGAATTCTGCCCTATTTCAATTCAAGTAACCTTCAGAAAGGTTAATCATCAGAACGAATTTGTGGAGTTTTCAACCCCATAGAATGCCTTATAAATTCGTGCAAGATTGAATTTATAGGGATCAAATTTGCAGTAAATCAAGTGATGGAAATGAGATACGCCAATAGAATAGATAGAATTCCGCCCTATCTGTTTGCCGAGATTGACAGAGAAATTGAAAGAAAAAAGACCGAGGAAGTTGACATAATAAATTTGGGTATTGGAGACCCCGATCTCCCCACCCCCAAGAATATAATTGAAAAGTTGCAGAAAGCTGTGGAGGATCCGATAAATCATAGATATCCCTCTTATGCCGGAATGCTTGCCTTCAGAAAAACCATAGTTGATTGGTACAAAAGAAGATTTAACGTTTCTCTGGATCCGGAAGAGGAGGTTATCGCACTGATCGGTTCAAAGGAGGGGGTAGCACATGCTCCCTTAGCCTTTATAAATCCAGGGGATATTGCGTTGGTTCCCGATCCAGCATACCCGGTCTATAAGATTGGAACCATCCTGGCAGATGGTAATCCCGTTGCAATGCCTTTAATAGAAGAGAATGGATTCAAGCCGAATCTGGAGAAAATCGACAAAAAGATTGCAAGAAAAGCGAAAATTCTCTTTATTAATTACCCAAATAATCCAACCACGGCAACGGCAGAATTAGAATTTTTCAAGGGGGTGGTTGATTTTTCCATAGACAATGATATAATTGTCTGTCACGATGCCCCCTACACGGAGATGGCCTTTGACGGTTATAAAGCCGGAAGTTTTTTGGAGGTTAGAAATGCAAAGAACGTAGGGATTGAATTTCATTCCCTCTCCAAGACCTATAACATGACTGGTTGGAGGATAGGGTTTGCTGTTGGAAATTCAGAAGTTCTGGCAGGCCTAGGAAAGGTCAAAGAGAACGTTGACTCCGGGGTTTTTCAGGCTATTCAATACGCTTCCATGGAGGCATTAGAGGGCCCTCAGAACACAGTAAGTAAAAATATGAAGATATTCCAGGAGAGAAGGGATTTAATGGTTGATGGCTTACAGGATCTGGGCTGGAATGTAGAAAAACCAAGAGCCACCTTTTATCTATGGTTTAGGATACCAAAACCCTATAAATCCTCGATCAAATTCTCATCCGATTTACTAAATAGAACTGGAATTGTGATGACTCCCGGCGTTGGATTCGGAAGCCATGGCGAGGGTTATGTGAGATGTGCATTAACACAGAAAAAAGAGAGATTGGGAGAAGCATTAGATAGAATCAAAAGATTTTATGAGATAAAATGATCATAACCATAGGCGGATCGGTATGCTCTGGAAAGACAACTCTTGCCAACCTTTTCTTTTCTAAAGAAAAGGTTGATCAAAAGAAAGGGAATTTCCCTAAGGGAAATTCAATTGTTAATCTCCATTTTTCGTAAAAAGAAAGGGGTTCAAATGATCATAACCATAGGCGGATCGGTATGCTCTGGAAAGACGACCCTTGCAAAGAAACTGGCAGAGAAATTTAAACTAAAACATATATCTGCCGGTTTGATAATGAGGGAGATGGCAAAAAAGAGGGGAATCTCTCTTCAAGAATTTTCAAAATACGCGGAATCTAACCCGGAGATAGATCTGGAAATTGACAAAAAACAGAGAGAGTTCGCCAGTGGTAACTGCGTGGTTGACGGAAGGTTATCCGCACATTTCCTGGATTCGGACCTGAAGGTATGGCTCGATGCGCCCCTGGACATTAGAGCAGAAAGATTGTCTGAAAGGGATAAAAAACCGGGAGGGGATGCAAAAAAAAGCATAATAGAGAGAGAAGATAGCGAGAGGAAGAGATATATGGAGATCTATGGAATTAACCTGGAGGATATGAGCATTTATGATATCATAATAAATACAGCAAAATTTGATATAAAAACTATGACAGAATTGGTTTCAATTGCTATTAAGAATATATAAACCAATTAAGAATATATAATACAATGAAAAATAGGAAGGGGCAAACGGCTCTGGAATTTTTGCTCACATATGGATGGGTAATACTCATAATAACCCTGGTTGCTGTTCTAATGTGGCAATGGGGGCTTTTCAACCCGGGGGGTCAGATACAGCCGGGTTCTTCAGGATTTTGGGGTGTTGTACCATATGAGGACTCCAGGTACACAAAAGATGCTTTGCTAACAATTCCCATAAGTAATAAAGTCGGTGGTGAAATAACTATTCTAGGGATTAATACAACTGTAACCGGGGTTGACTACAATGATGACGACCCAGTAGGTAACGGCAATATGGCCAACGCTACTATCCCCTCCGGGAGGACAAAGCGTTGGGAGGTAGATCTAAGCTCAAAGGTAACCCCCTTACCCGCCGGATCTAACTATAACATATTTTTATCCATAAGCTATAATGACAGTAGAACTAACGAAGTGTATATAAGCTCCGGATGGATCTGGGGGAATGTCGAGGAATAATCCTATCTTATAACGTCAGATATAATGCTACCTACCCTTATTGGGGATAGTTTATAGGCCAGTCTGCTCGCTTCCTCCAATCTGCTTTTCGTTGATGAATATATTGTAAATAACGGATCATTAACATCTATCGAATCTCCGACCTTCACATGGAGATAAAGCCCCGCAGATTTCGTTCTCGGCGCTCCAGAAGCCCTTGCAATGATAGATATCAATTTATTGTCTATATATCTCACCCTTCCCTTGTGTTCTGACGTAATTGTCATTTTTTTCCTACATATCTCTATATCCTCTGGTTTTACATCTGGATCTCCACCTTGGGCCTCTATTATCTCCATCATTTTCTCTTTTGCTTTTCCGGATTTCAAGATATGTTCAGCAATACCTCTACCCTTGCCTTTCACTACCTTGCCGGATAACTCTAACAAGATCCCTGCAAGATCCAGTGATTTGTCTATTAAATCAATTGGACCCTTATTATCCAATGCTGAAAGCACGTCCCTTGCCTCTAATGCTGGACCAATTCCAGAACCAATGGGTGAGCTTCCGTCTGTTATCAGACATTCAACAGAGATGTTAAGCCTTCTACCGAGTTCAATAAATTTATGAGCAACATTATTTGCCCTTTCTATGCTTATGACCTTGCTACCCCTCCCAATGGGGATATCTATTATAATGTAATCAGAGCCAACGGATCTCTTTTTAGCCATTACGCTGGCAAGCATATGACCCTCTGCATCAATGGAGAGGGGATACTCCACCCTGATTATTCTATCATCTGCCGGTGCAAGATTGACAGAACCGCCCCATACAATGCAACCATTTGTTTTGTTTACGATCTCTTTTAGCTCATCTATGTCAAATTCAACCCCGGCGAGGACTTCCATCGTATCCGCGGTTCCGGATGGGGATGTTATTGCCCTAGAACTGGTTTTTGGGATGATCAATCCAGTTGATGCAATTATTGGCACTACCAGCATCGTTGTTCTATTGCCGGCAACACCTCCAATAGAGTGTTTGTCTACGATGTTATTACCAAAGTCTATCTGCTGCCCCGTTTCGACTATTGCTTTAGTTAGCGCAACGGTTTCATCCATCGTATAACCCTTGACATAACCAGCAGTTACAAAGGCACTGAGCTCAATATTACTTAAATTGTTATCCACAATATCTTGAATTATGGCCCTTATCTCATCTTCATTCAAGGTATAGCCATCAACCTTCTTTTTGATGAATTCAACGGAATGTGGTCTTCTGGTTTCGTTTACTTCCAGATTACTTCCCTCGCTAACATTCAGTAATTCCCTGACATCCTCAAAGATTCCGATTTCCCCCTCTTTCACGAAAGATGTACTTGTGTCAGCTATCGCCGTTACACTCCTGCCCTTGTAAGATGTCCTGACCCTCCCAGAGACAAAAACTCCAAGATCCTTGGCATCCTCCTCATTCAAAACGACTATTGGTCTATCCGCTTCAATGGGGTAAAGTCTTGCATTTAATTTCATCTTATTGTTATTTGTTAATTTGGATTTATATATCTTTTATCTCATAATTATCTAGATGTCAAATGGCTTCAAAAAGAAAAACAAAGGAGAAGATAGCTGAGAAAAAAGAGCCCAAAGAGAAGGCCAGGAAAAAAAAGAGGGAAGGATTATTCCCAGAGAAAAAAGGGGCAACGATAAAAAAATTGGGTAGATCGACTCTAGTAGAGGAGGATCTACAATATACAGAGAGTAAATTAAAACACAAAGAACCCGAGCATCTAAAGGAGGAAAGGGAACCAAGATTGTTCTACAGAAAATTTGTGTTCAGATGCGATAAATGCGTACATGAATTTGAACACGAAGCGACGATCCCTATAATAGAGCACAAAGTGGTCTGTCCAAAGTGCAGGAAAGAGCACGTAATTAGAGTGGTTCCAGTGGCGAGACATTATGAACTCAAGTTACCAAAGGGGCTTACTGCTGTGAAAGAGGCAAAAAGAAAGAAGAAATAATTGAGTTTTCTGTTCATATTTAAAACCCTTACTATTACCGAGGTTGTACTCCCTCTGCTTAATTATACAAAATGGATAATGGGAAAAGGGTTCGGGAGATAATCAGGCTATTGAGGAGGAGATACCCAGGAGCGACAACGGCTCTAGGGTATAAAAATCCACTAGAGCTCTTGATATCTACAATGCTCTCTGCACAGTGCACAGATAAAAGGGTAAATTTAGTCACACAAAAATTGTTTAAAAAATACAAAACTGCAGAAGATTATGCAAATGCCGACCTGAAAGAATTTGAGCAGGAAATCAGGTCTACCGGTTTCTACAGGAACAAAGCGAAGAATATAAAAAATTGTTGCACGATTTTGGTCGAGAAATTCAATTCAAAGGTACCTAGGACAATGGGTGAATTAATAACTCTTCCAGGGGTTGCTAGGAAGACAGCAAACATCGTCCTGGGTCACGGCTATGGAATTGCCGAGGGGATTGCAGTAGACACCCATGTAAGGAGGGTTGCACCCCGTCTAGATCTCTCAGATAATAAGGATCCAGACAAGATCGAGCAGGATCTCATGAAGGTAGTCCCAAAAAAAAGTTGGATAGAGATCTCAGACCTATTGATCCTACATGGAAGAGAGATCTGTACTGCAAGAAAACCAAAATGCTCTGAATGTGTTTTAAACAGGTTATGCCCATCTTCTGGCAAATTCGATTAAAAACAACCTTCAGAAAGGTTGATGTGGCGGACTTTCAGTCCGACACACGCCAGACCAAAGGTCTGTCGTGTCATCAAAACGAGTATTTGTGGGACTTTCAGTCCCACAGAACGCATTACAACAAACCTAAAAACACCCATTCAGAACCTATACTTTATAACACAATAAAAATGCCTCTGGGAGAATACAAAAAAAGGAGAAATTTTGGAAAAACAACTGAGCCGGAGGCAGTAGTGGGGAAATCGGAAAAGGGAAATATCTATGTAATCCAAAGGCATCATGCAAAGCATCTTCATTATGATCTCAGGTTGGAGATGGATGGTGTCTTGAAGAGCTGGGCGATACCCAAGGAACCGCCATTGGATGAGAAAACGAAAAGGCTTGCGGTAATGACGGAAGATCATCCCTTAGATTATGCAACCTTTGAGGGAGTAATACCTGAAGGACAATATGGCGCCGGAAGGGTTGAGATATGGGACAGGGGAACCTTTGATGCGGAAGAGGTAGGTAGTGAAAAAATCATTGTAAAAATCCACGGCGAAAAATTAGAAGGAACATATGCACTGATAAAATTAAAGCCAACCGCAAGATTCAAGGGGGAAAAGAACTGGCTTTTTTTCAAGATGAAGGATTAAAAGAGAGGTGATAAAATGCATAGAATGGAATTTATCCGACGAGTCCAAGAATATGCGGGAATTGATACCTTCGACAGAGCGGAAAAACTGGTAAAGGTCGTATTCTATGCTCTCTCAGCGAGGTTAACAATTGCGGAGGGAGACGACCTGGAGGCGCAGCTCTCAAAAGACGTCAGGGAGATGTGGGACGAGGTAAAAGAAAAGAGGGTAAATGTTATAAAATTCAAGAGAAGGGAATTTATAGACAGAGTAAAGCAGGATGGCAAACTTAAAAGTTCTTCTAAAGCTGAAAAAGTCGTTAAAGCAGTATTCAATGCACTAAAGAGTCAGGTATCCGAGGGAGAGGCAAAGGATGTTGAATCCCAGTTACCAAAGGGCCTGAAGGAGATGTGGTCGGAGGCATAGAAGCTAAAAGGATTCACGACAGATTTTTGGAATTGATACGGGAGGATATTTAGTAAGACTTCTGGATCTCTCCAATCACCTATAACCTCGACCCCTTTTGAAGGCATCGACTATCCAGATAACTCTGTCTTCTATGAAATACTCAAATCTGTGACCGCCTGCCCTTAACCTGAACATATCTCTTTTCTTTCCCTTGAGCTTCTTAATATCACACATGGTCCCCCCTGATAGGGGTTTTTACCCAGAAGTTTTATAGAATGCACACATCTCTTTCTGTCAGAGGATCCAAGAGAATTCAGATACTTTGCCACATCCGGGTGCAGACGTATGGGGAAATTCATGCCACACTTCCGCTCTTGCTCTCATACTCTTCCAGTGAGATAAACTTTTTCCTGTCCTTCACCAGTTTCCTGTACTTCTCATCGATATATCTGTCGAGGTTCATCTCCTCCAGTATATCCATCATTCTGTTCAGTATCCTATCGTAGTCCTCTCCCTTGGTTCCAAAATGTTTCAGCCTTTCCCTCGTTGGTTTGTCAACTGACAGAGTTGTTGAATCCATATTAAATATAATGGATATAATATTTATAAATATTATCGCTAGTCCAGTTAAATCAACTCGAAAAGCCGGCGGAAAGGTAACGGATCTGGAGGGAAATGAATTCGATATAAATTCTGAGGATCTTTTAGCATCCAATGAAAGAATTCACGACAGATTGTTGGAATTGATACAGTTTCGTTCAGTTAACCTGCTCGGGCTCCAGAGTCAATTTATCTATTTCACCGCTTCCCTCACCCTGCTCGCCCTTATCTACAACGATCTCCAGTGAAACCAGATATGTGTCGGGCGCTACCTTTTCATCACGAGTTAATTTCCACTCAAAGGGGTGGCCATGACGCCTGAAAAGCTCTTTAAGCTTCTCACCGATCTCATCATCGGCTTCCATAATCCTGCCGTGAGGGTATTCTATTATGGCGCAACCCTCCAGAACCCTGTATTTCCCGGCTTCATTAAAAATTTTATCGGTGATTTCATTAAATCTCTCGTTGTAGAATGCCACCAATTTTACCAAACTCTTCCATCTATAAAATCCGCTCTCTTCCCTGTATGAGTCCAGATCGGGCAGCTTATCCTTTTTTGTGGTCAGATAGAGATCTATAGTTAAGTCCATGATTAATTATGGAACAAATTTTATATAAATTTTCATTTAGATCTCCACCATAGATATAATACTATAACTACAACCATGACAAAAAATATAGCTGCAAGTATGGCTAAAATTAAAAGATGAGAGAGTCCAACCGGTGAAGAAGCTTCTTCTTCTGACAGGGTGCTTGTGGTTGTTGTGCTCGAGGTTGTTGTTGTAGTGGTAATAGTGGTAGTTGTCGTTGTGGTTGTCGTTGTGGTTGTCGTTGTGGTCGTAGTAGTTTCAGAGAAAACCGAGAAATACGCACTGTCTTTTACACCCCCAAAATTAGCTTCCGCCCAGTAATTTCCGAGCTCTGTTGGTTTATAATGGAAATTCCTTGAGAGGTCCTCGCTCAATGGAACATCCCCAGCACAGTCAATGCATTGCTCGGGAGAGGGCTTCTCGTAAAATACGACACGTAATTTATATTTCCTGGGTTCGACCTCCTTATACAATACGAACTGCCCCCCCACCGGTTCTGATGGATTAATCTCCAGATGGAATTCTATGGTTTCCCCGATGGTTACATTCTCCCTGTCTGCCGTTAATTTTACTGTAGTTGCCGATCCTGAAAGTGCCACAAAAACCAGTATTACCGTAATTAACAGGACCGACTTCTTCATTTTTGATAAATTACCTCCCAAAAATTCTGGTAAGAAGGGGCTTTTTAAGTCCCAGTTCCCTCTCTATTTTATTTTTTAGGTTATTTTCGGTTGGGACCCCGACGATTCTCTGTACCTCAACCTCATCGTCATTCAAAATTAGAATTGTCGGCATTGACCTTATGTTGAATCTCTTGGATAATTGCTTTCCCTTACCCGTTTTTATCCTGATTTTTTCGAACCTCACTCCATGCTCATGATAGCCCGGAGCAACATTCTTTACGACAACTTCAGCTCTGGGACAATGGGGACAATGTGACGAAACAAACAATAATATTTTCATTTTCTCTCTTACAATGTTATATATCCCTGGAGAAATAAAAATTCTGGATTTAGTTTTTTTAATATTCAAATCTATAAATAATTCCACAAATCTGAATAAATTAGATGGGGGGTGATCTCGATGTTTCCGTGGAGAAGACGAAGGCGAGATTGGGACGATTTCTTTAGGGACGATTTCTTTAGGGATCTGGATGATGAATTCAGGGAGATGGAAGAAAATATTGCCAGAATGCTTGAAGAAGTAAGGAAGATGTCCCTCAAGGAGCCGAAAGAGGGCGGACCCTATGTCTATGGTTTTTCAATGAAAGTAGGCCCGAAGGGAAAACCGAAGATAGAGGAATTTGGAAATATCCCGGGTATCGTTTCTGGAAAGATGAAGATTCCATCAGGGAGAGAACCCCTGACGGATATTATTGAGAGGGATAAAGAAATTTCCATTATAGCGGAACTTCCGGGGATAAAAAAGGAGAATATAGACTTGAAGATAGACGAGAATTCTCTGGAGATAAATGTTGACACGCCAGAGAGAAAATATCACAAAAGGTTGGGTCTGCCGTGTGAGGTCAAACCGGAAAAGGTTAAGGCAACATATAAGAATGGCGTCTTGGAGGTTAAGATAGAAAGGGTAAGGGAGAAAAAGAAGAAGGAAGGAATCAGGATAAAGGTCGAATAAAATACGCTCTTTTGTACGAGGTGATGTAAAAATGGGGTGTGAATTCTGTGGTAAGAACGTCGATAGAGTTTATCTATGTTCGAGCTGTGGCTTAGTTTTCTGCAAGGATTGTGGTTATCCAGAAAAAGAGCTATGCAGGGAGTGCGAAGCAGAATTATCTGAGGACTAAATCCTTTGAGTTATGCCACAATTAATTTAACATATTCCATTTTTCCACTTGCCTGGAATAATCTGGCTATCTCTTTTATTCTTTCAGCGTCGCCGTCTAAAACAAATATTTCCAGGCATTTGTTTTCTCTTAGATGACTATGTATCTGTGTTTTCGTTATATCCTCAAACCTGTGCTTTATCTCCGTAACTACATCCTCCGCTCTCTGGTTGTGGATCAACAGGAGTATTGAATTTATCCTGCCAACTAATTTTTCCTTTCCCTTGTTATCTGCTATGAGCATTCTTGCTCCCGCTCTAATTACCTCCGACCTTCCAGAAAAACCAAGTTCTTTCTGGATTCTGTCTATCTCCTCAAGCAGTCTATCGCTTAGAGATACGCTAATGATTGTCATCTTAAGTAATTAATAACTTATTTATAAATATTAGCATAAAAATTATTAACAATTTATTTAAATATTAATAATTTCCATAAGTTTAACGGTTTAGATGATCCAAGGGGTATTTTTCGAAACAACAAAAATAATTGCAATAGTTACCATTTTGATGATTTTAATAGACTGGATTGAGATAAATTTCAGAGACAAGATTCGAAAGTACCTCACGGCAAAACCTTCCAACCAGATAGTTGGCTCTTCTTTACTGGGAGCGATTCCCGGTTGCATAGATGCCTTTTTTATAGTGTCGCTTTATTCCCATGGTTTGGTTGGTTTTGGAGCCCTAATTGCTGTAATGCTCTCCACGGCAGGGGATGAGGCCTTTATCATGCTTGCCATGATACCGGAAACTGCCTTGCTCATTTTTCTCATCTGTTTTGTTCTCGGCATACTTGGCGGCTTTTTAGCAGAAAAGATTGTAAAGAAAATTAAATTGAAAAGAGCAAAACCCTGTCCCATTGAGATTCATCCCGGAGAGGAAAATGGGAGCAGACATTTCCTGATAGAGCACGTCTATAAACACGTCATAAAAAAACATGTACCGAAACTTTTTTTGTGGATATTCTTTACCTTATTAATTATTGAAATTTTAATGCAGAATTTCGATTTATCTGCTATGCTCCCAGAGAACATGCTGCTTGTTTTAATCCTATCTGCTTTGATTGGAATAATCCCCGAATCGGGTCCTCATCTGATCTTCCTTATCATGTTTGCCGAGGGTCTGATCCCCTTCTCCGTACTTTTGACCAGTTCATTGGTTCAGGATGGCCATGGTCTGCTCCCCCTGCTCTCCTACTCTCTCAGGGATACAGCCCTCGTTAAGCTATTTAATGTGGCCTTTGGACTTTCAGTTGGAATTATCTTGTTTTTGGTTGGCATCTGATTGCAACTTTATTTAGTAGAAATTTTAATAAATAGCAGAGGATGAAAGTAATCAGATATTCCAAGGGGGATAAGATCAAGGAAATTCTGGAGAGGAAGACACTGGGTCTTGAAAGGGTTATGGCGTCAGTAGGAGATATACTCAAAAATGTAGAAAGGAGGGGCGACTCTGCTCTTATAGACTACTCAAAAAAATTCGACGACTTCGGTTTAACAAAGGAAAACATCAGGGTTTCCAGAGGGGAGATCAAGGATTCATACTCAGGGGTTAATGAAAAACTAATAAAGGCATTAAAACACGCTCACATGAACATAACAAGATTCCATGAAGAGCAGATGAGGGGGATAGAAGATGGATGGAATACAGAGATCGAAAAGGGCGTCGTTGTCGGGGAAAAGGTTACTCCACTTGAGAACATAGGAGCGTACGTCCCTGGGGGCAGGACTTCCTATCCATCAACTGTTTTAATGACATGTATTCCCGCAAGGGTTGCTGGTGTTAAAAGAATAGCTGTTACTTCACCGCCACCGATTTCCGATGCAATACTTGTAGCTGCAGACATCTGCGGCGTGGATGAGATCTATAGAGTGGGTGGTGCTCAGGCGATAGCAGCCCTGGCTTACGGAACCGAATCAATTCCAAAGGTGGACAAGACTGTTGGTCCGGGAAACATATATGTAATGGCGGCAAAGATGCTTGTCTATGGAAAGGTCGATATCGATATGCCAGCCGGTCCTTCTGAGGTTTTAATTCTGGCAGATAAAACGGCAAATTCAAGATTTATTGCTGCAGATCTGTTAGCTCAGGCAGAGCACGATCCGAAAGCACAGTGTTTAGTAGTTACGGACTCTGAAAAAATTATTGATGGAGTGGAGAAAGAGATTGCAAAACAGATAGAATCCATAAAGACAAAGGAAACAGCTAAAGAAAGTATGAGGAATTCCACAGTCATACTAACAGAGAATATCAATGAGTCAATTAAATTCGCTAACAGATATGCTGCAGAACATCTGGAGATAATGACAAAAAATCCCGAAGAGATTGCAGACAAGATCAGGAATTCTGGAGCCATATTCCTGGGGGAATATTCCCCAGTAGCCGCAGGAGACTACGCATCCGGAGGAAATCACGTACTTCCAACCGGGGGGACCGCAAGATTTTCCTCTGTTCTGAGTGTTAGAGACTTTCTAAAGACATCAAGCGTTCAGAAAATCACAAAAAAGGGATTATCGACTTTAAAGGATACTATTGAGACAATCTCGAATTCAGAGGGTTTTGATGCGCACAATAAATCTGTGAGGATCAGATTTAACAGCTAGAGGTAAAGAAACAGTTCTTTGGCATCATCTACAATGAGATCACATATCATTTCGTGAAATTTCTTCCTTAGAGTATTTCTCTCTTTTGCATTTGTTGTTCCAGATAAGATCGCTATAAAGTAAAAATTGGCATTTCTAGCAGCCTTTAAATCATCTATCGAATCGCCTATGTAAATTGCACCCGTATCTTCCCCCAATCTGTATTTTTTACAAATTCGTTTTCTGCATTCCAGGAGGGGTTCAGGTGCGGGTTTCTTAACCTTAGTGTCTTCTCTCGTGACCATTAAATCAGAAGGAAATATCCTGTTGAGGTTATGATTTTTTAGACTGAACTCTGCCTCAAACCTTTCCCTGCCTGTTACGATACCAAAGTAATATCTTCTGCGCAATTGAAGTAGCGTTTTTAAATCCACCAGGGGTTTTTCGTTTGATATGAGCCCCATCTCCTTGAAAAATCTGGGCATCTCTTTATACTTCTTATAGAAGAGGTCCCTTCCAAGGTAGATTTCTTCGAATACCCTCTTTATCAGTTCTGGAAAAAAGAATTTTTTCGCAATTTCTAGATTTCCGCCAAAGAATTCCAGCAGGGTTTTTTCCGTCGCATTTAAACCCCCACCATGCTCCCTTATTCTCCTCGTTATCTCTTTTAGATCTAATTTCAATGATCCTCCATTGTATACGGAGCCCAAATCCCTCAATCCCCTAAGCATTTCATCGAGATCCTTCGGATGGAACTCTAAATCCGGCTTTTTATCCAAACTACTGATTAATTTTGAGAGATAACAGAGAATAGCAGCATAGGTAAGCTCCCAGTCATCGTTAAACCCTCCTGCTAACTTGAATTTCTGGGTATTAGCTCTATCCATTAAATATTTATCCAAGTTTAGACCAATGCACTCCGAAAAATAATACTGCACAGTATCAACTATTGCCTTTCTGTAAGAATCCCCAACATAGATTAATATGCCATCGACATCCCATATGATGATCCGGGGTTCTCCCCTATCCGCCATATCTCTATATAGGAATCCTCCTTTAAATTCTTTCGTTTCATAAATTTTCCATAACAATTTTATACTTTAATGGGGTAATAATATTACACAGGGAGTTAAATGACGAACCTATCAAAACTGAACAAGGATCTGCAAAAGCTGCTCGATAAGAATACTGCAATGATCATCGCCGATGCGGAAAACTCCTTAATGGTTAATATACGCACCCTAAAGTACCTATGTAACAAAAGAGATATGCCAGGTATCTATATCACGGTAAATAGACCATATCAAGCAATACATAGAATATTATTGGATAATAAAGTCAACCTTGACAAGTTATTTTTCATAGATTGCATAACGACAGCGGTAGGGAGTGAGCCCAGACGAGAAGAGAGGTGCCTCTTTGTATCTCCAACGGATCTGACAGATCTCGCCGTATCGGTAGATGAATGGATTGAGACAATGCCAGAAAAGGAAAAATTTTTGTTTATGGATTCCCTCTCTACACTATTGTTCTACAACTCAGTAGGTACTATAGCAAAATTCAGTCATTTTCTAACTGATAGGATGAAACTCTGGAATCTAACTGGGATCTTTATGTCCTTAGAGAGTGAGAGTGATCCCCATCTTCTTGACGATATCTCGCAATTTTGCGACGGGGTAATAACAATAAAGAAAAGGAAAAAGAAAAATGATAAATTCCGACGAGTTACTGAAGGATCTTGAGTCTTTACCTAGGGAGTATATAACCATGATCATGGTTAGTGCCGAGAATTATCTAACAGCTAATCTGCATGCTCTAAGATATCTCTGTAATGTCAAAGATCTGCGCGGTATCTATATCACGGTAAATAGACCATATGAGTCAATTAATAGGTTACTCCAAACTCGTGGTATAAATGTGGAGAAGCTTTTTTTTATCGATTGCATAACTGTTCCAGTTAGTGGCGCGCCAAAGAGGACTGATAGATGCCTCTTTATATCTCCTTGTGATCTGACAGATCTCGCCGTGTCGGTAGATGAATGGATAAATACAACGCCAGAAAAGGAAAAATTTTTGTTTATGGATTCCCTCTCTACCCTGTTGTTCTATAACTCAATAGGTACCATGGCAAAATTCAGTCATTTTTTCACCGCTAGAATGAGACTCTGGAATCTAACTGGGATCTTTATGTCCTTGGAGCGGGAGAGTGATCCCCATTTTCTTGACAGGATATCGCAATTTTGCGACAGGGTAATAACGATAAAGGAGGTTGAAGAATGATATTTCATATCCTATTGTATCTGACCATCGGCATGTGTTTCCTTTCAACGGTCTGGATCTATCAGAGCATGAGAAAACTGACCAAGGGTATGCTGCGGAAGCTATTGAGATACCTGCTGGTAATAACACTCTGGGGCTTACTATTCTCGATATGGGTATTCAGCATTGGAGTTGGATGGATCTCACTCCCCAATGAGTCATTCACCATGATGACGATAGGTTCCTTTATAGCTGGTTTATTCCTGATAGTCTCTGGAATAGCCATCTATACAAAAAAATTGGGGGAAATTTACGGATTTAAGGAATAGAAATCCTAATTTAATTCATGGAACTCGTCTTTCTCGGAACCTCTGGCTGTGTTCCCACCAAAGAGAGGAATCTATCCTGCATATTCCTGGAGTATCTGGGCGAATATTTTCTATTTGACTGTGGGGAAGGATCGCAGAGGCAGATGCGCTTCGCTGGAATAAATTTCATGCGCATTGATAATGTATTTATTACCCATTTACACGCTGATCATTTTCTCGGCCTGGGGGGGATGATTCAGAGCATGGATTTCCTCGAGAGAACAAAACACCTAGATATCTATGGGCCCAAGGGTCTAAAAGATACTATGGAGCATATGCTCTCGATGGGTACATTCCAGATGGATTCCATGTCGGTCAGGGTTCATGAGATAAAACCCGGTCCCGTAATGCAAGGTGACAGGTATAAGATAACCTGCGCAAAAACGGAGCACACAGAAAACAGCCTGGCATACTGTTTTGAGGAAAACCCCAAGAGAAAATTCCTGAAGAAAAAGGCCCTTGAACTAGGCATTCCGGAAGGAAGATTATTCTCGAAATTACAGAGGGGGGAAACAGTTGAAATTAGAGGTAAGGAGATAACCCCTGATCAGGTCCTTAGTAAACCAATCCCAGGGAGGAAAGTAGTTTATACAGGAGATACAAGAGTTTGCGAAAATGTTATCAAACTCGCAGAGAATGCCGATGTTCTAATTCACGATGGGACATTTTCTCACGAAGAGCTTGAGAATGTAGCTAAAGCCGGTCACTCTACAGTAAAGCAGGCGGCGGAGGTTGCAAAGAAAGCCAATGTGAAGAAACTTTTCCTAACGCACATCAGTCAGAGATATACAGATCCAAAAAAACTGGAGAGAGAGGCCAGGGAAATCTTTCCAGAAGCCCGTGTTGCCGAGGATCTGATGAGGATAAAGATTGAAAAACATGGTTAATATCTTATTATTCTCAGATCGGTAATTTCCTCTTTCTTTGTTTCCCTTTTTCCATCAGAGTATCACCTAGGAGAAAATTGTAAACGTTTTATACACAATCGTAAACTTTTTATATATAAAAGTATATATAATGTTAACAAAAGATGGAAGAAAGATTAGATAGGCTATTCACCTCAAAAACAAGGGTAAGAATCCTAAAGACACTACTCCTTAACCCCAATAAACAATTTTATCTAAGAGAGCTCTCAAGAGAGATAAAGATAACCCCTACATACGTTAAAAAGGAACTTCAGAATCTGCAGGAATTAGATCTAGTACTAAAATCAAAAAAAGGAAATCTGCATTTATTCCGGATAAACAGAAAATCGCCAATATCCACCGAGCTTAAGAGCATATTTATAAAAATAGAGCATTTAAAAGATGATAACTACCAAAAAACGGATTAATAAGACTGATAGAATCATCGGGCGGAAGACTTTACTATTCTTCATAGCCATACTCGCCTCCCTCTTACTTATGTTAAACATATCCCCCACAGAAGAAGTCCCTGAGCTTAGTATCAAAATTCTAAATACACAATTATATCCTACCATTAATGAGAATTGGACTGTTCACTTTGAAACAATTGGAACGGCAGATCTAACAATAACCGCAATTAATGGAACAGAATTTGGTAGGGATCTGAAATTCCTGGAGATAAGATGCAGCAACAAAATCTTAGACTACAAATGGATCAATAACTCAGTTTTCATAGAAAATTATTCCTGCAATGAGACTGGTTTTGAGATTTCAAAGATTCTGACAACTGAAAGACATACATTAGAGTTCATATTCGGCTCTGATATAGAATATGCTTATAACCCAGCTGGAAGCGCTGGATTAAATGTCACAACAGCAAATGTGACTGAAAACATAACTAACAAGACCGAAATCCTGGAGAACATAACAAACGAAATTACCTCAATAAAAGCATCTCTCACAACTGACAGAGAAATCTACCTTATAAATGAAATCGTCCGCATTACCATAACGGCCCCGGAAAACACAACCACTAACCTGACCATACAAAACTCTTTAGGGAAACTCTACTCCTCCATGAAGGAAAACTTCGGTAGTTTCACACACCTCTATCATCCAGAACTCGTAGGGAACTATTCCGTCTATGCTAACTTCTATCTACTGAATTATAGCACGAATTCCAGCACATTCTTCAAGGTGAGTCTATTAGAGAATGAAACTTTGGAACAGGAGACAAATCTTCTCGAATATGCAACATTAGAGACTGACAAGAGGGAATATCTTCTAAATGAAACAGTCCGAATCCAGATTATAGCGCCAGAGAACACAAGTACGAATTTTACAATAGAAGACCCCGAGGGTGGTGTTTACTCCACCCTGAAGGAGAATATGGGCACATTCACACACCTCTATTACCCGGAGTTAACAGGAAATTTTTCTGTCTTTGCTGTCTTCTCCCTATGGAATCATAGTAGTAATGCGTCAACTTTCTTTTCTGTTATACAATCCATCGAGGAGAATATAACGAACAAAACTCAAATTTTAGAGAATATCACAAACGAAACCACAGAACCAGAGAATCTAACGATATCACCCCTCGAAACTGCATCTCTCAGAATAGACAAATCCATTTACTATCCGAATGAAACCGTCCGCATTACCATAACGGCCCCGGAAAACACCACAACAAACCTTACAATTAAAGACCCGGAGGGTGGTATCTACTCCACGCTGAAAGCCAACATGGGGAGCTTCGTTCACCTCTACGATCCAGAACTTGCTGGGAATTACTCGGTTCGGGCAGAGCTCTCTCTTCTAAACGAAACCGGCAACTCATCTGCCCACTTTACTGTAATACCGCATCCAGAGGAGAACATAACAACCGAAGGCATCCTTAAAACAACGTCCCTGTCAACCGACAAATCCCTCTACCTCATAAACGAAACTGTCAAAATTAAAATAACAGCCCCTGAGAATACCACAACAAATCTGACAATTCAGGACCCATGTGGCTATTTGTACTCAATCCTTGGAGAAAATTTGGGCGGTTTCATCCACCTCTACAATCCAGAGTTGATAGGGAACTACTCCGTCTTTGCTAAACTCTTCCTATTGAATGAAAGTAGAGGCCTGAACGCAAGTTTTGAGGTAATTTCAGAAAATCTCACAGAGCCAATCCAGGGCAAGGCAGAACTCAACAAGCCAGTAAAATGGATCAGGAAAATCAGGGTGAGAAACAATGAATCTACAAGGCAGATAAACATCTCATTCACCACCCCAACTGATGCCTCAAATATTACCGTAAACGGAATGAAGGTCAAACAGAGTGGCATTAAAATCCTACGAGTAGAAAGGGGGAAAATATTCGAATTTCGGGAAGAGTTCAAAGCTAACGAATTAAGGGAATTTCTGATAGAGTACGAAACCCTCGCCCCCTACAAAGAAGAACAACTAATAGAAAACGAGACAAAGTACAGAAAGAGGATAGAGATAAAATCCAACGCATCCATTCATTACAGAAATGTTAAGGCATACACGGACCTTGATGAAATTCAGAAATACAACCTCAAACTCTATCATCTGAAAAACGGAACACGGAGGGATATAACAGAAAATCAAGAATATAATGTCACCTTTATGGATACCAACGAAAACGGCATTATAGACAGAATAGAATGGAACGTTCCCTTACTGAGCAATCAGACCTTCGAGGTAGAGGCGGATCTAACAATAATAAACGTTCAATCATACCCCACCATCAATGGAAACTGGACCGTAAGATTTATCACCCAGGGGACTGCTAACTTAACCATAACTCCTATAGAAACAGCATGGACAGATCAGCCATATGAATGCTATGACGAAGAAACAGAAATCCTAACCTCGGAGGGCTGGAAATACTTTTCTGAGTTGAATCGAGAGGAAAAGGTTTTAACTCTGAATCCAGAAACTAAAGAAAAAGAATGGCGGGAACCAACTGCTTATCAAGTTTATCAGCACGGCGGAGAGATGTATAAAGTTGTTTTAGAAGATGGTTCTCCTTTGCTGGTTTCCTCGGAGCACAGGGTTTATGCTAAAGCAGAATATATTTTATCTCCTATAAGCATCGTCATGATGCTTGAAACGCTCGAAGATAATTTTGTTTCCTTCAAGCCTGAAGAAAAGAACAAAACTTCCCACTTGAACTCTTTTGTATTCACTGGAGTCATGCCTGAGATTCTTGAAATGTTGGAAGGAGATTTCATCGTAAGAGGCGATCTGCTTAATCTTCTTTTGAACAGCACTGAACAAGACAGGATCCTTCTTCTTAATCCTGCCAAGAGCCTTACTAATTTTAGAGGTATCGATCTTCATAATTCTTCGCACCACTTATCAAATTCCTCTATTGTCATGGCTTTCCCAGAAGGCTCCTTCCTTGCTTTTTTGAGTTCTTCAATAAATTCCTCCTTTAATTTCAATTCATCCACAGGATACCAGTCAATCTTGTCACAGAACTCCTGGTCTTCAGCAGATAGCTCGCCGGTTTTGATGAACTCTTCAAAGATTCTCTTTTTGTTTAATTCTTCTCTGTTTACTTCAGACCAGTTTACCCAGGAAAAATGCTCAAGATACCGCTTTAATTCCTTGTCCACCACGAATGTCAGGCTTGCCATTTTAAGATTACCTCGTAATTTTAAAGCCCCTGATTCAGAGAATCAGTGGGTTTATATCACCCCCTTATTCACTAATTCCTCAAACTTCTTTAATTGTTCAACCTTCCTTTTAAGTCCTGCCCTGGACACCTCAACCCAGTTTATTTCGGGGTGTTTGTCCAACTTCTTCTTTAATTCATCCGGTACATATAATGTAATTCGTTCCATCGTAATCCCAAGTTATTACTTTAATATAAGGGATTACGTTAATATATATAGACCTTTCGATTCTGGAGATTTTTCTTTAATCCCAATAACAGAGGCTTATGATACGCATAAGGATAAAGAGCTATATTTCTTAGATTCAGACAAAAATCCGGTAAAAGTAAAAAAAATAGAAAAGGTTCCTTACAATGGAAAAATCTATGATGTTACTGTCAAAAACCACATAATCCTCGTGAAGAGAAACGGCAAACCGATCTGGTCCGGAAACTCGAACTATGACCTGCAGTTCTTAGAAATAAGGTGTGGCAATAAAATCCTGAATTATTCCTGGGTTAACAGCTCCGTTTTCATCCCGGATTATTCCTGTAATGAAACCGGCTTTGAAATCTCCAAGGTATTGTCGACTGGAAAGCATTCTCTAGAGTTCAGGTTTGGCTCTGATATAGAATACGCACATAACTGGGCAGATAATGGCTCTCTTTCACAGACGGTTGACGGCTGCGGAGTCTTCAACACCTCTAATGCAGTTTACACGCTAAACCAGAGCGTCAACTCCTCCGGGACATGCTTCACCATAGCAGCTAACAACATAACCTTGGACTGTAACGGATACACGATAAACTACTCCCAGTCCTCTCTGGGCTATGGGGTAAACAATTCCGGGGGCTTTAACTATACAACAGCCAAGGATTGTAACATCATTCAGGGGGGTAATTCGGCGAGTTCTTATGCGGTATACGTCCAGGACGCGTATTTTGCGAACATTACAAACAATACTATAGAGACGAGCAATGATACAGTGACCAATTATAAATATGGAGTATACTTTTATTCAACCGAGAATTCTTCCATAGAAGGTAATGATATAACCACTATGCGGGATTATAACAACCATGGGATTTATCTTCATTTTTCTTCAGCGAATATTGTCTCAGATAACGTGATAACAACGTCGGGTTCTAATAGTCGCGGAGTCTATCTCTCCTCTTCCTCGGACAACACGTTTACGAATAATACTATTCTAACATCTGGTCAGAATGACTTTGGATTTTATATCGAGTCTTCTCCAAGGAATAATCTATCCGCGAATAAGATAAATACAAGCGCAACAGTCTCAATTCATATCACAGGCAGCCTGAAATCCTACTATAATCAGACGATTGATACGTCGAATCTGGCGGAGGGTCTGCCGATTTTATATCTATTCGACAACAACTCCGGGGTTTTGCAGGATGCAGACTATTCGAGTACCTATGGGCATATACTCTGCGGCTGGTGCAGTAATTTTACGATGGATAATATCTCTGCAGGCGGTGATGGTTTAGGCTTCTATAACACGACAGACAGCAGTATAACAAACTGTAAAGTGAATACTATCAGAGGCTATGGGATTAGCCTGTGCTCTTACTCATATTCGAATAATGTCTTAAACAACACTGTTTCGACGTCAGGTCATTTTGGCTATGGACTTCTCCTCGTCCATTCCTCAGCAAACACTGTCTCAGACAACAACATCACAACAATAGGCTTAGATGGTTATGGATTCCGATTGTATTCTTCCTCAGCAAACAACCTTTCAGACAACAACATCACAACAACAGGCCAAACCGGCTGCGGACTCCTGATTTACACCAACTCAAACTCAAACAACTTCATAAGCAATATAATAAAAACAACAGGTCCAAATGGCAACGGATTCCGCTTGTACACCTCAGACGACAACAACATAATCTCCTGCACAATAAACGCCTCTTATTCAAACACAGGAGACCTCTATCTTCGGGATGCAGACAACATAAAAGTAATCGACACAAACTATACGGACATCTACTACTATGACAATACCAGCGACTTATGGCGTTACTGGCACCTAGATGTCTATGTCAACGACACATC
>Ga0209636_10000663_pt1 | contig 34081 bp, 34 predicted proteins | sample DeeMarSWOR152_54_FD_187464 | JGI IMG/M metagenome (GOLD analysis project Ga0209636, IMG submission 187464) | Marine sediment microbial communities from White Oak River estuary, North Carolina - WOR-1-52-54 (SPAdes) (version 2) | ecosystem: Environmental > Aquatic > Marine > Intertidal zone >...
ATTGCAGGTATTTCATAGACAAAGGAGAACTAGAGTTGGCTGGATAAAGACTGCCAAAAGAAGAAAATTAAACTTCAAAAAATATTATGCCTCTCTGTTTTTATATCTAATTTTCAACTTTTACAATTATAGTATTTATGAATTAGTTTCACTCTTTTACTTTGCATTTGCTTATAGTATTGCCATGTTTGGAGCATTTTTCAAGATCAACGAGAAAATAACTAAAATATGGCTAAGAAAATGACTTCTATTTTTTAAAAACTTTACTCCTAATTTTTCTATAAATTGGAAACACATTATTATAAGACCAATCGTATAACTTCATTGACATCAAGGTTCTGGCTATCATCTTTTGACCTTCAATAGTTAAATTGAAGTGACGCATTCTAAACTTCCTTTCAACATTTTCGATTTTTTCACCTAAGATTTCAATTTTGTCAATGTCTGATGTGCCCAAACCCTTCTTACCAGCATTCCATATGTGATGAACATTTTTGGGATTAATCCCCATTATCCTTGAAGAAACAGCGTCTAATGCAACACAGTCTTTACTCGATAAAATTAAACCCATTTTTACAGGATACGGGAAACACTCATCAATTTCGTTGGCAACTATACCATCAATAACTCCAAAATCAGGCATTTTAATTGTGTTCAAATCAACAAGAGATTTTTGAAGATATGCATGTATTCTTATTTTTTGTTCTTTTGGACATGCACCCATCATATTCTTTAAAGTTCCTGTGACCTTTGCTACACAATGAACCTTTAATTTTGCAACGCTTATTAGAAAATCAGAATTAAAAACAGTTTTTGAAATTTTAATGGATTTTAACGCAAGTGGATTTTTAATACGAACGGTTACATATTCATCATAATTTGTATCAACTAATTTAACTCCATACTCATCTTCCAATTTGTTGTAATTATTGATCTTGAATGTATCAAACCCTTTTGGGGTTCCACCAGGGCCTTCGGCTATGACTACATTTTTTGTTTTAGGTATTTGATCTAAAATAGCTCTAATGACATTGATGTCAGTAGTTATACCGTCCTCTGATCTTAAAGGGACTGTTAAATTCGGTTTTATTACAATACTCTTCTTGCTTTTTATGTGATTTTTAAAATTCGTTAATTTTAGGGCTTCCTTTGTGGCTTTATAGGCATTTCCTTTAATTATGGCAACCTTTGTCATAATAATCTATAAAACGTTTTTAAATTTTATATAGACTTTATCAACACGAGCAATCCCATCTATAAGTACAAAAATCACAAAAGAAAATAGATGGACCAACTTTCTTCAACATTTTCACATACGATTTGTTAGTCCATTTCCTTTTCATGTTTTCTAAAAATATTCTCTTTAAAGCCTTTCTGAGCTTCTTATATTTTTCATTGTTCCAAATTTCATAAAAATCTTGTTCCATTATATTTCCTAAAACGAAATCATCTAAATTCAAAGTCGTTGTAAAATCTTCGTAATATTCTTTAAGGAATTTTACCCCATCATTTCCCCCTATCAATGTACATGGATATACCTTACCATCAATACCTAGATGAGGCTTTGTCCACGGCTCAAGACAGCCTCTTGGATGAGGCTGCAAAGGTCTCAGACCTAGATTTATGTTGTATTTACTTGCCAATCTTTCACTTTCTCTATAAACTTTCTTGGCTAATTTAATGCTTTTATTCAGATGTTGATTTAATAATTTTTTAGTGTATACGATAGGATGCAAAATTTCTATGTAATCAATATGAGGACCTAGAATTTCTATGAGCTTAGGAAAATCTTCTATGTTTGATTTCATTCCTACGAATGAAATATATAACAAAGGTTTATTGACACCTCTTTCTTTTTTCAGTTCGCTTAACTTTTTGATGTTTTCAATTACAGTGTTAAAATCACCTCCACTCCTGATTTTATTATATGTACCATCAACACCGTCAATAGAAATAAACATAGAATCTACATTATATCTCAAAAGTTTTTTTGAAGTATCCTCTTTTAACAACATGGCATTTGTAGTAAAGCTAATTTTTGCATTTTTTGAGGTTGCAATCTTAAGGAAATCAAAAATTTTAGGGTGTAATAATGTCTCTCCCAGGCCACAAAAGCTAACTTCCTTGTTTTTGAAATATTTTGATGCTTTTAGAAACACCTCTTTTTTCATATGGGTAGGTTTAATACCATTGATAGTCCTTGCACACATCTTACATTTAAGATTACAGAAAGTTGTTACAACAAAAGAAAACCCCACTGGTTCCCAAGGAACATATGAAGGAAGTAATCTATAGAATAAAGGGGACTCTTTCAACATTCTTCTAATTTTGAATTGTAATGGAAACCCCCTTTTCATTTCAACAACTTTTAATTTTAACTAATAAAAATGAAGAACCTTTAAGTATTTCATTTATTTCTCGCCTTCAAATATATTACAAGATGTGCAATAAACAGGTATTCTGTTGTTTCTTATGGCCCTTCTCAGTGCCTTATATTTTGGTCCATTCCATATTTCTTTGAATTGTGTTTCAAAAATATTACCCATAGCAAATTTTTTCTGTGTTTCTCTCATATTTGCCTCATTATTAGTACAACAAGGGACTACATGACCCGTAACAAAAATAAATGGTTGAAGCCATGCCATACAGTTTTTTACAGGAGGTAGGGTTTTTGGTACATCTGCACCCCATCTCACTTTCACTCCTAATTCTTTCGCCTTAGCTTCAGTCTTTTTAATGATATCATCAGGTATTTCTGTGTATATTCCCTCAATTTCCTTAAAACCATGCAATACTCTTGTAAACCAAATCTCAGTGTTATCTAATTTTCCATTTGCCTCTTTCTTGAAGCCATCTACCAATTCTACATATTGTGGTAGCTCGTGGAGATTTGGTTTTGAAACTATGTAGTGAAAGTCTAACTTAGTTTTCTTCATATTTTTGATATAATATTTTACATTTTCCATTACCTTTTCCCAATTACTCCCGACCCTTACTTTTTCATAAGTCTCTTTTGTCGCACCGTCTAAGCTGACATAAAAACGATTGATTACAATATCAACAAGCCTGTCTGCTGTTTCTTTGTCTATGTTATAAAAATTATCATAAAGCTCAATCCAAATATTTTTAGACCTCACGTATTCTAACATATTTAAAAAATCTGGGTTAAGAAAGCTTTCTCCAATTCCTGTGAGTCCTATCCATCTGAGTTTTGGAAATTGATCTACTATATATTTGAATTGCTCAAGTGTCATGAATTTTGGGGGTTCCTTCCAATAGGTATTTTCACACATGATACATTTTAGATTGCATGCAGTTGAAGTCTCAACCTCTATGCATTGGGGATATGGTATAAAAACAGGAAACGTTCTCATAAACTTTAATACAAAAGTCCTCATGCGATCTGAATAGAAGCCTTTATTCCATATTTGAGTAATTAAGTTATTTAACTTGCCCATCAAATTACCCCTCTATATAATTTATAAGATTAAAAAGGTACATAATATAAACCTTATGGTTTTGTCTCCATTAACATTCTTTTATAAAGCTTTAAATGGTTTTCTGCACTCTTCTCCCAGGTAAATCTCCCAGTATATTTTACACCTGCTCTTCCTAATTTTCTTGCAAAATTTTTATTAGCCAAGACTTTAATTATAGCCTTTGCAAGAGCTTCTGGATTCCTTGGTTCTACTAATAATCCAGTTCTTTTATCTAATATTATTTCAGGTATAGAACCAGCCTTTGTGGCAACTACTGGTTTTCCACACCTTGATGCTTCTGCATAGGCCAATCCAAAACCTTCTGAAAGACTGGCCCCAACAAAACAATCTAACATAGCATAAAACTTTGAAATCTCTGAATAAGGTCTCTTACCAGCATAAATTACTTTATCTTTTATCCCAAGATCTCTTATAATAGGTAATAGAGACTCGAAGTTAGAACCACCCAAAACCAGCCTAGCATCTTCTAATTCATCGAAAACGAGTTTAGCAGCCTCTAACAAATATGGTAAACCCTTTGATTGTCCAGTCCCACCCAATTTCAACCTTCCAGTAAAACCAAAAACAAGCTTGCTCTCTAGTTTCAATTCTCTTCTTAGTTTAGAGCCACTCACATGAGGGTTAAATTGGGGATCTATTCCGTGAGGAATTACAGTTATTTTTTCTTTTGGGACCCCTAGCCTCATCAATTGTCCCTTGCTGTATCTGGATGGTGTGGCAAAATAGTTATAAGGCTTGGTTAAGAGCTTTTCAACTAAAGGATAAATGTTTCTCTGTGAAAAATTCTCACCAAATACTTTCCATAATTCTAAAAACATTTCATGACAAAATAGTAAGGTTGGTTTTCTGCTTAGCTTTCCTATTAGCCATCCAGACAAACCAGCCATAAAGGTTGAGGCATGAATTATATCATACTTCCTAACAACATTTGTGGCTAACAATGAAGACAGTGGGAAAAAATATCTTCCAAGAATGAAATTATTTCTAAATGGTATCGGAACTCTTTTTATTTTTAATCTAAAAACCTTTCCGTCTCCAGTTTTCCAATCAACCAATTCTTCAGATTTAGTATTTTCTATTCTGCTTGTTATATGTATTGTTTCGTGACCAAGTTCTTTTATTCTGGATTCAAGATTAGCAAAATAGGACTCGCCACCGCCAATGTAAGGAATCATGAGGTCAGAGAAGTATGCGATTTTCATTTTATCGCCCGAACCTTCTCTTTAATAAGTAGAAAAAATTCTTAAATCCTCTGATGATTGCAGACTTTGGATGAAAGATAGGAACTTTAATTTTAACTTGTGAAACTTTTAATTTATTTTTCCAGACTTCATAAGCAAATTCAGCGTCCCTCTCATATCTCTCTGCTTTCAATTTAAATTTTTTAGCAACCCTTAAAGTGAAAGCCCTGTAACCACATTCAGTATCTTGGATTCCTGTTGGACAGAGTAAGTTTGTTAAGGTCTTTAGACCCCAATTTCCAATTTTTCTATCTATAGGATAGTTTGATAGATCTCTTCTAGCACACACATAATCAGCACCATTTTTTATTTCATTTATAAAATGTGGTATGTATTTTGGGTTATGCTGTCCGTCACCATCTAAAGAGATGATAATATCAGGTTTCAATTGTATGGCCTTCTTCAATCCTGTTCTTGCTGCAAAACCAACACCTCTATTCTTCTTTAACTTTATAACTTCAGCCCCAGCCTTTTTTGCAACTCTAGCTGTGTTATCAGAAGATCCATCATCAATAACAACAATTTTTTTGACATATTTTTTTGTATTTTTTACAAGTTTTCCTATATGTTTCTCTTCATTAAATGCTGGGATTATAGCTACAATTTTCATATGACCATCAAATTACTTCATATAATTTGAATTGTTCATTTCTGAACACTTGCTTAAAGTGCTCAAGGCCCTGACCTTCTAAGAAGAACATTTTAGTGAAGACATTGTCTCTCTGATTTCTTGGTATCAAAACTATGTAAGAGTAATGTTGAGGAATCCATACTGTCAGCTCTATTGTCCGATTTGTGAACCTGAAGTTTAATTGCCTCTCCAAAGGTTCCAAAGCATTTATCAAATCTACTTTATCTTGTTCTCCTATCTTCAAAACCTTTGGTTGTCCAGCTTCGTAATAGATTATTTCATCAAATAAAGCGCCGTTTATGCCTTGAACATAAATCGGTATGGGTATGTTACCTAAGAAAACATAAATGTCACTATATTTTCTCAAAATAATATTGCCTTGAGCATCAGTTGATACAGATTCTTGTCCCATTTGCATATACAGAGGACACCTTTGCTCGTATCTTGCATCACAGCCCTCACCAAAATATTGTATCCACTGGAACTTACCTATCAAGTCATCAGAGGCAATCCAGTAAACCTTTGGTGAGGTACCCTGATATTTCCTTATCAAATTTATAGATTCATTTTCATCATCAGTTGCCATTATTTTACCTAAATCAGTTATCCTATCATTTATAGTATAAAGACAATCCCATGCACAATGTGCACCATCACCTATGACTCTTCTCTCAGCCAAACCAGTAACCATATGTCCCGGGTCCCACCATGTTCCAACCAGGGATAATTCTGGTGTTTGTGTTTTCAAAAAATCCCATCCATTATCCCAGTTTGGATTTATGTCAGGACCAAGCCCCTTTCCTAGTTGGTAACCTAACAAGATAGCTACAACAACTATTAACAGACATAAACCTACTGAGGATGTTTTTAATAATTTATCCTTTTTTGACCACTCTATTAGACTTCCAAAACCAACAGAAACTAAAACAATGAAGAATGCAGAAGAGAATTCTGTAAATCTTATACCCCTTGTTGTTGTTATTACTGCTATCCCAAGTAGAGTGATTATAAAGGACGTTAAAAACAAATTTTTCTTAAAACTTTTGATAACTCCAAATATTAATGCAAAAATGAAGGAGAAAAATATTATATTATCTATGATATCAAGACCTGTAACGAATCTACCCATTGCTAATATCCATCCACCCAAATCAAATATGTTGAATGGTTGAAGTTCGGCTATAGATATGTTTACAATCCATGCCTCAGCCCTTCCTGCAAAGCCTACTAATGCATTAAGTGCTTCAAAAACAGTGTTTCTTAAATTAAAATTCATTACAATAAGATTTGTAAAAAACAGCCCTATAAAAACTGTTATTAAGATTTTTATTTGTGTTAGACCTTCCTTAAGGGAAAATTCTATTTTGTCAGGGAGCATAAATTTTAATTTTCCACTAAACCATTTTTTGTTTAACAGGAAACTCAAAATAAGATAAAAAACAACACTTGCACCTATTATTACAAATGGGTATAAAAACATCCACCAGGTAAGCATGTATGCTGTAAATCCTGTTATTGCAATACAGATTGATGAAACCGTCCTTTTTCTTAATGCACGTAAACCAAGGTAAAGGGTTAATATCATGAAAAATAGTACCATTTGATCAGAGTCATAAGAACTCCCAAAAGTCCTTATAAGAATCTGAGGTGCTGTTGCGAATAGTGTTGCACTCATCAATCCCCCATACTCATTAGAAAGCTCCTTTCCAAGAAAGAATGCAGGAATAACTATCATTGCTCCATATAGGGCAGAGGCATAAGATGCCACAGTCATTAAGCTTAAACCAAATTGGCTCAGTATAGAATAAATTATGCTTGTCAAGTACCACATGAAAGGCGGATAGTTACTTACTGTTGTTTCCCTTCCAACATAGTATGATAACTCATCCCATACTGGTATGTGATTCCAATCAACAAAGTACTTGGTAAATCTGTACTGGAATGTTGGGTCAAATGACAAAATCCTGTCTTCTACTATGTTTAAAGATCTTATGTAGTAAGAGAATAGAAAAATAAAGATTAGGGCAATTAACCACCATTTCTCCTTTAAGAATCCAACTAGTTTCATAATAACTATGAAAAATTGTAACTATATAAATATAAAAATAGCCATTGTTGAAAAACTCTAAAATATTATTAATAATCGAATTTTAATAATATTTATGCCTTCAGAAGAAAATCAAGAAAAACTTCTCTTTTACATAAAAAAACACAAACTTGCTATAGCTTTAACATTGTTAGTTTTCTTAGTATCATTTTTAATAAGGATCCAAGGACCATTGAATCACGGTTATCCTATTGGCTGGGCAGATAGTCAGGTCCATACTCACAGAATGTTGCTTCTAACCAGGAATCCGAAACTCTTCTTTACTACAATGTTTGGTCTAGAAAAAAATCCCCCTCAAGAATATCCCTACAATGGTGAGGTAGCAGGTTTTTGGCTAACAAACATGAATCCGCCACTCTTATACATCATAGCAACACCATTCTTAATCTTAAAGGATATTTTAATAGGTTATACAGTTGCTGTTTTCTTATCTTCCCTTGGAATTTCAATTGTTTTCCTTTTTATCTATAGATTCACTAAAGACCATATAATTTCTTTAATCTCTTCATTATTGTTAGCATTCAATCCAGCAGAAATATGGTACTGGCAACAGGGCGCTTGGACATCATTAATAGGGGTTGTTCTTTTACCTCTAGGTATATGGTTTTTATACGATTTTTTAGAAGGCAAATGTTCTTTTAAGAGAGCAATTTTAGGTAATTCTTTGATTTTGTTATCCTATTTTGTAGCCATAATACCACTGATTTTTTCATCTATTTTTTATATAACTTTCAAAAGATCTTATAAAAATCTTATAAACATTATTAAAATTTTTCTAATATCCCTTCTAATTGCTTCACCATTTCTTTATGCTTCACTTTTCAGTCGCTTAAGTGTTTCATCAGGTAAAACAGTTTTGGAAGAGTTTGAATATTTGATTTCACCATCAACACCAACAGGCGGAACCTTACAATTAATGCCAATTTGGCTTTATTTTTTAGCAGCTTTTGGCATTTTACTTGGAATAAAATTCAGAAAAGATTATCAAATATTATTCTTTTATTTTATAGGAATTTTTACAATGTTTTTATTCTCGTTCATAGCATTAAAACTCAATATCCCACTTACCCACTGGTTCACAAGACTTTATGTTCTTCTCCCACAGCTGTGTACAATAACATTTGGATTTTGTTTAGTCTTTATCAAGAAATTTTTCATTCCATCAAAGAAGCTTTATGATATAGTATATAAAATTTCTTTATTCGTAATCTTAATCATTTTTATCTACCTCATGTATCCTCAATTGAGTTTTGTTGTAAACAGACACGCTCAAATGACGGATCAAAAATATGATGCAATAGTATGGATAAGAGAAAACACAAATGAAGATAGTAGAGTGCTGTTCTTTAATCCCTACGAATTTAACGGTTATGATTGGACTTCGCTTTCTTATAGGAACAATAAACAGCTCAGTTTTGATGAGGCAAAACAAACTATTGAAAGCAATAAGTTGAGCGAATCTTACTTGGATTATGATTATGTGATTATTACAGATTTTGACATGGAAAAAGGTAGTTCATTTTTAGACATGTCTAAATCACTTTTTTTAAATTCTGGATATAAAGAAGTTTATTCAAATGATGAAGTTTTAATACTTTCATGATAAGTGAATAATTTATGTCAAAAGTAGCTGTTTTAAAAACAACACCAAAAACAGTGTTAAAAGATTATAAAAAACTAATGCACTTAGCAAAATATCAAAAAGTTTTATCAAAAAGATTTGCCACAATTTTGAAATTAAACCTTTCTTGGACATTATACTTTCCTGCATGTTCAACAGAGCCTTGGCAGCTTGATGGGGTTTTAGAAACAATGGTTTCAGACAATTACAAGAAAATAATACCAGTTGAAAATAAGACGGTTGTTACAAATCCTTGGAAGGGAGCAAAATTAAACAAGTGGCTACCAATCCTTGAAAAATATAATTTGAAATTCGTCTCTTTACCTGAGGTTAAATGGATTAAATATAAACCAAAGTCTGAGCTTTTAGCCATGTATGATATATTTCCTAAAGGTTTTAGGATTCCGGAAATGTTTGTTGGAAAGAATGTACTACATTTACCTACAATTAAAACACATGGACACACAATCATGACTGGTGCAGTTAAAAATAGTTTCGGCGGTCTCATTACTGAAAGACGTCACCATTGTCATAAAAAAATTCATGAAATTCTTGTCGATTTATTAACATTGCAAAAAGAGATACATAAGGGAATCTTTGCCATAACAGACGGGACAGTTGCTGGTGATGGTGGAGGACCAAGGACAATGGTCCCAAAAATAAAAAATTATATTTTGGCATCAGAAGATCAGGTAGCAATTGATGCTGTTTCTGCCAAAATGATGGGCTTCGATCCTCTCTCGATACCGTTTATAAAAATTTCACATGACAAAGGTCTGGGTTGTGGTGATGTATCACAAATTGATATCATTGGATCCGACATTAGAAGAGAAAATTGGAAGTTCAAAGTCAAGAAAAGTCCTATAATATTTTTTGATCGTTTACTTCGTTTAAGTCCATTAGAGCCTTTGTTATTTCATACAGGAATCTTTAAGCTCTTTATAGTTGCCAGTGCAGTTTATCACGATTGGATTTGGTATAAAATAAGGGGAAGGTCTATAATTGAACAATTTTCATCTACGAAGTGGGGTAGGCTGTTTCAAACGTATAAATAAGATACTAAATCGTTATAGTTTTTCCACTTACACATTCTCCTGTTAAAAGCATGCTATTTGAGTCTGTTTTTAATACTTCACATCCCATGCCTTTAACATTATTCATAACAATGCTTACAAAATTTCCAAAATCTGCTGGTAATGCAGCCCTTGTTAAAAATACGTATTTTGTTTCGTTTTGGAAACTAATCTGTATAATTTCTCCACTTTGTTTTATGTCGACATGATATGATACGTGTTCTGATAATTGTGGTGCCCAAGAACTGTGCAATGCCCAAGACTCTAGACCCAAAATTGCGATCTTCCCTTCAGGTAAATCTCTCATATCTAATAAAAATTCGTACTGATATTCTGATAATCTCGCTGGGGGACTTATATTTAAATAAGGCAAAACAGAAGATATTTGGAAATAGAGAATAACAAACATCAGTATTATACCCAACCACCAATATTTTTCGATTTCTTTGAATACTTTATAAAAACCTAACCCAATCCCACCTAAAATAGAAATAATAATTGCTTCGTCCACTAAAATTCTGACAATTCTGCCTATGGTTACGTTAGGTAAGTGAAACAATATTGCAAGACTCAATATAAAGATGGGAATCATATAATTTGTTTTGTAAAACCACCACCAAATAATTAAACCAAAAATTGCAAGCATCCAAACATAGCTATACATGGCAAACGGATCCACCCAACTTGAGGGATATCCACCAACAAACCCAAGCTCATTGACCGGTGGATACCACAAATAAAAGCCAACGTCCTGCTCTCTAAACGATGTGACATCAATAACCTGAGGTTCAAAAATTATTGGCAAAACAATTACTGCCGCGATCAAAAGAAAATAAAATTTTTCTGGGAACCTTCTATTTTTTATTAACCAAAAAACCCCAAACAGTAATAGAAGAAGTGTGCTATGAATTGCAATTTGTGTATGCGCCCAAATCTCCAATCCAATAAAAGCTCCAGCAAAGATTGCATTTTCTTTTGTTCTGTTTTCAAAATATCTTGTTATTAATAAAAGCGATACAGGAAACATTGCAAGAGAGGTAAAAAATGGCCACTGTCCCCACAATGCTGTTAATAGAAACCTTAACATAAATATGGAAAATAAAGATGCCCCTATTGCTTCGATTTTGCCAAAATATTTTCTAACAAAACAATAAACGCCTAAAACAAGAATTAAATGTAAAAAGGCAACATAAAGATAAGCAGCATACATGTGAGGAACATTAGCCAAAGTTCCTATAATTGCAATGTTTATGTGAGTTGCAGGAGGATAACCATATTTTTCATTAGCATAAAAATGAGAAAAAGGAGGATAGTCTTCAGGTATCTTTTCATTTGTTCTCACATACTCCGAGAGATAGTAATGCCATCCAGCATCAGCCTCTCCGTATGGTGTGGGATAAGAAAAAATTGGGATTGTCAATATGAAGAATGCTATAAGAGAAATGAAAATTGCTATTATATCTGAATAATCAATACCTATCGTTATTTTCTTCCTGTATTTTATTAGTAAAATACCGAACAAAACCTCAAGAGCTATTACTACAACCCAGTTTATTGGAAGCCCTACTTTGTTTAGTAAATACAATATTATTGAGTTTATTGTTAGTCCTGTTGCCAAGCCAATACAAGCCCTTTCAATGAGTCTAAGATTTTTTAGAAAAACTGTTATTGCCATTCCAGGTAAAAGGAACAAAATCAAACTCATTATAATAACTTTATAGGTGATTAATATTGGAAATTCCCAAAACAGCCAAACTATAGAAGGAGCTATCAATAGCAAAAATATTGTAATCAACAATAATGTTTTAGTTTTCATGATGCTACGTTCAACAGAGCAAAACTTATTATAAATAATAAAACATTTTGAATCAAATTAAATAAAGCAAACCTCTTAACTTTTCCTAAACCTTGTAGGTAATTAACATATATTGTATTAAAACCAAAAACCAAACCAAAAGAAACTAAAACTTTAAACATAAACGAGCTTGGTAAATATTCCTTTGCGATTATTGATATAAACCAATCTGTTAAAAACATCACGAGTAATAACCCAACTATCATCACAAGAGCATACAAACTAAAGGCCTTTCTTAGAATATTTTTTGCATCCTTATGCCTCTTTAGTCCGTTTAATTCAGAAACTTTAGGAAATACTACACTGGATATGGATGTTGGTATTAACATGGTTGCAAAATAAAATATGAATGCAAAAGAAAAGTATCCAATTATTTTTTGTGAGAAGAATATGCTCAGTATCGGAATGATTACATTAAACGAGTTCATGATTATGTTTGTTAGATAAATAGGTATGCTGAACCTCACAAATATTTTCTTTATATCAAATTCCTTTGACTTCTTTATGACCTCCTTTTCAAAGAAAAACTTTATGTTGAATAAGTTTCCGATTAGCGTTCCAAAACTCCACCCCAAGACGATATAAAATATTCCAAACCCACTCAATAAAATTCCAAGAATGGCAGCACTTGAAAAACTTAAAAATTGTGTGAGTGCAAACAGTTTAAATTTCTGATAGCCAAGGACAATGAACTGAAATATACTAAAAAATGACAGGGCCATCAACAAAATTGCTGGTAATAATAAATAACTCATTGAAGCATCCTTTAGAAGATAAAGGCTTAATTCATCCTTGAAAACTAGTGTCAAAACTATTAAGAGTACGTAAGTTAGGACTTTTAGTTTTATGAAATTTTTTACTAAATAACCAATTTTCTCCTTTTTTTTACCAAATTCAGCTATGTATTTTGTCAAGGTTGCATTAATTCCAAGCTCTATTAACAAAGGCAAAAAACCAGCCAAATAAACAATGGTTTTAAAAATTCCAAACTGATCTGGTCCGAGAACTTTTGCAATAACTAAATTAGCTACAAAAAGAATCAGATTAGAAGATAGACCAGCTAAAAATATTATAGATGCACTTCTAACTAATTCACCCTTAAAAAAAGACTTAAGTTTCATTTAATTAAATAAGATTCTTTTAAATAAATTCTTTAGAATTTAAAATGTTTAAACGTTCCAGTAATCCTTTCGTAATACTTATAAGGCAGTTTAGAAAAAATACATGTTAGGTGTTTCGTTGGATAAGGAAATAAAAATCATTTTATTTTTTATTTCATTTAGTCTGATATTCTATATTTCTGCCAATGTTGTTTATGCTGCAGAGTGTGGTGGGTCGATTTCTTGCAGTTGTGGTGACACTCTTAACGAATCAAGGACTCTTAATGCGAGTGATAGTTTAACTGGCTGTCCTGATACAGGACTTATCATAAATGGAACCGGTATAACACTTGATTGTGCTGGATATGTAATAAATGGAAGTGGTGGATCTAGCACAATTGGTGTAAAAATAAATTATGGTTCAGATAACACCATTGTCAAAAATTGTAAAATCCACAGTTTTGGCACAGGAATTTATGGAAATGCGTCATTTGGTATGAATATAACAAATAATACAATCTATAATCTTAGCAATTATAACGGTGCAGGAATAGATATTTCAGATGCTTCTCAAACTAGAGGCGTGACTGCTAATATAACAAACAACAACATTACCTCAGAAAAAGGAAGTGGGATTTTTTGTTCTGTCGGAATTGCTAATGTGATCAACAACAGCATAAGCGGATATGATTATGGTATTGAGTCTGGCTTTCAAGGTAACTGGGGGCAAATAAAAGGAAATAACATAACTGCAAGCTATAATCTAAGCGGAAATGTTGTTTTTATAAATTCTGGCAGTCCAAATATCACAGAAAATAAAATAACTGGTGGATACATTGGAATTTATTTATACACATACGGATTTCCAAAAGTATGGCACAACAACATTTATAATCAATCAAGTTACAAGGTTTATTCACAATATCCAATCACCCTTTTCTATAATAATGAGGGAAACTACTGGGGACGTGATAGCTGTCCTGTTTTCATGCCAATGTTGGACTCAAATACATTTTATGTTATGGATATATATGCCTACAAGACTCTAAATGGATGGTTAACTGAATCTCCGGTCGACTGTCCTCCCATGTCGGCCAATCCATCAAATGTAACACCGACAAATTATTCCTATACAACATATAGCCAATTTAATATTACATGGGGTGATGAATTAGGTGTTGATAAAGTATTTATAACAATCATGAATTCTACAGAGGTATTGATTAATAACGCTTCTATGACCAATACTTCTGGTTTTAGCACTTATGATTATTTTGTAGTTTTACCTGCAGGAACATTTAATTGGACATCATATGCAAATGATTCAGCTGGTAATTGGTCTAAATCTGATATATGGACATTTACAATAAACAAAGGTACACTAGACCTATCAATTAGTTTTAGCCCCTCTAATACAGTTTTTTATCCAACCCAAACAACTGCTCTTGGAAATGAAAATAACGAGGGAGATGGTGATGTTATTTATGAATTAAGAAGAGGTTATACCTTGGTTGATAACATAAAACCATATCAAGAAATTATAACTCTAGCCATCGGCACATACAATTACACATTCAATGCCACTGGCGGACAAAATTGGACAGTCAACAGTGTGGGAGTTTCGGCGTTACTAACTATTCAACAACAGCCAGCAACCATCCCTGATATAGGAAGGTTTTATATTCCAGAAGTCTCAGTAACAAAAGCAAAAGGTAAACTCAACATTACCATAAAATCAACAGAGGCTGGAAAGATAACAAACGTTACAATAACAAAAACAGAAGATATAGCATTCAGAAAAATAGACATTTCCATTGCAAACGTTGCTAATTACGTGAAAATAAAAATACAAAAATTAGCTGGTTTACCAGCGAGTGTAACACATGAAATTGAAGGTAAGGTTTATCATTATATTGAGATAACAAAACAGAACATTACTGATACAGACATAAATAAAGTTTACATTAATTTTGCTGTTAACAGATCTTGGTTAGATGTAAACAACATAAACTATAATAACATTACACTGTACAGATGGGCAAACAATGTTTGGAATGCCCTGAAAACTATATTGATAGTTGAAACAGCAACAGAAGCTCTTTATTCAGCAGAGTCTCCAGGGTTATCATATTTTGCAATAGGAACAACACAAGCTCAAGCTCCACCAGAAGAAGAAATTATAATAACATGCGAGGAGAGCTGGTCTTGCACAGACTGGGGCCAATGTGTAGACAGAACTCAAAGAAGAATTTGTACAGATTCTAACAGTTGCGGAACAACTTTTAATAAACCTGCGGAATCTAGGATGTGTGCTGTTGGGGCTGAGGTTGTAGGTTTTCCAGTATTTGAAATTGTTATAGTTATAATTTTAATTGTGGTGGTTGTTTTACTCATTCTTAAAATGAAGGGGAAGATTAGCTTTGATTTTCTGAACAAGATTTTTAAAAGAGAGTGGAAATACGAATATAAACCAAAACAATAAACTTTAAATTTCTGTTTTTCTGAATATAAGAAGCGATTGAGAGGTGATTCAATGTCGGAAGTAGAGGTGAACCGCTCGGAACTCATGAAGAGGCAGTAATAGCCTATTGTACGTGTCACGAAATCCCCATTGAAATAGATCAATTGCAAGTGACTAATTCTAGAAAAATACAAGAATTTATTGGACGTGCAGAAAAATTAGATTTAGGAAATTCTAGTTACGTTGATCTAGGAATTTATGGGGATGCTTCGGTTGATGGGCATCCAGGATGTATAAAATTTCGCAAAGAGAGATATCATTTGTCTATGGATGATAGAAAAAAATATGATTTTTTAAATTCAAAATTTAATGGAATCGAAGAAAAATAGAGTTTAATATAAAATACGAAAGATTTAAATATTTTTAGATGTACATATATACCAAAAGGTGATCGTTATGACTAAAAAGAAAAAAAGAGGTAGAGATCCACTTTGGTTTGAGTCTCCATTTGAAGACATGAGAAGAGTGCAGGAAGAAATTAATAGAGGCATGAGAGAAATGTGGTTAGGTCCTTGGTTAAGAATGCCTGAGTTGATGAAGTTAAGAGAGTTTCCAAGAACAAAGTTTATACCAGTGAGATTTGGAGAAACAGGAGAAGAATTAATACTTAGGGCTGAAATACCAGGATTCTCTAAAGACGAAGTAAAACTAAAGGTAACGCCAAGAAAAGTTTTTATTTCTGCTGAAAAGAAAAAACAGATAGTGGAGAAAGATAAAACATACTTTAGAATGGAAAAAGGTTACAGTTCAGCTTCTAGAGTTTTAATCCTGCCAAAAGAAGTGAAAACTGAAGGTGTAAAGGCAAGATTCAAAGACGGAGTTCTGGAAGTAGTTCTAAAGAAAAAAGAAAAGGAAGAGAAAAAAGGAAAAGAAGTTAAGATAGAGTAATTATCAGATTTTTTGGCAGGATATTGTTTTATTAGTTTCATCAACATCAAACCTTACAGGCAAAAACCTTTCTATTATAGAAACATTTGTATTTATATGATGAGTTATTTTACTTGTTTTAATTCTTCCTGAGTCAGCTAAAGCCATATATGGGAGAAGCATATCAGCTGCGTGCCTATCAACTGCACCATTAACATATTCGAATACGAGATCATTTACAGCATCACTAGCAACACTTTCTGCACTTTTCCCTCTTTCACCTAAAGAATCTGAACCAATTATAGAATTTTCAGTTTTAATGTAAAGCAAAATACCAGATCCTGTAGAAAAAGAATTAGTATATTTTGTTTCAATTTTTAGGTCTCTATCAAACTTTTGTTTTATTAATTCTTTAGCTTTTTGTGCTTGCCTTTTTGCAACCTTAGCTTTTTTAAGACTAATTGAGGCAATTGAATATCCAAGTATTTCAACAATTTCTCCCTTTTCTATTATTTCAATGGGTTTTAATTCAAGAGGTTTAGCTATTACACTGGCCTTTGCTCTGCCTTTTGGATAAAAACCGTCTCTAATAATTTTTATTTCAGTTTTTTCTTTCAAAAGAGGAAATAAAACTTCTTTCAAATATAAAACTGGAGGAGCCCATTTGTTCCATGTACCTCCCCCGTCAATCTCTATATTTATTTGTTTTTCTATTTTTGATGTTGCTATTAGAACAGCTTGTAAAAACAAACCTATAGAACCAGCAGTTGATATATTTACTCTTAAATCTTTTGACTCAAGTTTTTTGGGATAATACTCAAGCTCTTTAGAACCAAGTTCTAAACCTTTAATTTCTGCATCACAAAGAATTCCTATAGATCTTATAGCTTCTAGATGTTGGGTTTTTAATCCTGGTTTAGGTCTTGAACTTCTTATGTTAGTTATTTTAAATGGTTTACCAGTCAAAGTAGAAAGTGCGACAGCAGTTCTTAATAGTTGTCCTCCTGCTTCAGAACCGTCAACGGATATCAATTGTATCACCATTCTCTGGTGCAACTGCGTCAAAACCTCTTCCTCTCAATTCCTTTGCAAACCTTTCACAATAATCTCCATGCAAACAAATTATTTTTTCAGGATTGGCTTTGTGGATAAAATCAAATAATTCACTTCGTCCAAGGTGTGCAGAAAGATCTAGATGATGAATACCCATCTTAACTTTAAGATCAAGCTCTTCATTCACGAATCTCCCTGTTTCTACCAAATATCTTCCTGCAGTTCTTGGAATCAAGAAACCAACAAATATTATGGAGCTCTGAGGATTATTGTAAAGATATTTCATGTATTGAATTATTGGTCCTCCTTCCATCATCCCACTAGTTGTTACTATTGCACAAGGCTTTTTGGTTGCTTTCCTTCTCTGATCGTTTCTATGCAAAAGCTTAACTCTCGAGAAAGCTCTCCTCAATTTTTTAGCATCCCTTAAGAATTCTGGATATTTCAAAGCTATTTGTGTAGCCTTTATTGACATACCATCCAAATAAACTGGAAAATTGAGTTTGAAGGAATCTAGGACCATGAGTGTTTCTGCAGACCTACCTATGGCAAAACTAGGTATCAAAGCAATACCATCATTTGCTATTGTGTCTCTGATTATTTCATATAGTTTTTTCTCAGTCTCTTCCCTATTAGGGTGTTCTTTGGCAGCATATGTGCTTTCAGTTATCAGAATATCAATATCTTTTATGTCAATTTTAGCCCCGTTCAATAAGCGGGTTGCACTTGTGTTGAAATCGCCTGTGTAAAGTATTCTCTTCCCTTCAGTTTCTATAATAAAAGCAGCAGAACCAGGAATATGACCAGCATCGTAAACCTCTATGATGCTATTTTCAGTCTCAAACTGTTGGCCATAAGTTACTCTGGTTTCATTCTTTTTCATTTTCTGAATATGATTCTTCCCATAATTAGGTTCTAACCCTTTGTATTTCATGACCTTTATATTATCCTTCAAAAGTAGTTCACCTTGCTCAAATGATGATATCGTTGAGAAAATCGGGACTCTGAATTTTTTGTAAATAACCGGACAACATCCAACATGATCTAAATGGGCATGAGATAAGAGAACATTGTCAACTTTTTTAACAGGTCTTGGGGTATTTCCAGTATCAACTTCAACTCCATAATCTAAGAGAATGTTTTCTCTTCTGGTTTCAATGAGAATTGCATTTCTTCCAACCTCTCTGAATCCCCCTAAACATCCTATCTTCATTTCATCATCTTAAGATAAACATAAATCTTTTACTTATTAAATTTAATCAGATAAATATGTTACCTAAAGATGAAACCTTATGGGAAAATTTTCTAAGGGAAAGTACAGGAGAAAAAATCAAGGTTTTGAGTTTAGAGCCAATTTCAAGAGATCAGACCTATGCTGGAGGTTTAGGAAATACATTCTTCATTAATTTAGAAACAAAAGATGGTAAAAAGAGAGTTGTCGCAAAAATTGCAAGGGAAGGTTTTGGAAGAGAACACCCAGAAGATAAAGCTAGAGATGCACTCTGGGTTTATAGAACTTCTAACTTACCCAGACAACCAAAAGCAATAGCTGTTGGTTCTATAAGAGGAGGTAGAATAATCCCCTTGAGTAGCGATTCTGAATATGTTGTTGTTTTAGAAGAGGCTGAAGGAAGATCTTACCATTTATACTTAGGAGACATCTTAAAAAGAGGAACTATAACTAATGATGATAGAAGAGCTGTTCTAAATCTATCAGACTATCTTGTGGAAGTTCATAGTGAAAAGAAAGACCTCCCGCTTATCTACAAGAGACATGTAAACGAACTTCTTTCACATGAAGGTATACCGGCTGTCGACAGACATCTTTGGAAAATTTTAAGTAAGAAACAAATTAAAGAAAAATTGGGAAAAGAAAAAAATGAATTGAGGAAGGATATTTTAGAATTAAAGAAAAGTGCAGTTGAGCATGTTGATAGAATAGAAGAACTCACTCATAGATGTTCCCGAGTGCATGGAGATTATCATCCATTTGAAAATATACGTTTTAAAACTTACCCTGATATTTTTTCAGTGATAGACAGAAGCAGGTCAGATTATGGTGAGCCAGCTGATGATGTCACAGCCATGTGGATAAATTATCTTAATCACTCACTGTTAGATGAAGGGAAATATTCTGGAAAATTTAGAGAACTTGGGGATTTATTTTTAGAAAATTATTTGACAAATACAAAAGATTATGAAATTTTAGAGACAGTACAACCATTCTTCGTTTGGAGAACTCTGGTTGTTGCAACTCCAGTTTGGTATCCTGATACCCCAATTGATGTAAGAAATAAACTTTTGAGCTTTGCAAAGAATATCTCAAAAGTTGAAAGGTTTGATCCTAAAGCAGTAAACACATATCTTTTAGACTAAGTGTTTAAATAATATTTCTACAATTATTAAATAGTTGGGATTTTATGGACGTAGAGACAAAAATTGATTTGATTAAAAAACCTCCAACAGAAGAGGTCTTGGTAGATGATGAATTAAGACAACTTTTAGAAACAAACGAACATCCCCAACATTACATAGGTTTTGAAATTTCAGGCATGCTACATTTAGGGAATTTTATTCTTTCAGGTTTTAAGATAAATGATTTTATAAAAGCAGGAGTAAAATGTCAAGCTTATCTTGCAGACTGGCACAGTTTTATTAATAATAAATTTGGTGGAAATTGGGATAAGATTCTGAAAGCAGCAAAGTACTATGAGGAAGCTTTCAAATTTTTTTGTCCAGGAGCAAAAATTGTTTGGGGTTCTGACTTATATCACAACAATGACGAATACTGGAAGAATATAATTAAGTTTTCAAAACACATGACAATAGCAAGAACTTTAAGATGCATGACAATAATGGGAAGAAGTGAGAATGAAAAACTTGACCTTTCTCAATATTATTACCCTCCAATGCAGGCAGTTGATGTAAAGACAATAGGAGCTGATATGCCTCACGGTGGTATGGATCAACGAAAAGCCCATGTTCTAGCAAGAGAAATATTTCCGAAAATGGGTTGGGAAAAGCCAGTTGCAGTTCACCATCATCTTTTGATGGGGATAGCAAAACCAACAACACTTAAATCAAAAGATAAACTAGAGCAAGTCATAGCAAGCAAAATGAGCAAGTCGAAACCATGGACTGCAATATTTGTTCATGATACAGAAGATGAGATAAAATCAAAATTGGAAAAGGCTTGGTGTCCAGAAAAACAAACAGAAATGAATCCTGTAATGGAAATCGTCAAATATGTAATATTTCATGAAAAGAAAACCTTTGAAATAGAAAGGGAATCTAAATTTGGTGGTTCTTTAGAATTCCAAAGTTATGAAGAATTAGAAAAAGTTTATGGGAGAGGAGAAATCCATCCAAAAGATTTGAAAGATAATGTTGCTAGGGTTATATCAGAGATCGTAGAGCCAATAAGAAAACATTTTGAGAAACCGACCAGCAAAAAATTACTTGATGTATTCAAAGAAACTAAAATTACAAGATAGTTCTTCTTTTCCCAAATCTTCTATCTAAAAGAACATCATAAACAACTTTTTTAGTATGTCTGTGCCTTTTGGGTTCAAGTTTTTCTAGATCCCTACATATAGATCGATAAACTCTAAGAGCTTCATCTATTAAACTTTCAGAATCTGAAACATTTACAGGATTTTCTAAAATTTCATCTAAATATCGTCTGAAGTTTATATAAATTTTATTTCCTACTCTTATCGCAAGATACCTAGATGCCTCAGAGTTTTCTTCAATTTCTTTAGGAAGTGAGATAATAACTTTTTCTTCTTTTAACATAGAATTAGAAACTATTTTAAAACTTAAATTCTTTTACACTATTAATTTTTCTTTGAGAATTCCTTTTGCCTTTCTTATATCATCTACTCTTATTGCAAATTTTTCATCACCAATCATGTATATTGATTCTATGTTTATTTTCCCATTTGCTATTTTTCTAGTTACTTTTGAAAGTTCACCAGGCCTATTTAAAACTTTTACAATAAGAACTTCTTTAACTGTAAATCGCATCTTTGCTTTTTCTAAAGCCGTTTTTGTGGTGTTAGAGTCATTTGTAATTATTTTAATTGTTCCGTCCTTTCTTGTTCCTTCTGTTGCTATTGCCTCTATATTAACAGCACTATTTGATAAAACCTCAGAAACCATTGCCAAACTTCCAGGTTTATTTTCAACATAAACCGTGAACTCTTCCATAATCAATATTTGATGAATATATTTAAATTTCTTTGAGAGGATTATCAAAAGCTTTATAAGTATATTTGCTTAATTCAATTATCACTGATGTTATGTCTTTAATCAGGAAAACAAATCAAAACAACTTTTTCTTTTTTAGCTTTAGCTTTTAATTTCTGACAGCTTCTCATTTTCTTTCGTCGTTTCTTTGCTGTCACTTTATTTGATAGGTGATAAGATGATACAAAAAACAACCAAACAAAAAGGGTTTAATTAGAGGTGATAATATGATAAGAGTTGCATATCAAGGGGAACCAGGAGCCTATAGTGAAGAAGCCACGTTCAAATATTTTGGAAATTCAATAGAGACAATAGGATACAAAACATTGTCAGACGTTTTTCAAATTTTAGAAGAAAATAAAGTTGATTATTCAACAGTTCCTGTTGAGAATTCAATAGAGGGAAGTGTAGGACGAGCCTATGATTTACTATTAGAGCATGACTTGAAAGCCTTTGGAGAGGTTTTTCATAGAATAAAACACTGTTTGATATCATTTCCAAATACGGATTTGAAATCTATTAAAAAAGTTTATTCTCATCCTCAAGCTCTAGGACAATGTAGAGAATTTTTAGAAGAAAATGAGCTCGTCACAATACCCTCATATGATACTGCAGGAAGTGTCAAAATGATAAAAGAAAAGAATTTAAGAAATGCTGCAGCAATAGCAAGTGAGAGAGCAGCGAAGATTTATGAAATGAAGGTTCTCGCAGAGGGTATAGAAACAAACCATCAAAATTATACAAGATTTTTAATTTTGTCAAAACAAGATTCAGAGCCAACAGAAAATGATAAGACATCTGTCATATTCACGACTAAACATGTTCCTGGCGCTTTGTATAAGGCTCTAAGTATTTTTTACGCTTCAGACATAAATCTAACAAAAATAGAATCAAGGCCAATTGTTGGAAGACCCTGGGAATACAATTTCTCTGTAGATTTTGAAGGTCATCGGAAAGATAAATTAGTTAAGGAAGCTTTAGAAATTTTAAAACACAACTCTTTATTTATGAAAATGATAGGCTCTTATCCAAAAGCGAAAGAGAACTTTGCTAATAAATGATAAGTATGGTAATAAAACCTGTATGCGATAAATGCGGTAAGGAATTAGTAGAATTTGGTGGTCTTTTGTTTTCACCTCCAGATTTTTCAGGAAGAACCAGAAAGTGGCATTTATGTAAATCATGTTATGAACAAATAACTAAAAGTTTTCAGAGTGATTAGATGAGATACTTAACTGGAAAAGAAGCCAAGGACGCAGAAAAGTTCATAAGAGTTGCAGCTGAGGAGGCAAAGAAATCAAAATGTAAAAAATCCCAGAGAGGAGTTGTAATCGTTAAAAACGGAAAGATTATAGGAAGAGGTCATAACAAGGTTACCATAGAAATGTATTGTGATCCTTGCATTAGAGAAAACATAAAGGATAACAGTAGAGTAGAGTTGTGTTCTGCTATTCATGCTGAACAAATGGCTATAATAGATGCTTTAAAACAAGGTAAAAATCTAGAAGGTTCAAGAATGTTTCACATAAAAGTGAAAAACAAAAAGATTGGATTTTCAGAAGACGTTTCATGCACCGTTTGTAGTAGAATCGTTTTAGAATCCGGCATAAGTGAATTCGTCCTTTTACACAGAAAAGGTTTTGCTTTATATGGTGCTGAAGAGTTTAATAAAAAATCATTTGAACATTTTTTGGATAATAAATAGAAATCTTCATATTTTTAAAGATATACTAAAATTATAAGTGATTGAAATGCTTGATATCAAGCTCATAAGAGAGAATCCAAAGCTTGTTGAAGATAATTTGAAGAAGAGAAAGGACCAAGAAAAACTGAAACTTTTGCAAAATTTGATAGACGATGATAAGAAGTACAGGGAAAACCTTCAAGAATTAGAAGATCTAAAACACAAGAGAAATGTTCTTTCAAAGGAAATAGCTGAATTGAAAAAAGGAAAAAAGAATGCCTCCTCAAAACTAAAAGAGGCAGCAAGGATACCAGAAGAAATAAAAAAGCTAGAAGACGAAACAACAAAATTGAGAAAAAGAATTAACAATGCTTTAATGAGTTTACCAAACATTCTTCATAAATCTGTCCCTTATGGAAAGGATGAAAATGATAATGTTGAGATAAGAAAATGGGGCAAGCCTCCAAAGTTTGACTTTAAACCTAAAAGTCACGTTGAGATATTAACTGATCTTGATTTAATAGATGCAGAGAGGGCAGCAAAGGCCTCTAGTGCAGGATTTCTTTATTTGAAAAACGAACTTGTTCTTTTAGACCTAGCCATACAGAGATTTGCCATAGATTCTCTTTTGAAAAAAGGGTTTATCTTAATCGAACCACCTTTCATGATAAACAGAAAAGCTTATGAAGGAATGATAGACCCAACAGACTTTGAAATGGTGACATATAAAATAGAAAATGAAGACTTATACCTAATTGCAACTTCTGAACATCCTATGGGTGCGATGTTTGTAAATGAGGTCCTCAGTAAAAATGACCTACCAAAAAAACTTTGTGGGGTTAGTACATGCTTCAGAAAAGAGGTTGGAACTCATGGAAAATACACTAAAGGATTGTTCAGAATGCACCAGTTCAACAAAGTAGAGCAGTTCATATTTTGTTTGCCTAAAGACGGCTGGAAATTCTTGGAAGAATTGCAAAAAAATTCTGAAGAGCTTTATCAAAAATTAGGTTTGCATTATCGTGTTGTAAACATATGTACAGGAGATATAGGATCAATAGCAGCTAAAAAATATGATATTGAAGTCTGGATGGCTGATGGCAATTTTAGAGAAACAGGTTCAAATTCTAATTGTACAGACTATCAGGCAAGGAGACTCAAAGTAAGATACAGGGAAAAAGAAGGACAGCCCCCCGCGGGTTTTGTCCACACCTTGAACAACACAGCCTTAGCGACATCAAGAACCATGATAGCTATTATTGAGCAATTTCAACAAAAAGATGGAACAGTCTTAATTCCTAAAGTTCTCCAGCCTTACATGAACGGGATAAAGAAATTGGAAAAGAAATAAGATTTAGATGATAAAAACCAAGAAAAAATTTGGTAAAGGCTTGTTTCTAGTTAATGCCTTAGCCATTGTTCATAGAGGCAACAAGATTTTAATAGGTAAAAGGAAATTACCGGATCCGTATATCAAAAAACTCACTTGGAGTTTTCCTGGCGGAAGGTTATATCATACAAAGTCTTTAGAAGATTCGTTAAAAACAGAGATCAAGAAAAAGACAAATCTTAATGTAAAAGTTAAAAAACTAATATTTGCAAGGGTCTGGCCTGCAAGGAAAGAATTTCTTTTATTATATTTTTATTGTGAACCTGTTAGTGGAAAAGAAAAAGCTGGAGAAAAATTTACTGAGATTAAATGGGTTAAGCCTACTGAGGTAAAAAAATACTTCACAACCAATGTTGATTCATTTATTATGAACTTCTTAAGAAAATTAGAGAAGAAGCCCTAACTTCTTGGGTAAAGCATTTAAATATCTACCTATATTACATGTTATTTGATAATATGGCTGTAGTAATAATAGCAGAAAAACCAGATGCAGCCATGAGGCTAGCAAATGCTTTGGCAGACGATAAACCTAAAAAGAAGACTAGCAATTATGAAGTTGATTATTATGAATTCGTGAGGAAAAAGAAGAAGCATATTGTTGTGGCTGCTGTTGGTCACTTATTCAATTTGAAACAAGCCAAAGGAAAATGGACATATCCCATATTTGATGTCCAATGGATTCCCTCTTTTGAGGCTAGGAAAAAATCAGCATTCTCTAAAAAATACTTTTTAACGCTGGAGAAAATAGCAAAAAATGGTTCTAAATATTACATAGCATGCGACTATGATACAGAGGGGTCTGTGATAGGGTTTAATGTTCTGAGATTCATTTGTGAAAAAAAAGATGGAAAGAGGATGAAATTTTCAACCTTAACCAAACCAGACTTGATAAATGCCTATGAGGAGGCATCTCCTCATTTGGATTTCAACCAAATAGAGGCTGGGATTGCTAGACATATGTTAGACTTTTATTATGGTATTAACACATCTAGAGCTCTAATGCATGCGATAAAGAAAGCCTCACCAAGATTCTCACTTTTATCTGCTGGAAGGGTTCAAGGACCAACCCTAACAATGTTATCGGAAAGGGAGCTCGAGATAAAGAGGTTTGTTCCAAAGCCTTATTGGCAATTACAATTGATTCTTCTGATAAATGGAAATGAGATAATTGCTCTGTACGAAAAAGAGAGGTTGTGGAAAAAGGATGAGGCAGATAATATATTCAAATCATGCGAAGGAAAACCCGCGATTGTTGACGATGTGAAAAAGAGAAAGTACAAACAAAGCCCACCAAGACCATTTAATATCACTTCCCTTCAGACAGAGGCTTACAGGTTCTTTGGTTATTCACCACAACAGACCCTGAACATTGCTCAAAGCCTTTATACAAATGCTTACATTAGTTATCCAAGAACTTCTTCAGAAAAATTGCCTCCACAAATTGACTACAAGCAAATTTTGGAGGCTTTATCAAAAATAAAAAATTACAAAAAACTTTGTGAATCTTTGCTTTCATTACCTGAACTAAAGCCCATAGAGGGAAAGAGAACAGATCCTGCACACGAAGCAATACATCCAACAATCGAGCCGCCAAAAGACATATCAAAGCTAAGGGGACCTCAAAAAAAGATTTATGATTTGGTATGCAGGAGATTTTTCTCTGTTTTTGCTAAGGAAGCAATTAGAGAGAGCATGAAAGTCGATATTCTTGTTAATGGTTATAAGTTTTCAACAACAGGGAGGAGAACTCTAGAAAAGGGTTGGATGGAATATTATGAGCGTTATGCCAAGTTTGATGAAATAATTTTGCCTGACTTGAAGAAGGGAGATAAGTTGAATGTTAAAAAACTTGAGATGCTGGACAAGGAGACATCACCACCACCAAGATATTCTCAGGCTTCAATAATTAGGGAAATGGAGAAAAGGGGCTTGGGAACAAGAGCAACAAGAGCAGCCATACTTCAAACTCTTTACGATAGAGACTATGTAATGGGAAAGAGCATAAGAGTTACAACTCTTGGCTTGAGCATAGCAGAGGCAATTAAAAAATATGTTCCTGATTTCGCTGATGAAGAGTTGACTAGAAGGTTTGAAAAGGATTTAGAAAAAATACTTGAAGGAAAAACAAAGAAAGAAAAGGTTTTGAAAAAGGCTAAAAAGGCTCTGGTAAAAATATGTGATGAATTTAAAGGTCATGAGAATCAAATTGGAAAAGAATTGGGTAAGGCAATAATTACAACTCAAGAAAACAAAGCAACTTTAGGAACTTGTCTGAATTGTGGCGGAGACTTAAAAATAATGTTCAGTCCTTTCTCAAAAAAGAAGTTTGTGGGATGTACTGGTTATTCTAAGTGTAAAGTTTGTGGTTTTACTAAAAAGGCCTGCAAATGTAAGTGTCCGATTTGTGGAGAACCAAAAGGGAAGTGCAAGTGTAGCTGGAAGGAGAAGAAATGGACTCCTTCATGCCAAACAGGATATCCTTTACCGCACAATGCTTCTTTCCAGAAATTGGATAAGGTGTGTGATAAGTGTAACACACCGATGATTAGAGTTATCAGAAAAGGAAAAAGACCCTTCAACATGTGTTTGGATCCAAATTGTGAGACAAAGGCTGATTGGGGAAAACCTAAAGAAAAGAAAACCAAGAAAAGAAAAAAGAGAACTAAAAAGAAATCGAAATGAACGGCCAGAAAGACTTAAATCTTTTTCTGTTGGTTAAATTAATATGCTTAGTTTATTTAAAAGAAATAAAGAGGAAGAAGTTGAATGCTTGAATGAAATTTACAAAAAATTAGGGGAAAAACCTCCAGATGCCTTTGAAGAAACTAATGGGGCAGATTATGGGATTCGGGTTAAAAATTGTATAGTTATTGTAGAAAACTCCAGTAGCAGAAAAAACATGCGTGGATATAGAACAGCCTTTGCTCGGTGTATAGATGAATGTGGAGCAAAGACTATGGTAACCCATGGTCCTGGGGAAATGAAGAAAGGCAGTACTTATAGAATATCTGGAAATCCTATAATAAGACACTGGGGAACAATGGATGTAATTAATGAATTGCCAGTTAAAGGATTATCAACTTCACAAACCAGCAATTAAAGAAAATATTCCTTTTATCATTGGGATAATCCAAAACCAAGGGATGCTAAAATTAAACATCAACATCAAACCGGCTACAATGTCAATAAAACCTAATAATACAAAACTAATTTCTTTTGATACTAAACCGCCAATAGAAGAAGAAATTCCCTTTAACGAGACTATAATACCAAGATAGAAGCCAAGAAAATTTGGAAATATAAGAGAAATTCCAACCGCTATGTCAATTAAACTGAGTAATAACAAGAACATAATAACAATTCTAGTAGAGAATATAAATATTTTTATTTTTCCATTCCCAATCTTAGGAAGGCTTTGTTAAGGGATAGACTAAAGAAACTGTTTCAAGAACTAAATTGCATTAAATACGGAAAATTTGAGCTCGCTTCTGGAGGATTTTCTACTTACAAAATATTTTGTGACCCACTTTTTGAAAATCTTGAGGCAAAGAATATTCTCGGTTTAATAGGATATCAAATGTTAAAGAAAATTGAAAGTGAAAGAGCATATGGAATAGTTGGCATTGTAACTGGTGGTTATGAATTTGCTAAGTTAGTTGCTAATGAAGCTGGAAGAGAGGCTGTTGCTGTTAATCCTCATAATGGTGAAATCAAAGGAGATATTCTAAATGAATACATTTGCTATTTTGAAGACGTTGTAACAAAAGGAGGCTCTATTCTAAAGTGTCGTCATATTCTCGAAAAACGTGATTGGAAAGACAACTGCGCAATATCCATTGTAGATAGACAGGAAAATGGAAAAGGAAATTTAAGAAAAAATGGCATAAATTTGGAGTCTATTTTGACAAAAAATGAATTGGGGATAAGAGGTGATTTACTAAAATAGCTTCAAATACTCGCTAATCAAGGGTATTAGAGAAAGTTCAGTAAAACCAACTGGTTCCTCAGAGTTAAAAGAATCAGTTGTTATAATCTCAGAGCAATTCAAATTATTTAATCTTTCAACACCTTTTTTAGTTACTAGATGGGAGAGCACTACGAAAATTCGATTGGGGTTTAGTTCATTTGCCAGTTCGAATGATCTTACTATTGTCCCTCCGCTTGCAGCAATGTCATCATAAATTATCACATCCCTATCTTCTATGTCTGTTTCAGGAGGCTTCATGGTGATTTCTTGTGTTCTATGATCCCTTTCTTTTTCTAAGCACTCGTAGGAGGCACCAATCGATTTTGATAACTCTTTAACCATGATTGCTGGTCCCTTTCCAGGACCTAAGACAATCGGGTTTTTGAGATTCTTTGTTTTCAAATATATGGCAAAAAATTTTGAAGGGCTTATGTCATGAACCGTTGTTCTCTTAAAATAGTTTTTGAGTCTGGTTTCCTTTCCATATACGTGAGAATTTATGGTAAAGATGTTTGATACGTTTAACCTGTCATATAATTCTGCAAAATCTGATAGTGATATGGGTTCTCCTGGTAAGGATTTTCTGTCTTGTCTCGAGTAAAACATCCAAGGCAAGAACAAGCTCACCTCTTTTGCTTCTAGTCGTTGCAGACTATTCAAGACAAGAAAAATTTTTACCATGCAAACATTTATAGAAGGTTTTAATCTGTTTGCTCTCAAGACAAACAAAATGTTCTTCCCCTTTATTATATCTTCATCTTCAATTACTGGTTTTACTTCGCTGTCAGGAAAGGTAATAGGATTTATCTTAACAAATTTTACATCCAATTCATTTGCCAATTCTTTAGAAAAATTATCTTCTCCAAGAACCAAGTCTATTTTCATAAGAATACTGTACATCTAAAATATTAATGTTTTTCAATCGATAGCTTTAAATATTTTTATATACGTCTATACTAACTATGAGAATCGAGATAAGGAAGAAAAAGGGTAAAACAGCAATCCTGATAAGCTTTGATACTTTGAGGGATAAGTTTGAATCAGCCTCAGAGAGGAACAGATTCTACTGGGCCTTGCATGGAAGAAATCAGGTTGTTGTTAAGAGTTCTAAAAAATATGAATACCATAGAGGGGGGATACTAGAAGAGATACCCAACATCAAGGTATCTGATTCAGTTTTCATAATCGCTATGGAACACATGAAAAGAATGATGAACTTTTTCAAAGAATGGGAGGATAAAGTTGAATTTAAAACATTTCCCGTTTTGTTGGATAAAGAGGAAACCGAAGAATTAAAAGAGGTTGAGATAGAGTGATTAAATGGAAAAAATAGCAAGAGTTGGTATTGGTGTGATTATTTTGAAAGACAATAAAATATTATTAGGAAAAAGGCATAGTAATCCTGAAAAAGCAGATAGTGAATTGCATGGCGAAGGATCATGGTCTTGTCCAGGAGGAAAATTAGAATTCGAAGAAAATATTTTAGATTGTGCGAAAAGAGAGGTTTTGGAGGAGGCTGGCCTGAAAGCTGATAAATTAAAGCTGATAAGTGTTACAAATGATATCGCTTATGGCAAACATTATATTACTCTCGGTTTCTTGTGTGAGAATTTTGATGGAGAACCAAAGATTATGGAACCAGAAAGGATGGTAGAATGGAGATGGTTTAGTTTAACCGAACTACCAAAACCATTGTTTATACCAACCATGAAACTAATAGATAATTACTTGAGAGGAGAAATCTATAAAGGCGATTAAATGTATGATGAGTTAAAAATAAAGGTCGGGGAGTTAACAGGAAGAGAAGACTTTGGAAGAGGAATAGCAAGAATTGATACAAAGCTAATGAGTAAAATGGGAGTGAGGGAAGGAGACATAATTGAAATAGAGGGAAAGAGATCAACAGCAGCTGTCGTGATCAGAAGTTATCCTGCTGATGTTGGATTGAATATATTGAGAGTAGATGGTTTGGTGAGAAGGAATGCTGACGCTTCTATAGGAGAATTCGTAAAAGTGAGGAAATCAGATGTTAAGGAAGCTAAGAGAATTGTTTTAGCACCTGCCCAAAAGGGTTTCATATTTCACATTTCCCCCAATTTATTAAAGCAAAACCTTTTCAAGAGGCCGATGGTTAAGGGAGATATAATAATAACAAACCCTGTTTTCAAAACAAGAAACAGGGATCATGATGATATTTTTTCAATCTTCGGTATTGACATACAAGAAGTATTTCTTCCAATGGGAACTGAGACAAGACTTGTTGTTGCTGACACGAATCCAGATGGTATAACGCAAATAACTGATATGACTGAGATAGAGCTCAAACCAGAGGCAGTTGAGGTTGAGATGAAGAAATTGCCTACAGTTACTTATGAGGACATAGGAGGTTTGGGTGAAATAATACCAAAGATAAGGGAGATGATCGAGGTTCCGTTGAGAAGGCCAGAAGTCTTTGAGAGGCTGGGTGTTGAGCCACCTAAAGGAGTTTTGCTTTACGGTCCTCCAGGCACAGGAAAAACCTTGATAGCAAAAGCAGTTGCAAACGAGTCTGGAGCTAATTTCTTCTCTATTGCAGGACCTGAAATAATGAGTCGTTGGTATGGAGGAAGCGAGGAAAACCTTCGTAAGTTATTTGAGGATGCAGAGAAATCTGCGCCAAGCATAATATTTATTGATGAGATAGATGCTATTGCTCCTAAAAGGGAAAGGGTTACAGGAGAGGTTGAAAGGCGTGTTGTTTCACAACTATTAACATTAATGGATGGTTTGAAATCCAGAGGCAAGATTATTGTCATAGCAGCTACCAACATACCTAACATGCTTGATCCTGCTCTTAGAAGGGCTGGCAGGTTTGACAGGGAAATAGAGATTCCTGTTCCTGATAAAAGAGGAAGAAAAGAAATCTTGCAAATTCACACAAGGCACATGCCATTGGAAAAGGATGTGAATTTGGATAAATTAACAGAAATGACCTATGGTTATGTGGGAGCTGACATTGCTGGTTTAGCAAAAGAGGGTGCCATGCACGCATTGAGAAGAGTAATACCTGAAATATCTTCTTTAAAAGAGGATGAGCCAATACCAAAAGAACTTCTAGAAAAATTAAAAGTCAAAAGAGAAGATTTTGATTATGCTCTGAGAATGGTTCAGCCTTCTGCCATGAGAGAAGTTTTGATAGAGATTCCTAATGTTAAATGGGAAGATGTTGGAGGATTAGAAGAGGTTAAACAATCTCTCAGGGAAGCGGTTGAATGGCCTTTGAAAGACCCTGAAAGTTTCAAAAGGGTTGGAATAAGACCACCAAAAGGAATTCTGTTGTATGGACCCCCTGGATGTGGGAAAACATATATTGTTAGAGCCTTGGCAAATGAGGCTGGTGTCAATTTTATAGCAGTTAAGGGGCCTGAATTGTTGAGCAAGTGGGTTGGTGAGTCTGAAGAGCATGTTAGGGATGTTTTCAGAAGAGCGAAACAGGTTGCTCCAGCAATAATTCTTTTTGATGAAATAGATTCTCTTGCTCCGAGAAGAGGATTGGAGGTTGGAACAAGGGTTACTGAGCAGGTTGTTTCACAATTATTAACTGAATTGTCAGGAATAGAGGAAATGCAGGATGTTGTTGTAATAGCAACAACCAACAGACCAGATATTTTGGATCCAGCCCTGTTAAGGCCTGGAAGATTTGACAGACTGATATATGTTCCTTCTCCAGATGAAAAGACAAGATTAGAGATATTCAAGATTCATACCAAGAACATGCCTTTGAAAGGAGTGGATATTAAAAAACTAGCAAATGAAACAGAGGGATATTCAGGCGCTGACATAGAGGCTGTGGCAAGAGAAGCAGCTTTATTTGCATTAAGAGAGGACATGAAAGCAAAAGAGGTTAAGCAAAGGCATTTTGATGAGGCCTTGAAAAAGATAAAACCATCAATAACAACAGACATGACAAAGAAGTATCAAAAAGCAGCTGAAGATTTGAAAAAACCGCAAATAGAAGAAGCTGCACGATACATAGGGTGATAAAATGGAGGAAAAAAAGAGAATTGGCGTAAAGATTGACCACAAGGATGAGGGATTTTATACAGACAATGTCACAGTTTTCCACAATCCTAAAAAGTTTGTAGTTGATTTTTCACAAACAACCCCGAGATTTGATAATGTCAATGGCAAAGTCCAGCAAACATTTGTTGTCAAGCACAAGACATTAATTATGGAACCAACATTTGCAAAGATAGTTTTGAAGACTCTGGAAAAGAACATAGAGAAGTATGAAAAGGACTTTGGGAAAATCGGTTTGCCTAAGAGACCAAAGAAATCTAAGAAGAAAGTGGCAGAAAGTGCAACAAGATACATAGGTTAAATAGCAGAATATTAAGTTAATAATCCTTTCTTGCTAAATCTATATCTTCTCTTTTTACAGTTTTTCTTCCAGCGTGTTTGGCAAATTTGACTGCATCTTTTGCAATGTCGAATGCAACGTCTCTCATGACGTTTGCCAATGCTTTTGCTGCTTCTTCAGAAACCCTTTCTGCGCCTGCGTGCTTTAATATTTCAGCCATTGGAGCGGCAGCAATGATAGACCTCTTTCTGGGCATAAAAAGAGTTGTTTTCGAGAAATATTTATATTTATGCTTTAAAAAAGACTTAAATAGCTTTTTGTTTAAAGATATTTTAGTGGCTGATTAAATGAGAAACTACGTTAAGTATACAATTCCGATTTTTGTATTGTTATTTATACAGAATATTACATGTGCCCTTGAATCTTTTAATCCTCAAAATTATACACCATCAGTTTATAGTCCAATTGAGATGAGTGAATTTAATATAACATGGTCTTCTGATGCTACGGATGTTGATATAACAATAGAAAACTCTAGTTCAGTTTTAATCAACAATGCTCCTATGTCAAATTCTACTTATGGGGGTAACATCTTTACTTATTCTACAGTTTTACCTGCTGGTGAATGGAATTGGACATCTTTTGCTCAAAATGCTACAAACGAGAGTAAATCAGCTGTATCTTTAGTATCTATTGGTCAAGCTACACCATATACTAATCTCGAGATTAACGGAAATGCTTTTAATTATATGGCAGAAAAAGGAGAACAAATAAACATTACTTCATGGGCTTCTGACTTGGTTTTGGAAACGGCCATTTATGCCAATTTTAGTGGTTCACTGGAAAATATAGCAACAGATAGTGGTATCAATACAAATATGACT
>Ga0209636_10000664_pt1 | contig 34033 bp, 19 predicted proteins | sample DeeMarSWOR152_54_FD_187464 | JGI IMG/M metagenome (GOLD analysis project Ga0209636, IMG submission 187464) | Marine sediment microbial communities from White Oak River estuary, North Carolina - WOR-1-52-54 (SPAdes) (version 2) | ecosystem: Environmental > Aquatic > Marine > Intertidal zone >...
ATCTCATCGGGGTATAAGTACAGTGAGTGATATTCTCAATACGATTCCGTCAAATATTAATTTTACTATGATTTCATATAGTGATGGGAAATTTTTATTGGAGTTTTTAGCCTCTGGTGATGCAGATATTAATCATGTGAATAGTCAACTGCAGCAGAATTTGTATTCAGCAGATGTAAAACTATTGTCGAAAGAGAATCGCAATGTTCAAAGCAGGTTGCTTCATCAAGCATTGGTTAACGGGAATGTTGATTTTAATCAAAGTACCGGTGAATTGAGTAATCCACAAGAGCCGACTTATTTAAGTTCAACTGATATAAAGAATCAATTATCTGATATTTGTCAGCAAGCAGGTTTGACAATTAAGCAATTTGATGCTGGATTGGAGAAAGCCGATGGTGAGTTTGTGATCCTGCCAATCAAATTCAAAGCTGTTGGTAAGAAGGACAATATCTTGGCATTTTTGCAACAACTTCTCCATGCGAATATTAATATTAGTTTTTCCAAAATTTCTCTTATTGCAAATGAAATAGATCTAACTAATCCCAATGTCACGCTGTTGTTGAATATAGGATTATATCGAATGATATAGACTCTGCATTAAAGGAAAACCAGATGCGGATTATTTCAGGAAGGTACAAGGGCAGGGTACTGTATAGTCCGAAAAGCAAGCTTATTCGTCCCACATCAGATAAAATAAAGGAATTCATTTTCGATTACATTGGTGAAACGATTAAAGATGCTGTTGTTTTAGATCTTTATAGTGGCACAGGAAATTTATCTGTTGAAGCCTTAAGTCGAGGCGCTCGGTTTGCTGTTTTAGTCGATAACTCAAAGGAAGCCATTCGATTAATTTACAGGAATTTAGAGTTAACAAATTTTTTATCTCACAGCCAAATCGTTGAACAGGATGTATTGAGATATTTAAAAAAGGCTATTCGACATAATAAAAATAAGTTCGATATAATTTTAGCGGATCCACCTTATTTTGTTAACAACTATCAATATATTTTTGAATATATTGGTAGTGATAATTTATTACAATACGGTGGATTCTTTGTTTTGGAACATAGTTCACAAAAAAAAATAGATGTTCACCTGGTATCATTAGTCAAAGAAACCACCAAAGTTTTCGGTGATACGGCTGTTACTTTTTATAAAAAGAAAGGGAATCCGCTTGCGACTTGGAATATATCCGGGAACATTTGATCCTATAACAAATGGACATATTGATATTATTGAAAGATCAATACTACTATTTGATAAAGTCATTGTGGCGGTTACAACTAATCCGGCAAAATCTCCGCTATTCGACATTGATGAACGTATAGAAATGATAGAGAGTTCAGTGAAGATGATGCGCAATGTAGAAGTGGATAGTTTTGATGATTTGTTGGTTAATTATGCGTTAAAGAAACAGGCAACCGCAATTATCCGGGGGCTTCGTGCTACGTCTGATTTCGAATTTGAATTCCAGATGGCTCTTGTAAATAGAAAATTATCGAATAAATTAGTCACAGTATTTTTAATGCCTAATGAGAAATATACCTATCTTAATTCGACAATAGTGAAAGAAGTAGCCAGTTTTCACGGTGATGTAGGTCGATTTGTTCCATCTGAAATAAATAAGAAATTGATTGAAAAATTTAAACATAATTAAGCTTGTGAGGGGTGAGGATGGAAAGTATAGGACTAAATAATGAAGTTATAGCGGGGGGAAAAGCTTTTCATGTTCAAACTCAGTACCTTGAACCCGGTGAAAAGGTCGTATCCAATATTTTTGATAATGGGAAAGTTATTTTTACCAGGGGGATCGACGTTAAGAGTGAGACCTCGACCAATGAAATCAAGCTGCTGGTGAATCGACTTCATCAAGATATGATTGCCGACTTAGAGCTTATTTTTTATGTTTCTGAGAAGGTTAATACGATCAGCCACTCTGCATCGAATAATAGGCTCGGTATCATATTTTTAAGGAGAAATTTATTTGATGAAGCGATTGCTGAATTTAGAAAAGCAATTGAAATTGATCCCGAATTAGTTGAAGCTTATAGCAACCTGGGATATGTTTTTCTAAAGCAGAAGGCATATCAAGAAGCGATTGATGCATTTTCTAAAGGAATCGAAAAGGATGGGAACTATGCTGATCTTCATTATAATCTGGGTGTGGCATATTTTCGTATAAATAAACATGAAAAAGCAATACAAGAATTTACTCGAGCAATCGAGATTAATAAGGATTATATTGCGGCAATTTTAGACCTTTGTTTAGTTTATTTAAAAAGTGCCGTTGAAGAAATTCAAGATTCAGTTCTTCCCCCCATTTCTCAGCGAATGGAAAAAGTTAAGCAATTATTGATTAATGTTAAAACGAGGGATCAGTCTTTCAAATCTCAGTACATCGATGCCGCCCTAAATCATTTAGATAAAAATAATTTGTCAGACGTAATAAAGTCAATAGAAAAGGCTGAACATGAACTTCCTGAATTCCTGGACAAATATCTTGAAAGTGAATTCTATTTGAAATTTATGTTTGGCGGTAAAGGAAAAGATAATGAATTTATCCTTGATTACACCACACAACTCAAGCAAGCGATCAATAAGTATCCTGACTATGCCGATTTGAGAAATAATTTAGGTATAGCCTATTTAATACAGTGTCGTAATCTTTTTTTAAATGCTTTGGAAGAATTTCGCGAAGCTTTAAGAATTAATCCAGAATTTAAAAAGGCTGAAAAAAATCTGAAACTTGCCGAAAATGATGGAAAAGGATTTTTAATTCTATTGAGGGCAATTCTAAAGTAAAATTGTAGCGGTTAATCAGTATAAGATCATGGATAATCCTTTATTACACCATGTAGTTATTTTTTAACATCCCTGAGATGAGTAATTCTTTCTCTGTGTGGATCCTCATTTTTGATCTTCCAATGATTTTTTTAAAAAATATTAATATTTCGAAATCAGCGGTATAATTTTTGCAATATAATCTTTTATATGAAATACGTTTGCTAATTTTAAAGGACTTAACCCAGTATAAGTTATAATTTTTTTGAGATTAATTGATGAAAATCACTCATTAGTTAAAAATAAACCAGTACTTTTGTTTGAAAATATGAATAACATTTTTGAGGGAGTATAAGTCATGTATCTTTCTGAAACACACAAAAAAAACGAAACAGGGGGTAAATATCTTTTTGTTATAATGTTAATAATAGGATTGATAATTTCAAAGAGCGATTCCATTATGGCAGTGCCAGCCGATACAATTGATGTCATTGCCAAACATACAGAAATAGCGAAAAGCTCTGTTTATCAGATCAATTTTATTGTTTCAAAGCCGATTCCGGTTAAAGCTATTATTCGGGTTATCTTTCCTGATGAATTTGATCTATCCGATTTAATGATTGCCGGCTCGACAACAATCAATGGTGGGTTTGATTTAATCGTGGATAAGCAAGTGGTAACAATGAAACGATCAGGACTTGGGCGTGAAATACCGGCCAATGAAAAGGTTGATGTTAAATTTGCGATTGTCAAAAATCCTAATCAGCCTGCTGACAATTATAAAATAATAGTTGAAATATTAGATAATGAAGAAAAAAGTATTTTAAAGCGGGAAACTCTACAAAAAATATACTCTGCTAAGGAATAATGTTTACAAGTTGTAATTTTATATTTGGATTAGCATCAATGAACTGGCAACTAATTTTTGAAAGAGCAACAAATGAGAATAAGACATCTGAGAGCAACGATATTAACGGCGATAATTCTCATTCTGTCAGGGAATGGTTTATATGCCCAGGGTTCGCTAACAAATATTAGCGTGGATTTAGGTGATAATAAAGCTGGAGAAGAAGCAATTTATACATTTACGTTTACAACATCTCCTTCAGGAGGAGGTATCCCTCACAATGGAAAAATTGAATTCATATTTTCTCCTGGCTTCGATATTTCGGAAGTTGATATTGCACAATCGAAAAATTCAAATATGACTGGTGGCTTTTCGGCAATCAGCATTGAAAACACAGTCAGTAGCGATGAAGATACAATAAGGCTTACTCGCGATTGGACCGGTAATGATGTGGCTGGAAATATCGAAGTCAGTATTGCCATTGGCATGGTTGGCAATTATACTGTGGTAGCAAGTAATTATGAAGTCAAAATTAATACGATGACCAATACAAAATCGATTATAGATACCGGAACGACTCCATATTTTTCCATTGTTGCAGGTTCGTTACATCATTTTCAGGTTGTGACGAGTGGGAATGCTACTGCTGGACAAAATTTTAATGTTACCATCACGGCACAGGATGAATATAATAATACAGTTACGACTTTTACTGGTCAAGCTACTTTGACTGATAAAACTGGTACTATTAATCCAACAATTACCGGATCATTTATTAATGGTGTAAGGTCTGAAAATCTTACATTTACAAAAGGTTATACAAACAATCAAGTTACGGTTACTTTTGATAATAAAAGCGGTAATTCAGCTCTTTTTAATGTGTTACCAGGCGGACTTGATCACTTCACATTCGACACGATTTCAAGTCCACAAACGGCAGGTACATCTTTTGACATAACAATCACAGCTCAAGATCTATATGATAATACGGTGACCAGTTTTACTGATCCAGTGACACTGACGGACAATTCTGGGTCATTGAATACGACTTCGAATAATTTTACAAATGGTGTTTTACCAAACCAGAATGTGACAATCACCAAAAGTCAAACGGATAATTTTATCACAGCCAATCATATTGGAAGTGGTACCGGTGGAACTTCAAATTTATTCAATGTGAATTCAGCAAATCTATCTAAATTTTACATTGACCCAATATCTTCACCTCAAACGGCTGGAGAGTGGTTTAATATTAAGGTAACAGCTCAGGATCAATATGATAATACGGTTACAAGTTTTAATAATACTGTAGATATTCAGGATCAAAGTTTTTCGATTGCTCCAATGATAAGTGGAAATTTCAGTAATGGTCAATGGACCGGTTCAGTAAAGATTAGTTCTTCTTATAATAACAATTGGATAACTGTTAAGCGAACAGGTGGCAGCGAAGAGGGTAACTCTAATACGTTTAATGTTTCAGTTGGGAGTTTGGATCATTTTATAATATCAACCGTCTCATCGCAAACAGCGGGCGTGCCATTTTCAATTATAATTACAGCAAAAGATAAAGAGGGTAATACGAATACATTGTTTTCGGGACCAGTGACAATTAGTGATCTTACGGGTACATTAGATCCCCAGTCATCTGGTATTTTTTCGAATGGGATGAGAACAGAGACTGTAACAATTACAGGTGAAAAACAGAATAATCAGATCATCGTGACAGATGGTGATAAAAATGGAACATCAAATTCTTTTAATGTGAATCCGAACTCGTTACATCATTTTACCTTTTTAACTATTAGCAGTCCACAAACTGCCGGACAAAGGTTTTCGATTTTTATGGAAGCCAGGGATCAGTATGAAAACAAAATAACCAGTTTTAATAGCTATGTGAATTTATCTGATAAAACAGGTAAGCTGACACCAACGGCGTCAGGTGATTTTTCATCCGGATCGACAAGCATTAACGTTTCAATAACTAAGAAAATAAATGATAATCAAATTACAGCAACAGATCCTTCATCCGGGCAAAATGGGCAATCAAATACTTTCAATGTTAATTCGGGTACGATTGATCATGTTGTCATTCGAAACAATACAGGAGGATTGGGAAATGAAGTCGGCAATCTTTCTTTAAACCTCAATAATCAAATTGTTCTGTATGCGGCTGGTTATGATCAATGGGATAATTATATTCGTGAAGTCGAGGCAGATTGGGGACGTACCGGGACGCTCAATTTACCTTCACCACTTCATGGTACCAGCACTACTTTTATTGCTACTACGCCACAGAGCAGTGGTCAAATATATGCTGATAGCAGCGGGATAAGCGATTATACTGGAACAATTTCAGTAGGTAGTATTCACCATGTCCTTATCCGAGACGCTGCTAATGGGGGCGGTAATGTCGTTGACACAAAGAAGATTACGGCGGATGATACATTACGATTGTATGCTGCCGCTTATGATGAAGGAAACAATTATCTTGGTCCAGCGATTGTTGATTGGTCGAGCAGCGGTAGTCTCCAACCAGCTATTTCATTTTTAGATATGAACATGATTACTTTTGCGCCGACAAATGCACCAGCATCTGGTCAAATTCTTGCCGATCATGAAACAGCGATTGATTATAGTACCGGCATAATTACGATTACTCCTGGCGCTCCAATTGGCGAGATTATTTTACACCCAAATCCAAAATCCATACCGGCACATCCAGATTCATTTTCGATTATTTCTTCCGATGTCATTTATGATAGTGACGGGAATCCTATAGCCGAAGGCGAAATTTTTACTACCAGTACGACGTTAGGAAAAATCACTTCTCCAGTTGATCAGGCTCCTGGGATCGTAGGACATCAGGTTAAATCAGACTGGTCGAGTCAAATTAATTTTACGATTCATGCAGATAGTATGGGTGGAACAGCAGTTATACATGCCAACAGTGTAGGGAAAGGAAGCGCAGTTGGAGATACCACATTAATCATTTCCAATATTCATATCGTTTCTATTGACACAGATTATGAGCTTGTCAGTCGGGGTCAAACCGATATTCTTGTTAAAATGACAGTTAAAAATAGGGGAACCGAAAATGTGATTATTCCAGTTGATGGTACCGTGTTAAGGTTTATGGATTTAAATCATGTTGATCGATCAGGAGAATATTCTGTTACTCGCACTGATACTTTTTCGGTTGTCCCGAGTTTTGGTGGACAACGAATTTTAACATTTGATGTTGACATTAGCGTAACTGCGACAACAGATTCAATTACGATAGATGGGAATGTAAATGGCTTAGTTAATGGGAAAGTAGTTAGTGATACAACGGCGAGTAAAGTGGACAGGTGGTTAGTTCAAACACCACCAGGATTAAGGGTCGAGCGAGTTGAAGCAGCCGTCGACACTGTTGTCCAGGGAAAAAATACGACAGTCACATTGACCATCCGCAATGAAGGTGATGCGGCACTGGTTGTTGATAGCGATAGTCTGACCTTCTGGGCAATGACACAGAGCAAAAGTGTGACTCATGAATATGGACAGTTTCCTTCCCTCTCTAATCCTGATACAATTGCCGGACATAGTTCACAAATATTTAATTATACTGTCCAGGTAGGTGCAGCAGCAACACTCGATACAATATTAATTAATGCGAAAGTGAGTGGTCGCGATGCAAATACGAATGTGTCCTATACAGATTTTAACGCTGATTTTGTCGATGGTTGGAGAGTTAATTTGGCTTCAAATGTTGTAATATCAGAATTCCTCCCAGGGCAGATGACCGTTACCAGTGGTCAGGAAAGCGATTGGTATTTAAATATGATTGTCAGCAACAGTGGAGGAACAGATTTAAGGTTAGATAGTGCAAAGGTAAAATTTACTATTGGTGCCTTCGATATTTCGAATCAATATCTGGTATTAACTCCTGATACATTTTTATTTAGTGGAAATGATACACTGGCTGCTGGAGAGAGTGATACATTACAATTTACAATCGATAAAACAGGTACAACTTTAGGTACAATTACGATTGAAGGTATCATTTATCTCAATGATATGATTAGTGGGCAGATCATAAAAAATGCATTTAGTGGTGTTATTGTTCAAGCCCCGGCTCAATTAAAAATTGATTATGTGAGAACTTCTCAGCCTGAAGTGACCGTTTCTCAGGCATTTCCCTGGAAAATAATTGTTGCGTTGACCAATAATGGCGGGAGTGATGTATTAATTGATACCACTCAAATTCAGACTTTTATAAGTTTTGTGGGTGACCCGAATTTTGTAATTACGCCAGCTATTGGTTTTTACGGTAGTGGAAATTATATTTTAAATGCCGGAGCTTCTGACAGCCTTTTCTTCACGATTGATACGACTGGAAATCTGGCGGGTGATCGACAGATTAATATAAAAATAATTGGCAAAGAAATAAATAGCAACCGAAATATAACAGTACAAAAAAATACAGGCATAAAAGTTGAGTTGCCTGCAAATATTCGAATTTCAAAAACAAGAAATATTGGACCAAATGCCCCTTATGTAGATTCAGAACAATTATTTCAGATTGCTGTGATCGTAGAGAATTTGGGACAGGATGGTGCGAAAGATATAGCTATTACGTTATCAACAGATAGTCTCTCAACAATTTTAAATCCTGTCGATATGCTGCAGTTAGTTAGAGGTGGAGAATTAGATACTTTGAAATTTAATGTCCAAGCCTATAATGGCTGGATCATCAATGAAGCATTCACAGCAAATATTGATACCGCCATCGCTGAAAATACACCAGAACCGGATAAAATTTTTATTAGGCCGGCGATTGATTCAGTTGATACGGCTACTATTCAGCGACCGGCTAAAATGAAAATTATATCGGTTGTTCCCTCCCAGGATACAGTAAGAGCCTTGATTCGCGATGAATGGCAGATCAGGGTGGCTGTGCAGGATAGCGGCGCTGGATTTATAAAATTGGATCAACCATCAGCCAGTGATATTACGATTTTGATGGAAGGCGAACCCCAGCAGGATTACACTATTGTCCCACCAACCAGCTTTGAACAGTCCCAGTATCTAATTCTTTCCTGGTGGGCAGAGGATACTCTCCTATATCGGGTTACACGAACTGGGATAAGATCGGGACTGGGAAGGATTAAAGTGAATCTTAATGGTAAATATTTGAACACGGACACACCATTTCAGGTTGAGGATTCGACAGGCATTTATATCCAGCCCTCCGCAGACGTATTTATCGACATTACAGAGCCAGATTGTCCAAACATCAACCAATATGGTATCGGTCAGATAAACACGAATCAGCAGTTCACGGTAAAATCAAAAGTTCGGAATACCGGTGGTGAGCGGGTCGATGATGTCATTGTCAGCTTAACTGCTCCCGGTTATTCAATAAAACCTGATACGATTCCATATATTCCTCAATCTGGAATTGCCTGGGCGAACTTCAATATAACGGCACAGCAGGTGCCAGCGGAACAGGTAAATTTTATCGCAAAAATTGAATCAGCCATTTCACATGAGGGAGGTTTACCTGCATCGATCGGACCTGCCTCGGATTCTCTGGCTTTGGTTAGAGTCCATGAGCCGGCGTTATTGAAGTTATCGGTCAACAGAGCAGATTCAATTTTTAGTATCGGAAAATTGGGGTCATTTCGTGTGACAGTAGAAAATTTAGGTACCGCGGAGGTAGATTCCAGTGGTGAAATTTATGTTCAGATGCCAGATGGATATTACGTCGTTGTTAATGATCAACAGAAGTCAGCGGATACCACTGGATTTAAGATTGATCAACAAATTACCTGGCAGATACAACCGCCACAATATATGTCCAATAATGATACGATAATTGTGGCAATCAGCAAACCACCTCTGGATAGAAATACTAATTTATTCGCTTCAATAGTGAATACTGATCCTTTTGATACGTTGGTTGTAAAAACAGTTCCATCAATGTTGTCAATTAATTCATTTAGAATTACCAGTCCAGCAGGCGCTACCGATGATACATTGTCGACATTTCAGGATTTCTGGGTTCAGGTGGATGTAAGTGCTTCAGAAAATATAGATAGTATCTGGGCAACGCTAAGCTTACCAGAAGGTTATGGATTTGGAATCGGGATGGACTCCGTCAAAAATATAGTTAATAATAGAGCAAGCTGGAAATTAAAAGCAACCGAAAATACTCACCCAATTCCTGAACAGATAAAGGTTATCGTTTTTGGAACAACAGGTTTTGAAATCCAATCAGATATGGATAGTATTGCTGTTGTAACGAAAAAAAGAGCTTCGCTATCCATTAGAAATGTTGAGATAATCTGGCCTAAACCAGATAGTACGCTCTCGACGGGTCAAGTATTCGATTTACAAGCCTTTGTAGTGAATAATGGCAAAGCGAGTGTGAAAGGTTCTGCGTGCTTGAAAATAAATTTTGGTGCTACTGGAGTAGTCGCCACTCAACAAGATACGATAAAACCATTTGTACCAAATGTTCCTTTAACATGGAGGTTGAAAGCGCCAGATGTGGTGACAGGTCGGGCTCCAATCACTGTTTCTATTGATACGATTCCCCTTGATGAAAATACAAGTTTTCCCGCTAATACGGAAAATGATGTTGAATATTTTTGGGTGAGTACGCAACATTCTGGAACAGCATTTATAGATTCTTTATGGATCACTTCACCATCTGGAGCATTAGACAGGGTTCTATCAACTCAACAATCATTCATAGTTGAGGCAAATGTGAGATGGTATAACACTGTCTCGAAACCTTCAATTACACTTCAATTAGAAGGGGGATTTACAACAGTCGAATCCAATCCCAAAACTCCTTCTGGTGCGGGTCAACAGGGAAGAGTGAGTTGGACAATTAAGGCTCCTGAAGACTCCAAACAGGATAAATATATTTGGTTGGTATTATCTGCACAGGATGAAGGTAGCCTTCAAGACTTTACAGTCGTATCTGATTCACTACAAGTTGATGTGGTAGGTCGAGCTGCAGTACAGTTAAATGCTAAAATCTTTTCACCGACAAGTGCTATCGACAATGTCGTTTCGACCGGGCAGAGTTTTATCGTCGGAGCATTCTTAACAAATTCAGGAGATGCTAACCTAACTGGTAATTTTAGCGCGATGATAGAGCTTCCCGAAGGACAGGGGTATACGCTGGTAGATTTACAAACACAAACGACAACATACGATGATACTGTTTTTTGGAATATCCAAGCGCCTCTCTATGAAAGGGATGCAAAAAATATTCACATTCAATTGGTAAGTTATCCAAAAGACGAAAATACAAGTGTTTCCGTAGCAGCGGATGCAATTCTACTTAAGAATGTGGATATTCCAATTCAAACCGAAGAAAAAAGCGTGATAATCTCGAGTTTTTCTCCGAGAGAGAAATATACGATTGCACGTGGCGATAGTTCCGTTCCTGTGTTTGGACTTGAACTCATCTGTTCTGGTAATGCCAATTCGAACAACGTTCTCTTTTCTGGCGTTAAAATAAAAATGAGAGATAGATTTGGAAATTTAATTCTAAATCCAGAAGATGTAATATCTCGTATCGCCATCGTTAAACACAAAGAAGGCTCTTTAATTTATGGTCAGGTCACAGAAATTCTATCAGCTAATCCAATCGAAATTTTATTCAGTCAAATCGACACTTTAAAACCAGAAATACCCAACAGAATCGAATTTCGCATCGATGTTATTGCTAATACAAAAATTAGTGATTTTTACCTTGCAATTGACTCTACTGATGCATTATATTTAGTAGATGCGGGATCAGGTCAGATTCCGAAATTAAAGAATGCAAATGGGCAGAAATTAGAAGTATTGAATATCAAATCAAATTCATCTGTCATCATAGATGATGATTTTAAAAAGGCATTTGCAAATTATCCAAATCCATTTGGGAATTCCAACCGGCCTATCACAAAGTTTATTTATTATCTTGATAAGGACACAGATGTTTCGATAAAAATTTATACATTAATCGGTGAACTGGTATGGTTTCGTTCATATACAGCAAACGATCCGCAAGGTAAGAAAGGACCACATGATGGTGATATCGTTTGGGATGGAAGAAATGATAGCGGTTATCGCGTGTTAAACGGCGTGTATATTGCCAGAATCGCTACTGGTTATGGAAAAAGTACACTTACTAAAATTGCAATCATAAAATAAATGGGTGAAAACAATGAGAAGCGTAACGTTCCCAATTTCAGGCTTAATAATAATTGTCCTTCTATTTTTGAATATTGCTATCGCCAACGCTCAGCAGGATGGCTATGGAGGGACACACGAAAATTTCATTCTTGGAGTTGGTGCTCGTGCATTAGCATTAGGTAATGCTTATGTTGCCGTACCTTATGATGCGACAACAATTTATTGGAATCCAGCAGGATTAGATCACATTCAATTTAAGAACGTCAGCCTTTTCTATACTAGTTTACTTTTTGGAAGCCAATATTATTTTGTTGGCTATGTTCATCCAACAATTAATTTTGGGACTTTAGGAGCCGGGGTTATTGGTATTGGCACCGGCGATATCCCTGAAAAGGATGATAACGCACTCCCGGGAGGAATAGGTACTTATGGAAGTTATCAGTTTCTTTTTTCCTATGGTAAGCAGCTACCTTTTTATAGAGATATATCTGTTGGTTTGAATTTAAAAATCAATCATGATAATTTTTCAGGATTCTTAGCCTCGGGAATTGGCACATCAGCCACCGGAATTGGCACGGACGTGGGAATTTTATATCGTCCTGATATTAATAACGTTGTTCTGAGTGGGTTATCTTTAGGATTCACAGTTCAAAATTTATTAGGGTCTCGTCTGAAAATGGATACATATACTGATGTACATCCCCTTAACTTTAGATTTGGTCTTGCCAAGCCAATTTTAAAGAATGAGTGGGGAAATCAGTTTACGATATTTTTAGATGTTGAGCAAGGAGCCAAAGTACCTTTTAAATATCATTTTGGAACAGAATACGTTTTTCAGAATCTCGCCATGTTACGAGTTGGCATGAACAATAATCAATTATCTTTTGGCGCAGGTGCTGTTTTTAATATGTTTCAATTGGATTATTCTTTTGGAAAGTTTGCTGAAAATGAGATATCATCCAGCCATAGAATTTCTTTTACGATAAAAATCGGTAAATCAAAAGATGAATTAATTAAAATAGCTGAAGAAAGAAGATTTTTAGAAGCGAAGCGAATTGCAGATCAGCAGGTTGTATTTGAGCGAAACAAAAAGATCGCCGAAAGTATGGAGCGTGGCAAAACCTATCTTAAAGACGAAGATTATGCACGAGCACTGAGTGAATTTAATATTATTACATCGTTTGAGAATGAGATGCTCGGTTCAGCGGCAATTAAAGAAGCTAAGAAGTTGGCAGAATTTGCCGCACAGAAGAATGAAGAAGAAATGCAAAATAGGATCAGAGAAATTGAGTCGAAAAATATTGAAGAAGAAAGAAGAGAAAAAAATAAAATCAGGCTGAATAATTATTTCAAACAAGGCATGGCTTACTTTGAGAATGAGGAATATGGGAAGGCGATTGAAGAATGGAATAAGATGTTAGAAATTGATCCTGAAAATGAATTAGCTAAGCAATACATCACGACCGCAAAAGCAGAAAATGAACAGAAAATATTATCATTAATGACACGTGCTGAGTCCTACGGCCGTTCGCGTAAGTTTAATGAAGCTATCAGCGAACTGAACAAAGCACGAAGGATGAATCCAAATGAAAGACAAATCAAATTGATTGAACAGAGAATCAATGATTATGAAAAGCAGATGAATTTTATTGAATTGTTCCGGCAGGGTTATACATATTATATTCAGAAGGATTATCAGAATGCTATGGTCTCTTTTAGAAATGCATTAGCGATTCAACCTGATGATAAAACAGTTGATAAGTATTATAAAGACGCAGAGGCTCGAGCGAATGCACGTAAAGAACCAATGACGCCTGCGGTGAAAAAGAAGTACTACGAGGGTGTTAAGCTGTTTACGGCAGGCAAATATGAAGAAGCATTAAGAATTTGGGAAGAAATTCAAAAGATTCAATGGTATAATAAGGACATTTTAGATGGAATTGATTTAGCACGGGAAAGAATTGAACAGCAGCGAAAGGGTTCTAAAAATGGCCGTAATTAGGAAGAGAGGAAAAAAGCGTGTTTAAGGCAGCAATTAATGAAGAAATTAAAGTACCTGCTCATATCGATTATCTTGGAGACTTACGTAATTTCGTTACCAAGGCAGGACGTAAACACAACTTTCCCGCAACAGTGGTAAATGCATTCAAGCTATGCATTGATGAGGCAGCTACAAATATTATTAAACATGCGTATCGTGATTGGGAGGGGATGATCACAATGCGGGTAATTGTAAAAAAGAATAGTATGACCGTTGTACTCATCGATCAAGGCAAATATTTTGATCCTTCTCGAGTTGCTGATCCAGACTTAAATCGGTATGTTGATATCGGGAAAAAGGGTGGTCTGGGAATTTTTATTATGCGAAAGCTTCTGGATGAAATCGACTATCATCATACCGAAGAAGGAAATGAACTGCGTCTGACCAAATATCGCGATAGTAGTTTCCGTAAGAAAGAAGATGAGGCTCCAACACCATCGCTACCAATTAGTTTGAAAACGAAATATTCGCTTATTACCGCTGGCAGCCTGACCATTATTGTTACTCTTGTTTATTTCTTCTTTTTTTTCGTGCATGGAAATAGAGTATTCAATGAATTGATTACAACTGAAAAGTTTGCCAGTGAGGAAGTTGCTCGAATGGTTATACAGGGGAATGAAGAGCTAGATGATCTCATCATCGGTCCGATCGTGAATAATTATATTAAAGAGCGCAAGGAAATTTTTAGACTCATTTTTACAGATGAGAACAATCGATTGGTGTACACAACGGATGAAGATCTATTTATCAAATTTTTTAACTCTGAATTTAAAATACCTGAACCTAATGAACAGGTTCGTCCATTTTTATTTCGATACAAGATTGATCAAAAAGTCGGTATCTATAGCTTTGTCAGTGATATTTTGAACAATGAATACGATAAGTTGAAAATTGGAAAAGTCTATTTAGAAGTAAAAAAAGAATATGTAAATAGCAAAATTGCCGCACAAAGAATTAAAGATCTTCAGGTAGCGTTTTTTATTTTATTAATTGCTTACGGTGGTACTTTTGTTTTAGTTTATTTCATATTGAATCCGTTCCGGAAGCTTGCCACTTGGGTAAAAGACCTGGGCAGCGGGAATGTTAAAGACGAAATTGATTTCGATAGCGGTGATGAAGTAGGTGAAATCGCACAAGCCTTTAGTGAAATAACGGATAAATTTCGTGCATCGCAGAAGAATTTAGCGGAGCAGGAACGAATTCAAAAGGAGATGCAGCTTGCCCAGGATATTCAACAGACATTATTACCAGCGGAAGTCCCTGAGCTTGAAGGGTATGAGGTTGCATCGCATTATGAAGCAGCAAAAGAAGTCGGAGGGGATTATTTCGATTTCGTTCAGGTTGATAAAGACACGTTAGGAATTGTAGTTGCTGATGTATCGGGTAAAGGTGTACCCGGTTCTCTTGTTATGACCATGATTCGTACGGCTTTGAGGACGGAAGCAAGATCGCTGAAATCAGCATCCGAAGTATTGGCACGAGTCAACGAGTTCGTAGTAAACGATATGAAAAAGGGTATGTTTGTTACGTTATTTTATGTCATTGTTGATTCAAAAAAAAGACGGATCAATTATGCCAGTGCCGGGCATAATCCTATGATACTCTTTCGACAGGGTACAAAAAAAACATATTATCTGAATCCTCGCGGATTTCCAGTTGGTATCTCATTGCCAGATCCTGAACTATTTAAAAAATCAATTGAGTCCGATACAATTCAATTAGCAGAAGATGATATTCTGTTAATCTATACTGATGGGATCACTGAAGCGATGAATAACAGTCGGGAACTGTTCAGTGAGGAGCGGCTTTTAGATTCTATTCGTAAATATGGTGATTTACGCGCCCAGGAATTTATCGACAAATTGAAAGATGAAATTCATTCTTTTACTGAAGGATATGAACAAAGTGATGATATTACAGTTGTTGCTATTAAAGAAAGAAGTACTCCCGAGAAGATTGAGCTAAATCGTGCTCAGGCTGCACATCAGATGATTTTGAAGGGAAAAAGTATTCGTGATGCATGTGAGGAAGCCGGAATTACCACCTATGCTTATTACAATAAATACAAAAAAGTATTTGAAGAAGAAGGAGTTGATGCTTATTCAATAGACGAAACTGTCTCCGTTGAAGCAAAACACTTAAGTATAGAAGAAAAAACAAAAATTTATGATATTATAAAAAAGCACCCTGAATTTGGAGCGAAACGGATCAGTGAAGAATTAAACACTGAACCTTATGGAATTACACAGATTAATGAAAGCAGAATTTATGATGAGCTTGTTCGAAGTCGGTTAAATACCAGGCAGTTGCGTGAAGCCTACATTGCGCGTTCAGGTAAGAAAAAACGCATGAAGGCTCCAGGTACTCCAATGTTAACATTGGATGGTAAGATAATACTTAGTAAAGAGTTAGAAAAATTTGAGAAACCGGCTCCGAAGCCACCTATTCAAGGTGAAAAGCTGGCCGTATCAGAAAAGCAAGAAAAACCCGTCGAACAGCAAAAACAGGAAGAAATAAAATTACCGAAGGATCCCGACGATAATTTCTATCTGGAAAGTCTCATGACTTTTCCTATCGAGGATTTATTGAAGAAACAACGTGCACCTCAGGAAGAAAAAGAACCGCAGGAAGAATTAACCGAGTCAACAGGAGGAGAAACAGTTGAAAAAGAGGAGGTAGAAGATATTGATTTTTTAACTGAATTCGAGGAAGAACCGGCAATTGAAGACATAAAATCCATTGAACTGGAGGACGATGAGCTATCAACTGAAGAAGATATTGATGAATTTGAAGAAGCCAAAGAAGAAGTTGAAAATATCGGAATAGAACATGAATTTAGTTTTCGTGATATCTGGGAAGAACAGGAAGTCGATTTTTCAGAAGAAGAAAGCGATCCAAAAGATATTGAACAAAGTGTACAAATCGTAAATGAACAGGAAATAGAAAATCATAAGACGGACAATGAGGATTTAGGTATGGATTTGGCATCTACAGTTGACATTGATGATGTTCTCGAAGAATCTGACGTCGATGATATAGGCTTTGAAATGTTAACGGATCAAGTGAGTTTTAAGGATGAGATTTTCTTAGAGAGTAACGAAGATAATGGAAAAGTTTCATCAGAGGATGAAAATTTAGTAACGTCTCAATTCGATTCAAAATCAGGGGAAACCACCTCTGATGATTTAAGAAAAGAAAACGAGGATTCTGAAGAGGCAGATATAGATGAAACGAAAGAAAGTATGCCACTAACCAGGATCGATGAAGATGATCTTTTAGCGGAAGATGAAGAATATACTGTTACAGAATTCTCCTTTAATGATTTACTGGAAGAAATTGAAAGTGATATTTCATTTTTTGATCAGGATAAATTAAATGATGATGATGAAGTAGAATTTGCTTATGAAACACAGTCGCAGAATAATAAAGCACAACTGATGCAAAAGAGTGAGGATTTTGCAAAGATCGATGAAGGAGCACACGGGAAATCCAATGTGGGCGATTCATTTAAATTACAACACCATGATAGATTACAAGAGAAGCATCTTATCTTAGGATTAAAATTTTATCAGGAACAAAATTATACAAAGGCAGTTGAACAGTTTTTGAAAGTTGTTGAGATTTATCCTGATTTTAAAGAAGCGCACAGTATTCTTGGCAATGCCTATTATCGGAATAACCAGATAGACAAGGCAATAAAATCATACGAACGGGTTAAAAAGATTGATCCTTTTGATGCAGATGCTTATGAAAATACCGGAGTGATTTATGCAAATATAGGTAATTGGGCAGATGCGATAAAAGAATGGAAAACTTTGTTAGAATTCAGACCTGATCGAGAGGATATTATCAAACATATTAAGAAGGCAGAAGAATTATTAAACAAAAATAATGATACTGAAATATTAAAAAAACAAAAGATTTAATTAAAATTTTTTTATTGACTTTTAGCTATTTTTCTATTATATTTTTATTCAAGAAATTTAAAAATGTTTTATATCCGGAGTGGGCGATGGAAGGAATTCAATTGTCAGTAAAACAAGCGGGAGTTAACAACAACATTTCTGTCATTAAAGTGGGAGGATATATTGATACAACAACATCAGCCGAACTTGAACACTCGCTTGAATCATTATTAAATTCAGATTGTTACAATATTATCATTGACTTAGGAAATGTCGATTATATTAGCAGTGCCGGTTGGGGAATTTTCATTAGTGAAATTAAAGGTATTCGTGAAAGAGGCGGAGATCTCAAACTTGTTAGTATGATTCCAGATGTTTATGAGGTTTTTGAATTATTAGAATTTCATTACATATTAAAAGCTTTTGACACGCTTGAAGATGCGATCGCTGATTTTGATAAAACCAGACCCAAAAGTGAAGTCAGTCAACCGATATCTGTCGTGGAAGATACCTCAACGGTTCAGAAACCAATGGCTACTAAAGAAAAAGTTGCGGTTAGCCAGAAAGATGATTATTTAGATCGAATGATGAAGGCTGAAACCAAAGATAAAAGTGTCGAAGACAAAATTAAACGGTTGGTTATTGAAAATCCTGAGTATGGTAGTATCAAAATCATGAAAGAATTAAATACCCCTCAGTACGGAAACATAAAATTAAGCTGGCTTCAAGTAATGAAATATTTGAAGCAACTAAAACTAAATTCTAAAAAGAAACGTATTGAATTCTTTCGGAAACAAACGGCTAAGCAAAGTTAAATTTTAAATCCATATTACAAGCAAAGCTTTGCTTCAAACCGGCTAGTAATTTTAACCTATCCTGATGTATCGGGAAACTCCTACAGAAATGATTTAAAAAACTTATAAATTTCTTTCTGTGAGTTTAACGAAACAACTTTATTAGAGAAAAAGTCAAATCATAAAAACGAGATCAGAGTAATAAATGGTGTTTCTGTCCCCGGTGACTTTCACGTTTCCAAACCCAGTATGATAACTCAACTATTAGAAGGTTTGCTTTTTGTTACGACTCCAAACTATCTAATGCTCTTACAAACCGATGGTACACCCTAAGTCTATCTCAAGTATAATTATAGTCATCTCGCCTTATATTGAATTCCAAAAAACAAAATCAAAATTCATTTGACTCTTTAACAACTTTTTTCTATATTAGAATCAAGCAAAGTTACAAACTCAATTTCATAGATAAATCATGGAACGAACAACAATACCAGAATTAGAAGAAATTTTAGGCAAAGAAGTCCCCTGCCTGGATCATGGATTTGTCCGCCTTATCGACTACATGGGATCGGATGAATCGATTGTGCAAGCAGCAAGGGTATCTTATGGGAAGGGCACCAAAAAAGTTCATCAGAATCGAGGACTGATTCGGTATCTGATGCGCCATCAGCATACCACACCGCTTGAAATGGTTGAATTTAAGTTTCATTGCAAGCTACCGATTTTTGTGGCACGCCAGTGGATTCGGCATCGCACTGCCAGTGTAAATGAATATTCGCTTCGTTATTCACAAGCTTTGAACGAATTTTACCTACCTGAACTCGATGTTATCCGGAAGCAATCGAAAACCAACCGTCAGGGACGATCTTCTGAGACCGTTCCTGAAGAACTTCAACAAAAAGTTTTTTCTATTTTAGAGAGGACTACGCAACAAGCCTGGGAAGATTATCAGGAATTGGAGCAAGCAGATATTGCCAGGGAGTTAGCAAGAATTCATTTGCCAATTTCGCTTTATACGGAATGGTATTGGAAAATTGATTTGCATAATCTGTTTCACTTTTTAAAATTAAGGTTGGATCCAACAGCGCAGTATGAAATTCGAGTCTATGCAGAAGCGATTGCGGAAATTGTGAAGATTGCTGTGCCATTAACCTGGGAAGCGTTTGAAGATTATGTGCTTTATACAACAAACTTTTCACGATTTGAAATGGACATTATAAGAGAGATTTTAACTCAATTGCCGGCTCACATAAATTGGGAGGAATTAGCCAAATCCAAACGGCTTTCATCGAGGGAAGCAAAAGAGTTTGTTGATAAAATTAAAGATCATAGAAATTTTTGAGTTGCCATAAGGAGTTTTTCATGAGTGAGAAAATCGAATATGGTGTTGCCGAACGATTTTTGAAATATGTGAAATATGATACCCAATCCGCCGAAGGATCGGACACATTCCCCAGTACAGAAAAGCAGAAAATTCTGGGAAGCGCATTAGTTGAAGAGTTGCTTCAGATGGGGCTCAAAGACGCCCAGATAGATCAATATGGATATGTGACCGCTACATTGGAAGCAACAACGGATAAAAAGGTGCCGACCATCGGATTGATCGCCCATCTAGATACTTCTCCCGATGTTTCGGGCAAAGATGTGAAGCCCGTCATTCATAAAAAATATCAGGGTGGTGACATTGTTCTTCCTGGTGATTCATCACAAATCATTCATTTTACCGAAAATCCTGCACTGGCTCAACAAATTGGTCATGATATTATCACGTCAGACGGCATCACACTCCTGGGTGCAGATAACAAAGCAGGAATTGCCGAAATTTTTGATGCGGTGAATCATCTTGCCAACCATCCAGAAATCAAACATGGCAGGGTACGACTTGCCGTCACACCGGACGAGGAAGTCGGACAGGGAACGAAATACTTCGACATCAAAAAATTCGGTGCTGATTATGCTTATACTATCGATGGTGAGACATTGGGCGAAGTGGAAGATGAAACATTCTGTGCCGATACGGTAAATATTAAAATCAGGGGGAAAAACGTCCACCCCGGTTATGCTAAAAATAAAATGGTGAACTCGATTAAGATCGCTGCCCGTTTGATTAATCTGTTGCCGAAAGATCGATTATCCCCGGAGACCACAGAAAAGCGGGAAGGATATGTGCATCCTAATAACATAACAGGAGGCGTCGAAGAAACTACGATTAAATTTTTAATTCGAGATTTTACTGTTGAAGGATTGCAGGGACATGAAGCATATTTGAAAAAATTGGCTGATCAAGTCATTGCAGAATATCCTGAAGCCAAATTAGAATTAAAAGTTGAAGAATCCTACCGAAATATGAGATACAAAATAGATGAAACTCCAAAAGTTGTAGAATATGCTCTGGAGGCGGTCAGACGCAGCGGCATAGAACCAAAAAAGAATATCATTCGTGGTGGTACCGATGGTGCCAGATTGTCTTATCAAGGCTTGCTCACACCAAATATTTTTACTGGCGGTCATAATTTTCATTCCAAATTAGAATGGATTTCGGTTCAGGATATGCAGAAGGCAGTGGATGTGATTGTGAATTTGGTTAAAATTTGGGCAGAGAAATAAAACTTTGAGAATTTTGCATGCTTCTTTTCATCATCCGTTTTTGGAAACCTCTATTAGTTGTTATCATTCTTCTTACTTCCTGGATATCATTCCTGAACACAGACATGATTTTTGTTGAGGGCATCGGTAGATATTTTCAATCGCTTTATTATTCAATTACTCTATTTATCGTTGGAGGGATTGACATCGGTTTTCCACGTGGTGGATCGAAAGTTTTCATTATCATACTCTGGATATGCTATTTTCTGGCTCCTTTGCTGACCATCAGTTTTGTGTACCAAATGATTCAAGAAAAAATCTTAAGCCACCTTTTTCCATTGTTAAAAGGTCATACGATCATTTGCGGGCTCGGTAGAAATGGTAAACTGATTTACCATTTGGTAAAAGAGTATTCTTCCAAACGACATAAAGTTGTCCTGATTGAAAAAGATGTCAACAATCCTTTTAGCGAGGTATTAGAAAGAGATCGATCAACTTGGTGGATCAAAAATGATTTTACAAAACTTCCGGTATTACAAAGAGCACGGGTACATACAGCAAATCGAGTATTTATTACAACAAATCTTGATTTGGCGAATTTAAATGCAATGGTAGAGATTCTTGATATCGCAAAGAAAGTAGATGATTTTAAATTATATTGTCATCTAGGTGATTTAACTTTACATAAAAATTTTGGAGAGACGATTTTTAAGGAAAGAAAATTCGCAAAAGTAAATCTGTTTAATGGTTATCAGTGTGTCACACGAAGGCTCTATGAAAATTGTATTGTAAAGAAAGGCTATCTCAGTTCAGAAGGCAACATCTTTGTTATTTTGGGATTTGGGCGATTTGGTCAGATGTTTTATTCCCACCTGATTTCAGATAAGAACAGAACGAAGCGGGACGAAATTTTTATTGCGACAATTAAAACAAAATCGACCTTTGATTTAGAGAAATTGCAATACAATTGGTCGAAAGAAAAACAGGAAGATATTTGTAAAGTTCACAGACCTCTGTATATAGACATGAACAGTCCTGCCTTATGGCATAAGTTGGCTAAATTAGATAAGTCATTAAAAAAGCAATTAATCATATTCGCTTGCTCAGATAATGACATCGCAAACCTCAATTTGGCCATTTCAATGAAACTGAATGGGCCAGAGCGCTTGAAGATAGCGACCATCTTTTGTCGAATGTACTCGCACACTGCCAAAGAAATTAATGAAATTTTGGAGAGAAGAATTACCAAAAGCCAGGCCAGGGATATTATTTTATTTCCATTGCAGGAGGAATTGAAAGAAGCGTTTCGGAGGGAGTTATTCGAGCAATTGAATTTTTCCATTAATGACAGGACGTCCACGGATATATAATTTTGACACATTAATTAATAGCAAAGCTAAACGCTAAATTTAAAAATACAAGAGATTTTTGATTCCTGAGAATAAATTTTATGTCATACTTATTCTTTTACATGGCAAAAATTCTAATCAGTGTTCAAGTCGTACCATGCCATTTATCGATTGGAAATCGAGGTTTAGGGCGGCGACCATAGAAGAACTCATTTCCCATATACGCCAATCGGTGGGTAATATTGTTTCGACGCACCAGCCAGCGAATTATGTCATGCATTGGAGCTTTAGGGTGAGAGTAAGGACAAACCTTTAAGCAGATGGCACAGTCGGTACCCTGCATTCGCCAGAACCGATAGCAGTTATCCTGATCGCTCAGCCATTTTTCCACTCCATTGTGAACAGCTTTTTCTCCCATATCAATTGAAGCAGTAGGGCAATTGACAGCGCACTTTTTACAAATCGTGCAGAAATGCTGGACACCAAAATGAATCGGTTTGTCCTGCAATAGCGATAAATTGGTCGTTACTACTGAAAGCCGAACTCGTGGCCCAAAGTCAGGTGTGATAAGGAGTCCGAGTCTGCCCAATTCACCAAGACCCGCATCTGCAGCAATGGGAATACACATCACCCGATAATTGCCATCCACATGGGCACGGGCTTCGTAACCGAGCAGGTTAATGTATTTGGCGAGAATCATTGCGATCTTCGCATTCTCATAGTAACTGAAAGCACTTTCTGTAATGCTGGGATTTTCAGGCGCTTGGCTGATCATATCGTGTCGCATTTCCACGGCAATGGCGATGGCATGAGTGTGATTCAATTCAATGGGAGTGCCCCATTTGCCAGTTCCACGTGCAATGTGACTGTAAACATAAGCTTGATTCAGTTTCGTTGTTCCAACCAGATCAGCGCCGAGGTAATGAGCAAATCCTTTGATTCGCTGGGTAAACTCTTCTGGTATCGTCGGTATTGGTTTTCCTTCGTTTGGCTCGGGCTGCCATTCAATTTCTCGTGTCATTCCATCAAGCACACTGAAAATAGCCTTGTAAAATGGCGCTGTCAACGGATGGTAGCTTTTAGAACCAGGACTTCCTAATCCAGGCAAGGTTCGAAGTTTTTGATCGAAGTCAAATTTTTCAGGATGATCGTTGTAATAGCTTTCAAATTCAGGCGTGCCTGGTTTTATTCGATAGAAACGATGGAAAAATGCGTCTCGTTCATCGACTCTTTTCTGCTTTCCTTTGATTTGGATGGATTGAGGTTTATTGAATGGTAGAGTCATCAATAAAATGATGATTCCATTGGCTAAAATTATGGACAGAATAATCCAATGCTTTACGAGGAAATCAAATATAAGTAGAATGATGATGATTAAAAACGGGAAAAAAAGTAAAATCCCTTTTGCTAAAGCTTTCCATTCTTTTTCTTGAATGAATGAATAGATTGAAAAAATTGTTATTACCAAAATTGTTGAGAAGTATAACCAGCCCAGAATGATGCTTAGTGAGTTCATTGTCAATAGCATTTTTTTCCCTTAAAAAGATTGAATTTTCATTTCATCGCCTCAGCCGTTGCCTGGAAATTTCGATTAAAAGCAAATTCACCCATATCAAACAGCCATTTTTGATTTACCATAAATTCTGCCATATATTTACCAAGCGCCGGTCCTAACATAAATCCATGCCCGCACATAGCGATCGAAACATAGTAGCCAGGCACACTGGTTTCATCAACAATGGGACTGCCATCGGGCGTCATGGTATAGGAGCCTGCCCATTGCCGAAGTACCGCCAGGTTTTCCAGGAATGGAATTAAGCGGATCATACGGCGCGGCATTTCGGTGAGAAATTCAAAGGTACTATCTATGTTTTTACCTGGTACTCTTTGTTCAGGCGTATAGCATCCGATGATCTGTCCGGTCAAACGTTGTACAAAGTAACATCCATCAGGGCGGTAGTCAACAATCATCGGCATTTTCATGTATTCCAGGCCTTCGGTGATCAGTGATTCATGGCGCTCTGGCTCGACAGGTAACTCAAGTCCGATCATTTTTCCGACATTGTATGCATCAGGTCCCGCAGCATTCAGCACTTTGGGGGCAAAGAATTGTTCATTATTATGGCTTATAACTTTGAACGTGCCGTTTCTCCCTTGCTCGATGGCAATGACTTCTGCTCCTTTTAAAAACGTGCTTCCCATTTTTTTCATTCCCCATATATATCCCTTTAAAACCAAAAATGGGTCTGCCTGACCATCAGTGGGACAAAAAGCACCGCCTGAAACACCGTCAATATTCAAATAGGGAAACTGCTTTTTAATATCATTTGGCTCCAAAAAGCGAATTTCCAGACCGAACGAATGTTGAATTTTCATTACGTTAAGGAAAGTTTTGTTTTGTTGCTCAGTGAACGAAAGAAATAAGTATCCCGAGGGATACCAATCCACGGAAAAGCCAAATTCCTGTTCCATCCTTTCAAATAGACGTACGCTCTCCATCGCTACTTTTATGGTGGCATCTGTAGAAAATTGTGCTCTTATCCCGCCGATACATCTGCCAGTTGAACCGGCGCCAATGTAATCTTTTTCCAGCAATAATACCCGTTGATTCAGTTTCAGTAGATAGTAACCCGTCGCTGTTCCGATTATTCCACCACCAATAATAATTACATCGAATTCATTATTGCTCACTTTCTCCTCCAGCCAGAATTTTTAACGGAACGGTTTTTAACGGGGGGCGATGGCTGGTATTCCAGACTTCTCCCATGGGCTTGCCAGTTTTTTGCGAAACGATCTGGGCAATCAGTCTGCCACAGGTTCTGCCCTGGCAGGGACCCATGCCCGCCCGAATTGTTTTTTTTATCTCCGTAACCGTGGTCATTCCCATTTCAATCGCATCCAAAACGTCTTTGTAAGTCAAATCCTCGCAGCGACAGATGATGGTATCTTCTTCTATCATTTTAAGATCCTTTATATTTACGAAATATTCTAATCTTAACCTTCCCGTCCAGACGTACTTCAATTTTCAGCTTATTTGAATATCTGGTTAAGTTTCTTTGCGTTTCAAAAAACGAACCTCAAGCGAGAGTTCTTGCGGCACTGATAAATAAATCACTGGCGTCCGATCGTAACTTTTCGGATTTCTCACTTTTAATACTTTTCCGTTCCCGATTATTTGTCCTGATCGATTAATAACATCGACCACTTCCCCGACTTCAGGCAGGGGACGAAATTCATAAGGGATGCCAACTTCAGCTTCATTATTCGGAAGACTTTCATCAACCGAAAAGATAGCCAATCCAGGGCAGTTAGCAAGGCATAGCCCGCAGCCATTACATTTATCAAAATCAACCTGGGGAATGTTGGTTATCTCTCCTTCAATGGTGATAGCGCCTTTGGGGCAGATATTGGCACAGGGATCGCAGGGGATATGTTGTACACATTCGATAATAATAACTCTACCCTTTTTCCTTCGCTCCGTCGAGGGAATCGTTAAATCAGTTAGTTCCAGTATTCCATTTTGCAAATAATGACTCATTATAATGACGCCTCCTGCATTTTCTTTTCACCGATCCGGGTTTTCTCACCAAAAGGTCCTTCTCGCAGTGATTTTAGTCCTTTGCGTACCTCTTTCTTCAGCCCCTGAATTTCGTCTGAGCTACCTTTCAAACTTTCCGCCGCGGCAATTCCGGCCATTCTCCCTTCTAACATGGCAGATGAAGCTTCCTCAATTCCAGCAACGTCTCCTGCCACATAAATCCCCTTCACTGTGGTTTCCATGTTTTCATCATGCCAGGCAACATGACCGCCAAGCTCTGGGATATAAATCATGCGGCAACCGGCTTGTGATAAAATTTCCGATGCCGGATTTAATCCCACTGACAGGCAGATGGTATCGACTTCAACGTCTCGTTCATTTCCAGAAATCTCCTGCCATTTTTCATCCAGTTGGACAATGGTCGCGCCTTCGACTCTGTTGTTTCCGTATGCTCGTTGAATGGTATGCGAAGTCAAAATTGGTACACCACAGCGAACCAGCTTGGAGGCATGAACCTGGTAAGCGCTAATGGTTGGCAAGGCTTCCACCACAGCAGCCACCTCAACGCCTGCTTGTAATAATTGATAGCTGACGATAACACCGATGTTTCCCGCTCCAACCATCAAAACTCGTTTGGCAGGGATTACGCCATAAACATTCATCAACGTTTGAATCGCGCCAGCCCCATAAACACCAGGCAAATCATTTCCAACAAAAGTCAGCATATTTTCCGATGCGCCGGTGGCAATAATGACTTTTTTCGCATCCACCTGAAACAGGTGATCATCTTTGATGGCTGCCAGTTGCTGAGGATGAAAATATCCAATGACTGAACAATTGGTTAAAATTTCCACATCATGGCCCTGGCACTGTTCAACTAATTTTTTGCCGATGTCAATACCGCGAGTACGGGCGTAATGTTCTTTCGAGCCAAAGAACATGTGGGTTTGCTTGATTAATTGACCGCCAATTAAATGGTTTTCGTCCATAACCAGAACTTTCGCGCCCTGTCGGGCTGCGTAAATTGCCGCTGATAATCCAGCGGGTCCAGCACCGACAATAGCGACATCGGTTTGTTTAATAGGAAATTCTTTTCTTTGATGATCGGTTTGGCAATAATGATCGGGCAGCTTGCCCCAACCAGTCTGGCTTTGAACGATCATACCTTCTTTCACAGGGACCAGGCAGGTCTTCACGTTGGGAACGCCATCAACTTCCATAATACATGAGGAGCATTTGCCAATCGCACAGAAGAAACCCCTGGCATGATGAAGCCGTTGACTGTGGGATAGCACTCGAATGCCAGCCGCATGAAGCGCTGAGGCAATAGTATCGCCCTCATAAGCTGTTATTTGCTTACCATCAAAAGTGAAATGAATTTCTTTTTGAGGAGGAAAGTCCAGAATCGGGTGATTAACAATTCTCATCTCAAGCTCCGTTCGAACCTTTAAATATTACAAATATTAGAAGCTTCTACTTATTTAAAGTTGGTAAAGTTAGCATTTTGCCTAATTTTATTACTTTAATATAACAAAAAAGAAATTAACAAACAAGTAGAAATTATTCTGGTGAATTCAAAAGGACTAGATCAACATGATTTTACAGGATAAGACACGACTATTTTAAATTGTTTTGAAAAATCAATTAAAAAGGATATCAGGGATTTCTGAAAATTTATTAAGTTAGGGAATAATTTTTGTTGCCTCTAATAAATAGGTATGTTATATTACTTAATACAAATTATTATTTACCACAAAGACTCAAAAAAATGTGAGAACGGTAAAGTTTATATTTTATAACTTCTTAATTACTTAGTGTCTTAACGGTTGAAATTTATGAATGATCTAAGCTAATTCACATATAAAAGAACTAACAAAATTATGATCGAGGATACGATGCGCTGCAAAATAAGAAATTACAACAGAAGAGAGTTTATCGACCACACTGTCAAAGGGACTATTGGACTTTTGACATTTCCATTTATTTTGAATGGTTCAAAAGAGAGTCAGGCAAGAACTATAGATAAAAGTACAGTAATTGTTGTCAAAGATGAAATTGTTCTTCGGAACAATCGTATTGATCAACAGGTTCTTCAAGTCATGGTTGATGCAGCAATCAAAACATTAACAGGCTTTCAGGATATTGGAGAAGCCTGGAAAAGCCTATTTCCAGAAATCAAACAAAGTAACGTGATCAGCATCAAAGTGAATTGTATTAATCGTTCTCTATCCAGTCATCCTGAAATCGCTTATAGTATCGTTAATGGATTGACAAGAATGCAGGTGGAAGGCAACTCATTCCCTGAAAATAATATTATCATCTGGGATCGCACCAATAGTGAATTACGAAATGCAGGTTATTCAATTAATACCGGTATTACTGGGGCAAGATGCTTCGGAACAAGTCAAGCAGGAGGTGGTTATTCCAGTACTCAATTTAATGTGGCGGGACGTTCCCAACGGATTAGTCAAATTTTGACGGATATGAGTGATTATATAATTAATTTGTCTGTATTAAAAAACCATGGCACGGCTGGTGTAACGTTAAGCATGAAAAATCATTATGGTACCTGCGATGGTCCTGGCTCGATCCACGGTGGATACTGTGATCCTTATGTTCCTGCATTAAATAATCTATCTCCCATTCGAGATAAGCAGGTCATCAATATTTGTGATGCGATTTACGGAATCATCTCTGGAGGGCCTTCAGGCAACCCTCAGATAACTCCAAAAAGCTTAATCATGAGCAAAGATCCCGTGGCTCACGATTATATTGGTGCTCAAATCCTGCAACAAAATGGTTGTCAAACGATTGGTCGAGCAACACATATTGCAACGGCTGCTAAAGCTCCTTATAATTTGGGAACCAACGATCCCAATCAGATTGATTTAATCGAAATTGAAAATCCAACAACTGGAGTTGATGAAATACCGAAGCAACAACAGTCTCCAGATGATTTTCAATTATTTCAGAACTATCCCAATCCATTTAACGCACAAACGACGTTATCCTATCAATTATTCAAACCTGCAAAAGTGAGATTAGATATCTATAACATCCAGGGTGAGTTTGTTCACCGATTAATTGATTCGTATCAGAGCAGTGGCTATTATCGTATTCCCTGGAATGGTAAGGCATTAAATGGAATTTTTGTTCCAAGTGGAACTTATTTGGTCCAGTTTCAATTTGGTGATGTTCAGCGTACGATTAAGATACAATTGGTTAAGTAATAAAAATTTCAGACTTTAAATTTGATGAAAAGAACATTGATCAGTAAAATATTCTTCATTACTACAAGTCTTCTTTTCATAACGCTGGGTCTCTTTGGCATCAGTCGGTTACACCTCCATTCAGATCTTCCCTTTCAAAGGGAGAAAAAAGGAAATCAGATATTGGTAACCGATCTTCCTCCTGAAAAATCTGTACTGGAGGAAGGTTTGGTGAGAGGAGACCGCCTTCTCAAAATAGATAACCACCCCATCCAAACTGGACGAGAGATAGATTTTGTATTAGACAATAAATTACCTGGAGAGAAAGTCAGTCTTGTTGTCCAACGAGAAGAGGAAATCCTTAATGTCTCTTTGATCATTATCCCCAGGTTTAATAAAAGATTTATCATCATTAATCTGCTGTTGGGGCTACTATTCTGGATCGTTGGAGTTTTTGTTTACCTGAGTAAGCCATCTGAAAAAGCGTCTCGCATATTTTTCTGGGGGTGTATGACGCTTTCTGCATCCATTCTATGTAACTGGCCCGGCTATCTATTTGATGCAGGATTTTTCGGATATATTCAGCAGGTTCTATATTTGTTCATTTATCCGCTGGTTCCAGCCCTCATTCTTTATTTTACCATGATTTACCCGGCAGAAAAGAGGCTTATTTTAAATCATAAATACCTTTCCATAATTATTTTCGCCCCCTGTCTGGCATTTATTATTTTGCTCGAAGCGACTTATCTTCCGGCAATTCATTTACAATCTATGAAATATTATCTCAATTATGTTGATTTTTACAATGGTTTCAGAATCTACCTGATGTTGTACCTGATCGTGAGTATTGGATTTTTTATTCATTCATATAAATTTTCGGACACAAAAGAAAGCCGGGACAAAATCAGATGGATTTTATGGGGAATGTGCGTGGGCGCATTTCCGTTCCTGTTTCTCTGGACTATTCCACTCGTTTTTGGACTTCAACCTTTCGTTCGAGAGGAAGTAAATTATATTTTCTTGACTGTGGTACCGCTGTCATTTGGTTTTTCTATTGTAAAATATCAGGCACTGGATATTGAAGTTGTCATCAATCGGAGCATTGTGTACGCGCTGGTGACTGGTATTATTATTGCTCTTTATCTCATTTTAGTAGGAATTACCGGACATATTCTTCACGTCATGAGTCCTGATCCAAACAGTTTTCTTATCATTATCTTCACTCTCGTTGCCGCGATTCTTTTCTCACCGATTAAAAGCCGAATTCAAAATTTTGTGGATAAGACATTTTATCGAGTAAAATATAATTATCGATTGGCAATCAAGAGCTTCAGTGATGCCACCCTTTCTGCACATGATCAAATACAATTAACAGATTTAATTTTAGAAAACATAAATAAAGCAATACCCATTGACAGGATCGCTTTGATGCTGCGAAGCAATGCTGCAGAAATTTTCAGGACTGCTGCGAGCCAGGGAATGACTGAAGATGATTTACTCGATCTTCGATGTGAGCTTGCTGAACAATTGGGTCACTTTATTCGAGAACACCGAGTTCCCATGATAAAGGCGGGTCGTGCTGAAGTCAGCAACATCGCCCGAATTCCTGAGAATAGGACATTAGACCGAATTGGTGTGGAGCTGATTATTCCCATTTCCCTTCAGGGAGGGCTAACCGGTCTGTTGGTATTGGGAAGGAAATTGTCAGAGAGTAGATATTCAGCAGAAGACATAGAACTACTGATGACCATGGCCAATGAAGGTATCATGGCATTGGAGCGCCTTAAACTCCAGGAGACCATGATTCTGGAACGGGCAGAAAAAGAAAAGTTGCAAGAACTTAGCAACCTCAAGTCCGAATTTATCTCCCATATCTCTCATGAGTTACGGACTCCCTTGACTTCTATTCAGTGGTCGATAGAAAATCTTTTAGACGGTATTCCAGAACAGCCCAGTCCAAAGGTAAGGGAATACCTGGAAGGAATCCATGATAGCAGCCAACATTTGGGCAGAATGATTGAAAACCTTCTTGATGTCTCCAGAATTGAGGCGGGAAGGATTGAGATTTTTCCAGAAAGAATAAATATACAGGAGGAAGTCAATAAAGTGCTGGAGATTTTGAAACCGCTTGCTGACAAAAAAGATATCCGTCTCAAAGTTATGCAAACTGAGGAACTAACAGTGAAAGCCGATCGAGACAGATTACGGGATATTCTAACTAATCTACTTGATAACGCTATTAAATATTCCAATCAAGGTGATGCCGTTGAAGTTGAAATACAAAGCGAAAAGGAGATTGATTCTCAAAAAGCTAAAAAAATCGGGAAGGGAATGGTTTCGATCTCGGTTATCGATCATGGATCTGGCATCCCAAAAGAAAAACAGGAATCCATCTTTGAACGATTTGAACGAGTTAAAAAAGATAAAGCAGTAAGGGAAAAGGGATTAGGTTTGGGATTGCATATTGTAAAAAAATTGGTTGAGCTTCAGGGGGGACGGATTTGGGTTGAGAGTGAGGTGGGAAAGGGAAAGGGGAGTACGTTTACTTTTACGTTGCCGAAAGCGTAGATAGAGTTGAAACATCTACTAAATTGCTAACAACATGACGGATAACCAAAAATAATAATAATAAATAATGAATAAATAAAACATGAAGAATCAAACTTATTATAGTAGATTGAATATCTCACATTGGGAGAAAAGATGTCGAACGAAAAAATATTAATAGTCGACGACGATCCCCAAATCAGAATGCTTCTCAAAGATCGGCTGCAGGCAAACGGTTATAATGTATTTCAAGCTGAAAATGGAGTCCAGGGACTTGAATTGGCTGAAAAAGAAAATCCCGATTTGGTGCTATTAGATTTGCAGATGCCTGAGATGGACGGGATGGAGGTGTTAAGTCGACTGAATAAAAAGTTTCCTGAAATCACAGTCGTGATAATGACAGCTTATGGTACTATTGAGCGTGCTGTCGAAGCCATGAAACTGGGGGCTTATGATTTTCTCCCCAAACCCTGCAAACCGAATCATATTTTATTAGTGGTGCAAAAAGCATTAGAACGAAAAGAATTGCAAGAGGAAAATCGGTACCTTCGTGGGGAGCTTGAAAGTCAATACAAAATGATTATTGGCGATAGTCCGAAGATGAAGAAGGTGATGGAAATGGCACAAAAAGTCGCCTGGAGCAAAACCACTGTTTTAATCGGCGGCGAGAGCGGTACCGGGAAACAGTTGATGGCACGAGCCATCCACAACATGAGTGATCGGAAGGATAAGCCGTTTATTCAGGTCAACTGCACCACGCTTTCTGAGCAACTGTTAGAGTCTGATATATTCGGTCATGAGAAAGGGGCGTTTACCGGTGCGATCAAACAAAAGAAAGGACGATTTGAGTTAGCCGATAAAGGCACGTTATTTTTAGATGAAATCGGCGACCTTCCTTTAAACCTTCAGGCGAAATTTCTCCATGTATTGGAGTATGGAGAATTCCAACGGGTAGGCGGTGTGGCAACTTTGAGTGCAGATGTACGTATTATTGCTGCGACCAACAAAGATTTAAAGAACGAAGTCGAGAATAGTCAATTCCGTGAGGATTTATATTACCGACTGAACGTGATGAAAATATGTCTCCCATCTCTGCGGGAAAGACCAGAGGACATTCCCATTTTTGTTGAATACTTTCTGAACAAATATAATCAAGCTATGGGGAAGAACATTACAAGTATTACCTCTGATTCAATGAACATTCTGAAAAATCATTGCTGGCACGGAAACATTCGGGAATTAGAAAATGCAATAGAGAGAGCAGTTGTTCTGGCTTCCGAGAAAGAGCTAACTCCCGATCTCTTACCTGCTTTAATTAAGGGAAAATCTGCGGAAGAGATCGAAATCGGAACTCCATTGGAGGAGGCGCTTTTAAAATTTAAAAGACAATTTATCACTAAAACATTGACATTTACCAATAGCAATCAAACCAAAGCTGCAGAGTTGCTTAAAATTCAGAGAACTTATCTTAATCGGCTCATTAAGGAGCTTAATATTTAAGGTATATCGGTATATGGGTATAAGGAGATAAGGCATAAAGTATATCCACTTATATACTATACTTCCTTATGCCCTATACCATATACCTTATACCATTTCACAGTTTTAAAGGTGAAAACGCTTGAGGAATATAAGATATGGGTAAATTAAAATTAATGATATTCTTCGTTATCATAACATTTTTAGTTTATCAAGCTGGTTTATCTGCTCAAGAAGCCAAAATCACACTATCTGAAATTACTATTCATAAAATGAGATTGCCTTTTCCTGCTTCAAAAGATAAAAAATCAAAATATTATTCGCTTGATGATGAGGTTGCAATCATACTAACACAAGCTGTAAGAAAATTAAGGCTTTATGACATCATTGTTGGAATTTATATTGATTCGACATTAGAAACCCAGGACAGCACCATCACCGATGAAATGATTGTTAACTTTGAAGAGCTTGAAGGCTTTACAGAAGCTATTGTTATCATCGCTACTGATATTAATCAACAAGGTGTTCCGCGAGAAGAAGATGAAGCTTATTTTCAATTAGATACCCTTAATTGGGATGAAAAATCAAAAAGAAGTAAGGATGAATATTCAAAAAACATTCAGACGCAGCTTTTCGTTTATGCTCAAATCATCAATATTGAAACCGGAGAATCTTTAGGTACGCTTGATCTTGAAGTATTTCACACTGGGGGTTCGCCGAAAAAATCGAAAGCAAAAGCAATGAAATTGCTCAAAGGAAAGGTAATATATGAGCTT
>Ga0209636_10000665_pt1 | contig 33984 bp, 24 predicted proteins | sample DeeMarSWOR152_54_FD_187464 | JGI IMG/M metagenome (GOLD analysis project Ga0209636, IMG submission 187464) | Marine sediment microbial communities from White Oak River estuary, North Carolina - WOR-1-52-54 (SPAdes) (version 2) | ecosystem: Environmental > Aquatic > Marine > Intertidal zone >...
GTCCCAGCTTTTTTGGTGGCTTCTTCTGCTACTTTCGTCCCAGCTTTTTTGGTGGCTTCTTCTGCTACTTTCGTCCCAGCTTTTTTGGTGGCTTCTTCTGCCACTTTTGCACCTACTCTCTTCGTAGCTTCTTCTGCCACCTTTGCACCTGCCTTCTTCTGTGCTGCCTCCTTTGCTGTTTCCCTAGCAATTCTTTCTGCTGCTTCCCTTCTCAAAGCAATGTCCTGCGGCGTTGGTCTGGATATGGGCCTTGACGATTGCGAAGGGCTCTGAACCTGACTCACCCTAACCTGACCAGGCGGCTTTCCACCTCTCATTCCAAAGAGAGCTAACCCTCCCCCAACTGCTATCACAGCTCCAATGCCTCCCAGTATCAAGATCAAGTTCATACTACTGGGACATCCTCTATTGGATGCATCTCCTTTCTCAGTGGGGCAGTCATCCTCGCAGTCCATGACACCATCTGCATCCACATCTGTCTCACAGCCATTGTTATCCACTTTATTACACCTGCTGTTAGGACATAAATCCATGCAGTCTTCGACACCATCTTGATCTGAATCTACAAATGGACACCCTCCACCACAGTCTACCCCGTGTTCTCCGCAGTCTTGTATCCCATTGGTGCAGTGATCTTGACAGGGATCGAACCCACAGGTTACTGAATTGGCTTCAATCAACTGATCATCCACACATGCCCCATTGACACATTTTTGTGACCACAAGTCGAAGCCTTTGCACACATCTCTGCACACAATGCCAGTACAGGGATCATAGCCGCACGTTACCGAATTGGCTTCCAGTAATCGATCATCCACACATGCCCCATTGACACATTTCTGTGTCCACAAATCGAAGCCTCTGCACACTGTTGTGCACGCCACATTCCTGCACGGATCATACCCGCACTGTGCTGAATTCTTCTCAATCATGTAGTCCTTGACGCAGACTCCATTCACACATTTCATAGCCCACAGATCATCCCCAAAACACTGGTTGGAACAATTACAAACGTACTCCTGTACAAAAATAGTACACTCACCGTAGTCACACATACCGCAGTAATTACACCCTTCAGTACAGGACATGGAGAGCACAAAAGTGATCTGCCCTGCAGGAGGGCCTACTGTCCCTGATACATAGAATGTGTGACCAGTACCTACTCCTGCTGAAAGCAGCTGTGGTGGCTGTCCTGTGTGATATGACCAGAGCTCGAAATCATAATAGGCGTACGGTGTGAAATACACAGTAACAGGATCATACACAGTGTACACAGCACCACACCCTCTGTCAGTCCAGACGAACGCACCGCTGGTTTGATTAGAGGGGACAGCCATAAATAACAGCATGCCCACAAATGCCAGAAACAAAACTACTTTCTTAATAGTACCACCTCCCTTTTTTCAGATTGAATGGAAAGGTAATCCTGGAAGCGAAGAATTGATCAAAAATAGAGCAATCATTCCACAGATACCTTGCATTCTCCCTGAACATGCTCTCGTCTATCATCAGTACACTTGCATTTTCAAAGATAAAAAGGTTTGTGTTGACAGTTTGAAGGGTGACCTCGTTGTGGTTATCCCATTTCTGTTACACATGTAACAAGTGAAACAAAACCCGTAGTTGACAACCTGTATCATGCTGGAGAGTCCAGGAAAGTGGTAAAGGTCCATGTTTGTTGCAGTGAAAGTGGCTGTACTACAGGTTATATGATTTCTGTAAGTCATAGACCTGTCGTAATTAACAGTATATGAACTTGTGAAAGTCTGCATTAAAAGTCTCATATTACTCTTTTTCTTTTTTGTATTTTTCAGTATTTTCCCAAGAAGTATATTCATTTTCCTCTTCACGTGATATGTTGAGGAGTGCTTTTTTACCTATTATTTTACTTTTTGAGGGGCAATCCCATCCATTGAGATGAAGGCAGGCTCCTCGCAGACGAAGATGAGCTTCCAACCTGCTGTTAATTTAGTGTCCACCATCGTAACTATTGTCAGTAGCAACTCCAGAACTGAGACAAGGCCAGAAAATCCATAACCACCACAGTGGCATTCCCCACAATTGACTTTTTTGGCCTGAAGAGATTATTTATGATTTTCGTTGTTGAACATATTAAAGCCCAAAGGAGGTGACGAAATTGGATAGGAAAATGATGGTAATTGCGGCAATCAGCGTAGCTGTCGCGTCTCTTGCGATAACTGCGGTCACGGCCAGCCCCTGGGCATCCGATACACCATTGTACACATTCAGAATGGAACAGGCCAGCAGTAAGATGAACTTTCTACCTACTGAAATGAACCAATTTACCTATACTGCTGAAAACGGATACACACTGGACTACGAGGTTGTTGGATATTGCAGTGACGTAAAGCCCCTTGATACAGGTGTATGGACATGTTATTATTCCACATGCGGCGGGCCCACTTGTTGGCTCACCTGTCCGGCCTCATGCTACGGTACGTGCAATGATCCTACCTGTGGATCTACGTGCGTAACGTGCCCATGGACATGCGGTGGTTCATGCGATACATGTGTCACCAAACCATGCTAGGGTTAACTCTTAATCTTTTTTCTTTTTTTCCTTTTCAAGTTTCCAGTATGAATAAAGAAATTCATAACCATTTCCGCATAAAAAAATGAAAAGGAGGTGATAACCATGGATAAGAAACAGTTGTCGCTTGCAGCAATGAGTGTCGCTGTTTTATTACTTGGAGTAACTTTTGTGACAGCCAATCCCTTAACATCCACTCCCTTGTACACGGTGAGAATGGAACAACAAAGCAGTGAAATGAGCTTTTTACCTACCGAAATGAACGAGGTTACTTACACCACAGAAAACGGGTATACACTGAACTATAATGCTCCCTTGGGATGCTGTGGTGATGCAAACCCTCTTGGTGCATGCACATATTATGCCACTACATGCTGTAGCTCATGTTATGGTACGTGCTCTGCTACATGCCCGTTGACATGTTATACGTGCCCTGCCACATGCACTGATACCTGTCCAAATACGTGCGGGTATTCGTGTGGTCAAGTCGATACATGCAACAGCGGTCCGTGCTGACATCACTTATGCAACCCCCATACTACAACCAGAAATGCACACACATAAATGAAGACCCCAGCCAAAAAAGCGTATGAGAACCCAAAAGAAAAGGCTAGTATCATCCCGACAATACTTCCAATGACCGATCCTCCTCCATTTACTGCGTACATCCAGATCACATCTTTTTCAGCTTCTCTGGAAACGATTCTTAATCCCAAGGGAAAGGGCATCCCCATCACCAAGTACAGGGGAGATAGCAACAACAGACTGCAGCCAATCTTTACAGGAATGGGATTGGGCATCAGCAAATAGATCAGTGGGGATAACACACCAGCATACACGAAAGCCAAAACCAACAGTGTAGGAAGAACCACTTTTATCATTTTTCTCTCGTTCTCAAATTTCCCTGTGATAAAACTTCCAATCCCTGAAAAGACCAGCATAGAAAACAAAATCACCTGGAACGCATACGCAGGCTGGCCCAGAAACAAGGTTAACCGCTGGATGGAAACTGCCTGTATCAATATGTAACCAGTACCCAATAACAAGAAGTACGGTAACAACGTGACACTGGTTTTGCTTTCAAATGTTAATCGTCTTTCCACGGTTACTGGTAGAATCAAGAATACACCAGTGAGCACCACAAATCCCAGCAACGTGTAATACAGAAAAGATGGTGCACCTTTTTCAGTATGGTAGAAATACGGATGATCATCTGTGGTGGGAGAAACATCTCTGTACTCAGGGATGGTATCAATGTAGGATTCAAGATCTACTGAATCATAAAAGGGAGAATACAAACATTCAAATTTAAATACGTCTGCTTCTGGATTTTTCTGTGCTCTGTAATGGTCTCTTATTAGATTTTCTGTTTCTTCTGCCTTTTCCAAAATGGTGTGCACCGTTTTTTCATCTAGTTCTCTCTTAAAGATAAAGGTGTAGTCAGTCTGCCTGTAGAACCCAGTGTACCCTGAAGACATTACGTGTCTGAAAATCATCACATGCTTTTCCGGGGATACTCCTTTTTCCCGTAATGCTTGATAACTAGTGGAATACTGCCTGAGCAGCCGGTAGCTCACCCCTTTTTCAACATCTACAGCATTGTACTCATCCATTAGACTGGTGACTAAAATCACTGCTACTCCTGAATCACTTAAGTGGTCCCAGTAATCCTTGTTGGCTTCCACCGTGTACACGTAGGTATCAGAAAAGGTTTGCACAATAGACGAGGGGAGTATTAAAGCATCAGCGCCCAAGACGCCATTTTCTATTAAGTCAAATTCTCTGTCACATCTGTTCACATAGGTACGTCCATCTTCCACAATGTAGGTGACTTGCGGTCTCTTGTAGATATCTCCAGAGATATCTTTGAACTCGTGGAGCATCATTTGTATGATCACAGGGTTGATTTCCACTCCTGTAATATCGGGGGACCCTGCCTGGATGGACATGGCTAATTCTACTCCTCCTCCCGATCCTATGGCTAAAACAGATTCGGGGTCATCAAAGAACATGAAATACCGCACATCGTACTCGTTCTCTTTAAAGATGTACCCTGATGTTAAGATGGTCACTGGATATGATCCGTTAACGATGAACTGTATCTTGCCTGAAGGGAATTTCACCACATCCACCCGGGAGGTGGGGCTCCATCGAGTGTACAAAATTTCAGATCCCTCATTGACATAGGTGGCCAAGGGTTTTTTGGGAACTGGTTCTAAAGCTGATTTGCTGGAAAAAGCGAAGACCATAATCAACAAAAAAATGACAATGAAACTGCTCATCTTTTTTGAAGGTTTCTTAAAGAACAACGAGGAGATCAAAGCCACCAAAGAGCAAAAGATGATCACTCCTTCCACACGTAGGAGGGGGACCAGCAATGAAACGAGAAATGATCCTGCACCTGCTCCAATTAAATCGCCGAAATAGATGTAGGATATTTCTTTCTTGGATTTGACAGGGTAATTTAAGGCAGAACTCAAGACAATTCCGGCAAAGAAGAAAGGTACAGCAGGTAAAAGAGCAAAATATACAAAAAATAACAAGGATTCTCCAGACAACAATTTTAGATAAGTTAAAGACAAATTTTCGTAAAAATCAGTTTGACTGCCCTGGGATATTACAAATAAACTGAAAATTATGAATATACTAAAAACAAAGGCTGCATACGATAGTGTTTCAAAGTATTTCTCTTTTTTTGAGAGGAAATAGCCTAGAATTCCTCCAAATCCCAACCCAAACATGGCAATGGAAACGATCACGTAAGACACATTGGTCCAGAACATGTATCCAAACTGGTAGGATAGAGATACTTCAAAACACAGGCTGCTCAGAGAGAGTAAGAAGACACCTGTGATAAATATGGGGAGCCTATTTTTCATGAGTTGAAATTTTGAGGCTCCTTTATAAAGATGTGGTAGGTGAAGATCAAGGGGAGTCGGGCGGTTGACATTCTGGCAGTCAAGGTTTGGTATCTTTGAGTACCAAGAATAATTAACAAAAGACAAGAATCTGTTACACGTGTAACAAATGTGAGACAAGCACTAATGGTTAACTATGAGATAAGAAGTAGATTATGACAGTAAGTTGTTTTTTGCATTTGTTTTTGAATCTCAGGACTATAATTCCATGATCTTGAGCCAATAGTAAATTCATATTTTCCCACTCTAAAATGAATTTTAATATTAATCCACAAAAATAATGCCATTCCCATAAATTGACTTTTTGGGCCTGAAAAAATTATTTAAAGTTCTCTGCAAAACGTATCAAAACCAGAAAGAGGTGATAAAAGTGGATAGGAAACAGATGTCAATTGTGGTAATTAGCGTATCTTTTGTATTACTTGCAGCAACCTGTGTCACAGCCAGCCCCTGGACAAGAAATACACCTTTGTACACGTTCAGAATGGAACAGGCGAGCAGTAAAATGAATTTCTTACCGACAGCAGTAAATGGGTTTATCTATACTACTGAAAAAGGGCACGACCTGGGCCATAACGCTGCTGAATGTTGTGGATGTGGTGGTGCACAACCCCTCGCACCATATACATGTGCTACATGCAATGAGGAAATGTGTGAAGTGCCTACAATATGCGGTACATGCGGTACATGCTACTGGATGACTACATGCCATCCAAACACATGCCCTTGGACAGACTGGCCTCTCTGTTACGAAACGCAACGATACCCTACGTGCCACTGGAGCACATGCTACTGGCCTGGTTGTTAGTTTTTGACTATCTTTTTCCCTTTTTTCTTTTCCCTTTTTTCTTTTCCCTTTTTTGAGGTTATTAAAAACTCCCTCTTTAACCTTCTTTATCATTTCTGTGCAGGGCTGAGTATTTATGGGGTGTCCCCTCTTTGCCTCCTCAGCAGTTGAACGCTCTTTTAATATTTTCTGTAATGAGTTTGTTGAGAAAGTTTATTACTGAAATAGTAGCTTTCAAAAACCTTTCTGTTTGATGTCATGTCAGAAAAATAGTGATTAAAATCAACTGATTAGAGGAATTTCTGGAGTTATAGTGGCCTGATGTGACGAGTAGGTTTGTCGTTAAAAGTGCTCTGGTGAACTATCAATTGATCTACTTACTTGTATTTTGGAGTCTCAAAACTAGAAAATCAAGATCTCGAGCCAACAGTAAATTCATATCTTCTCGATCGATAAATAAATTTTGGTATTAATCCACAAAAATAATGGCATTCCCATAAATTGACTTTTTTGGCCTTGAAAAATTACTTATGATTCTCTGCAAAACATATTAAAACTGCAAAGAGGTGATAAAAATGGATAGGAAACAGAAGATGTCAGTGGCAGCCATTGGTATCGCCATTGTGTCTCTTGCGATAGCGTGTGCTGCTGCCAGCTCGCAGACATTCAATACTCCCTTGTACACCTTGCGAATGGAACGGGCGAGCAGTAAGATGAACTTTTTGCCTACTGCACAGAATGCCTTTACGTACACTACTGAAAATGGATACATGCTGAACTATAACGTCTCTGGAGAATGCTGTGGTGTAATATCCTCTCGCACAAATATAAACCCTACATGCTGGCCTGAGACCTGCTTTGAAACATGCCCGTGGACATGCTTTGAAACATGCCCACCATATACCTGCGATGAAACATCATGCCAGGATACATGTTCTACATGTGATCAGTGGACATGTGGTGGGTGGACATGCGTTAGCACATGCGAGTCATGCCAACCTCCTTGTTAGCCACAACTGCACTGACCTGTAGTGCCTACTCCTTCACAGACCCTTTTTTTCTTTTTTTACGAATCTTGAATATTTCATATCCAAAATCATGAATCTCGTTACAGCCTCATTTTCATTGAGATGTTGAATAACAGAATGGTCCAACTGTGCCAATACGAAAAGACACCCTGCATGCTGCTGGAGCACATGCTGCTGGCCTGATGGTTAGTTTTTGACTATCTTTTTCCCTTTTTCTTTTTCACTTTGAGGTCATTGAAGACTCCTTTCTAACTTTCTTTATCATTTGTGTGCAGGGTAGATTCATGGGGTGCCCCCTTTTTGCCTCTTCAGCAGTTGAACACTCTTTTAGTATTTTCTGCAGTGGATTTGCTGAGAAAGTCCATTACCGAAACAGTAGTTTTTAAAAACCTTTCTGTTTAATACCATTTCACAAAAATAATGGCAAAAATAAACTGATTAGAGGAATTTCTGGAGTTATAGTGGCTTGATGTGAAGAGTAGGTTTGTCGTTAAAAAAGTTCTGCTGAACTATCAATTGATCTACTTACTTGTATTTTGGAATCTCAGAACCACAAACGATCTTGAGCCAACAGTAAATTCATATTTTCTCAATCAACGAGTGAATTTTAGTACTAATCAACAAAAATAATACCATTCCCATAAATTGACTTTTTTGGTCTGAAAAAATTATTTAAGATTCTCTGCAAAACGTATTAAAACCAGAAAGAGGTGATAAAAATGGATAGGAAACAGAAGATGTCAGTGGCAGCCATTGGTATTGCCATTCTATTTCTTGCAATAGCGTGTGCTGCTGCCAGCTCGCAGACATTCAATACTCCCTTGTACACCTTGCGAATGGAACAGGCCAGCAGTAAAATGAACTTCTTATCTACTGATATGAATACCTTCATGTACACTACTGAAAATGGATGCACACTGAACTATTTTGTCCCCGGAGTAGGCTGCAACATAGAATCCCTCGGCACAAATATAGAACCAACCTGCTGGCCAGAGACCTGCTTTGAAACATGCCCGTGGACATGCTTTGAAACATGCCCAAATACTTGTGAAGGGTATACCTGCGATGAAACATCATGTCAGGAAACATGTTCTACATGTGATCAGCCTACCTGCCCGGATACATGCTGGAATACGTGTGAAGGTCCTACATGCCCCTACACATGTGGTCCTACGTGCGATGATACATGCATTGGGTATACATGCAGACGTACGTGCTAATAACGCTGCGATATGCAGTGGAGATACCTGTCCTTTCGACTTTTTTTCTTTTTTTAGAATCTTTTAATATTTCTTAAAGATATGAATTTAGCTCCAGTTTTTATGTACACAATTTTTTCCCCTCCTTGCAGGGGCATACAGGTTCATATATCTTGGTATATGTACTTCTTTTTGATTGAAGGTTGCGATAAAAAGTTTATTCCATTCTGCAAAACCTTTTGTGGAGATAGAGAGAAATATATAACAGTAATATTGGTATTCCCCAAAATTGACTTTTTTAACTTCAATAAATTACTTAAGGTATTTCTCGTTGAAAATATCAAAATTGAAAGGAGGTGACAAAAATGGATAGGAAAAAGGTGTTGATTACAGTTGTCAGTATCGCTATGGCGTCTCTTGCCATAACTGCTGTTACAGCCAGCTCTTTAGCATTGAATACACCCTTATACACCTTGCGAATGGAACAGGCAAGCAGTAAGATGAATTTCTTACCTACTGCAATGAATAAATTCGCGTACACTACAGAAAATGGTTACAACCTAGATTACGAGGCCCTCGTGGGATATTGTGGTGCAGTACCCCTTGGTAGTCTATATACGTGTGAGGTAACCTGCCCTTATGTAACATGTGTAGTGGGTACTTGCAGTTCATGCAGCGGGTATACATGCGATGCTACATCATGCCAACCTACATGCTGGTATACATGTGAGTGGACATGCAACCAGTGGACATGCCCTGGGTTTACATGTGACGGCCCTTGTTAGCCTCATTGTTGATCTGTAGGTGCTTCCCAATACTTAACCTCTTTTTTTCTTTTTGTCATTTCAATATCTCTTCGAATAATAAGTTTACTCCTAAACAAAATACATAAGGACTGAGTACAATTCAGTTGTTAGTAGTTTTCTCATTTTGTTACACGTGTAACATCTTGTCTTTGTAACTTGACATGGGGAGTTTTTGACAAAAGGGATATGAAATCTGTGACACTCTCATTGAAGACTGATAATAGTGGCCTAAAAATTTTTAACTATTCTTATACAATACATACAAAAGTAAAAGGAGGTGACAACATGGACAAAAAGGTGTCACTTGTAGTAATTGGCTTAGTTGCCATTTCTTTAGCTGTAACGTGTGTCACTGCCAGTGAAATGACTAATACCCCCCTGTATACCGTGAGAATGGAACAGGCGAGCAGCAGGATGAACTTTTTGCCCACCGAAAAGAATATCTTCACCTACACTACTGAAAACGGGCACATAGTAATCTATGACGCTCAATGCTGCAGTGCAGGACCCCTCGATATACCTACACAACCTATGTGCTTAATAACTGAAGAGACATGTGATGAATCATGCTGGGGTACGTGCTATCCTACATGTTATGAATCATGTGGGGGTACATGTCAAAATCCTACGTGTGGCAATACATGCGATACATGCTAGAATTAATACTTTTTTTTCTTTTTTTCTTTTTTATAGCCAATCGTTTTCTTTTTCGAAACGAAATTGGTACTTATATTGCATTTCATCATCTAAATTGATTTGATCACGAACCTACAGTACCTTTACGAGGGTTTTCCCTATTCAATACTTTTGTGATCATTTTCAAATGGTTCTTCAGGTAGATCAAGTGTATATTTCCTGTCACAGACCATACAGAATCCCGGAAAAGGAATCCTTCACAGAAAAGATGAGTTCTGCAACAGATTATGGTGCACCCATTCGGATCACCTTCAGCTTTATATACACCCAGTTCATAAATCAAATACCTAGACCTTAAGGAGGAATACCATGACCCTCATCAAAAAATATAAAGAATACAGAAAAATTGGCATGAAGCTCAACCATAAAATTATGGATGCCTGCCTCTCCCGCGATGTCGTCATGGCATCAGCAGAACTCTTGGGTATTCTTCATGGGGAAACGCTCATATTTGAGAGCGAAGATGAGTCAAGCGTTTTAATGGATTTTGCCCTCAATGACTACAAAGTGGATAACCAGAATACAGTTAACTTATATAAAGATACTATAGGCTGGAAAAATGATATTGAGAGAGAACTATTGGATGCTCACCTTGCATCGTATACTTCTTTGTTCAAAGTTATATCAATTTCAAAGAAAGAATCTACACTGCTCTTAACCGATCTTTTAACCAAAGAAGATGACATACAGTTGGTAGACATCAATTTTAGTAGATCAGCCGTCCCTGGAATACTACTGTTCACGAGGCTTATACCTTTAAAAGATTTTAACATGACGTCTGGTGTCTCCTTTGCTTTCCCTGGCTACGTGGAACAGCACCTTTTGAGAGGATACGAAGCACTGAGCAAAAAAGTGAAATCAGATGACGAAGCTGTGAAGCGATTTGTGTCCTTTTACAATTTGAGTAAAACAAAAGGCATAGAAGTGCAGTACAGATAAAGGGTTCAAGAGTGCAGAATACTGTATTTAGCACGTGCACGCTTCTCTACTGAGGTTACAGATGGCTATCAATTGTTAATGTAATAATCAGAACAGTATATAGTATGGAGGGGAGGCACTAATTGCACATGCGCAACATGCAATACATGCTACACATGCGATCAGTCTACATGCGAGGGACATGATTCCTGCGAAATATGCTCAACTGTTCAAACTTGTGGCCACTGCTAAAAACTGCTAATCAATCTTTTTCTTTTATTCTTCTTTTGATACTCTCTGTTCTTGTTACACGTGTAACAATTTTGCTTTTTCTTTACTTTTTCTAGAATTTCTACAAGAAACCTCTTATAATTGTTTCAAATTGAAATCCTTTAACAAATATCAATTGTTTTAACAGCAAATTCAAGGGCACATTTTCAAGACATGCTCTATATAGTATGGGATAGAATCTATAAATTCCGTCAGAACATCTCCATGATCAAAAGCCATTTCATTCCACGGTATTTCACGTAGAGGAAACACTTTTACGTCTTCGATTTCTTTTAATCTGAATTTGAGTTTTCTCATTATGTGAAAAACAATGTAAGGTTTTTCCATTATGTAAAGATTCTTCATTGTGTAAAAAACTAAAAACTGTGTCCACACAAAGTACGTCGGATCTCTGTCTGGACCAGTTCCAAACTTAAAGGCTGAAATAAGTTGATTTTTTTCAAGATTAATTCCAATTTCTTCATTAACTTCACGGATCAATGCACCCAGCACCGTTTCATGACCTTCCACAAATCCCCCAGGGAAAGCCCACTTTCCAGGTTCTCTATCTGCTTTTTTTGATCTCTTCTCTAGGATTATTCCCTCGAATTCACAGCTTTTAGAGAATTTCAGAAGTATCCCATCTACAGTAATTGAAGGCATAGGAAACATTTTACCTTGTTCGGCATGGATTTTTTTAGTTCCTTTTAGTAGGTTTTCGTCACGTGCCAAGTTAGGTGGATCAACAGGAATAATGAACTCATCCTTCGAGTTTATGAGATTCGAGTGATTTTTCAGTAATTTCTTGTGAGCAGAATCAATATTGATGTTCTTTAAATCATCTTTAGGAATCCATTTTGGTTGAATGCTTGGCTTGATATTACTTTTATCAATTCTGACACAGGTAACATAATCATATTGGTACACATCCTGTCGGTAATCTCTACCTGACAATAAGGCGTAAGATTTAACGTTAACCTGCTGACTATTTGAGAGATAATCAGTTAGTACGCGACGGACTGCTTCTTCCAAATATTCATCACCTCGTCCATATGATTCCGGGAGCTTCCATGTACCATTCTCTTCAAAAACAGCGATTTCCCCTCCATTAAATAGAAAGACAACAATTCCTACCAGGGGATTTGGATATTCTTGATGAGCTATTTTTGTATTCCGGATTTTCCTTTCGTAGCCTGTTCGAGGTGTGGTCCTTGTCACAGAAATACCTTGATCGACCAGCAGCGCCTTATAAGATCTCTCAACAGCCCTACAGTATCGGCTAAAGCGACTCAAAATCGCTTTGAAGTTGGTGATCAACACTATTAAGAGAAATACTAAAGTGAACATCAAAGGTAAGGAAGGAATTTCCTTGGACGTAAGATTTCGAAGAACCTGCCAAGCCACTGCTACCATGAGAATAAACTCGACAAAAAACATAATGCGGATCAATCGCAATCGATGCAGCTGTGATGCAATATCTTGGTAGAGTTCTGGACTCTTCATTAAAACATAAAATCGCATAGGTCCTATACACGACCGCGCTTGTTCTTTGGTGATTTCTTCTGGGGATTTTCCTTCAAATTTTCTTAGTATAGGGCTTTTTGACAAATCAACCTTATCATCTTCCAGTTCTTTAAGGTATTTTTTCATATGGTCCCTCTTTATCTCATCATGCCATCCCTCAAAAAGCGTGAGTCCAATATACTCAAAAAGTATTCCAACTCCATAGGCAATTGCTATAAAGATTGTAGTTAACAGCACAGCTATAGGAACATACACTATAGAAGGGGGCTCTGCAGATTGATATTGATCCTCTGTAGAAGGAAGCTGATACTGAACAAGGACGTCGAAGATATCTTGCGTCTGATCAGGAAAGAAGCTGTAAGCAAAAACCACCAAAGCCAACGAAACGAGTGCACCAGCTATCAGAAACTCAACAATAAGTACAGTTGTCTGCACAGACTCCTTGACCATTTTCACATCACCTCTTGTCCTAATCCCAAACGGTATATACTATTGAGATACATGTATTTAAATCTTTGCACTAAAAAATTGCCAAACCATTGGGTGTTTATCCTACTTTTGTTACACGTGTAACAAACCTGACACCAACTATTGGACACCTCTTGACCCTTAACCAAAGATTTATATACACCTAAAGGTAAGAATCTTACGAAAATTGCCAGATCTAGCTTATGTTTGAATTTCTTCAGATAAAAATGAGGAAATTAAACGCCGACTCTACTAAAGAAAGAGGAAGGCACAACACCCTTTCAAATAAAAGTAAAGGAGGTGAAACCATGTATGCAAAAATGATCACAGTCGGAACAAATTTGATAAGCCCAGCTGGAACATGTACGTGGGTTGGACGCAGACCTGACGGTAAATGTTACGGTGGATCCTTGCCCACATCAGGAAAGTGGGGAGACTGTATTGCTGGCATGCTGTAAAAGCTGCTTGCTCATACCTAAATGTTTCCAATTCCTTTTTATTTTTTTATGTTGTTCAACTTTATTCAGACGAATCCATCACACGTATTAAAGTGGATCCAGAAACAGTACTGTCAAGAGGATGAATTTCTGAATTGTCCTTTTGTCGACAATATACATACAATAAAGATAATTTCACCCAATGTTACACGTGTAACAAGCAACACCCACAGATTTGACAATCCCTTATTTCCCCCAAAAACTTTTATACTCTAAAATGTTACATTAACAGGTGTTATCCATGAAAGCTTTATGGTACCCCTCTGAAGAACGCAAAACCAATGCCAACATGACAAAGTATATGAATTTCTTAAGTGAAAACCATAACCTAGATTTTGAAACGTATGATGAACTCTACAACTGGTCAATAACTAAGAGAGCCGATTTCTGGGCCACCTTGTGGGATTTTTTTGGCATTAAGGCCTCTGAACCCTATAAAACAATCCTGGAAAATCCAGATGACATGTTGGAATCGAAATGGTTCCAAGGAGCTCGTCTTAATTTTGCTGAACACTTACTACAATTCACAGATGATAGAACTGCATTAATCTTCAAGGGAGAAAACCAAGAACCCATAAAATTGTCATACAAAACCCTTTTTGATAAAGTGGCTTCCTTGGCAGCCTCTTTGCGAGAGAGCAGTATCACAGTAAACGATCGGGTGGTAGGGTTCATGCCCAACATGATTGAGACCATCATTGCCATGTTAGCCACCGCCAGTATTGGGGCAATCTGGTCATCATGTTCTCCAGATTTTGGCATTAAAGGCGTACTAGACCGCTTTGGACAAATCGAGCCAAGAATTCTCTTTACTGCCAATGGCTACTCATACAAAGGGAAGAAAATTGATTCTTTATCTAAGATTTCAGGAATTTTGAAGGAGCTTCCCACCATTGAAAAAGTGATTGTTGTACCCTACACAGAAGAGCCTGACATATCGAATATTCCCAATTCCATACACTACAAAGACTTTTTATCAAAATCGCAAAAAATCCAGTTTGAGCAACTCCCCTTTGATCATCCGTTATACATTTTGTACACGTCAGGTACTACTGGTGTTCCCAAGTGCATGGTTCACGGGAGTGGAGGTACATTACTTCAGCACCTGAAGGAGTTAGTCCTGCACACTAATCTGAAAAGGGAAGACACTATCTTTTATTTTACTACCTGCGGCTGGATGATGTGGAACTGGCTAGTCAGTTCATTATCTGTTGGATCAACAGTAGTTCTGTTTGATGGAAACCCCTTCTACCCAGATCCAGGTGCACTCTTTCAATTAACGGAAGACGTAGGGATCACTATCTTTGGTACCAGTGCAAAATATTTAGCAGAAATAGAAAAAGCAGGATTAAGACCCGGAGAACAGTATGATTTAAGCACCTTAAAAGCAATTTTATCAACAGGCTCTCCCTTGTCTGTGGAAAGTTTTCAATACGTGTACCGTGACATCAAAAAAGATTTACTACTCCCCTCAATCTCAGGAGGCTCAGATATCATCTCGTGCTTTGCGTTAGGTAATCCCATTGGCCCGGTTTACCCCGGTGAATTACAGTGCAGAGGATTAGGGATGAAAGTAGAAGTATTTGATGAGGACGGAAAGAGTATTACACAACAAAAGGGCGAATTAGTGTGTACTGCCTCCTTTCCTTCACAGCCCATCTATTTTTGGAAAGATGAAGGTAAGAGAAAATACAAAAGTGCATATTTCGATGTCTTTCCACATGTATGGTTACACGGTGACTTTGCAGAGATTACTGAGCATAACGGCATGATCATTTATGGGCGCTCAGATGCAACCTTAAACCCTGGCGGTGTACGCATTGGTACGGCGGAAATCTACCGAGTAATAGAAACCTTTGCAGAGACTGTAGACAGTATCGTTGTGGGGCAACCCTGGGAGAATGATGTGCGCGTCATATTGTTTGTCAAGTTCCGAGAAGGTGTCAACCTAACAGATGATTTAGTAAAAGAGATGAAGACTAAAATCAGGGAGAACTGCTCACCAAGGCATGTTCCTGCCAAGATCATTGCAGTTTCAGATATTCCCTACACCATCAGCGGGAAAAAAGTTGAGATTGCAGTCAGAAAGATCATTGAAGGTCGACTCGTGTATAACAGGGATGCTTTAGCTAATCCAGATGCTTTAGATTTGTACAAGGACATAAAAGAACTTCAACGTAACTAAAGAATCACTGTAATTTCACATATTCAAAAAATGTTTATTGTGAGTTTTACTATTCCACTAACCCTGATTACCTGTAATCTTATTCACACATCACAGTAATTAAAAGCCAATTGTTACACGTGTAACAAATTCAAGACAAACACCAAGAATTAGACATGTGGAGATCTTTAATTCTTTCTGATTCCAAATATTTATATAGGATACAAACTCTTTCCTACAGGTGGTACCATGATAGTTGCTGTATCAGATTTACATCTGGGAAACCGTTACAGTGATAAATCCTTATTCACAACGTTTCTCGACGATGTAGTGGACACGAAAGAGGTTGACCACTTCGTTTTGGTGGGCGACATCCTTGACATGTGGAGAGGAACCCCTTCCACAACACTAGAGGCCCACAAAGATGTCTTGAAAAAGGTAAGTAACCTGCAAAATGGAAGAAAAATCTACTACGTGGTGGGAAACCATGACTACCACATGTTGAGGAGGAAATCAGACATTTTCAAGTGGTATAACCTCAATGTGTACGAGTCTGTTCCCCTGCCTTACGGCGACCAGAACTATTTCTTTATCCACGGGTACCAGTTCGAGTTTCCCGATACACAAGAGCTCTACGAGGAATTGGCCAACTTACTCTGTTTGGGCGATGATGTGGTGGGAGCAACAGTAGCTTATTTCTGGAACCTGTACGAAAAAATACAGTTCATTGTGCATATGGAAAAGACATGGTTTTCTGAGAATTTTGAAAATGTGATCAAACCTCCTGAAGAACGATTAACACGAAAAGATATGGATAAAATAAATAGAACTATCAAAGAGTGGAGGGAAGACGATACAAAGCAAATCGGCAGCACATTCATTGTTTACGGACATACACACCAGCCAACCATGGCCCGCCGCGAAGCAAACACTGGTTCCTGGGTGGATGATCCCCATTTCTCTCATCTGGAAAAGAACAAGTACATTACTATCAAAGAGAATGGAACTGTGAAGCTGGAGACGTATTCTCCTTGAAATTTTTAGAGTAGTGACCCTGATTCCAACTAATGTTACACGTGTAACAAAGAGAACAAAATACTGCCGCCACCAACCTTTTTATAGTGACATTCTTTCATACTTTTATGAACGATGAATTTGATGCATTAGTTCGTGAGGCTTTTGACTCCCTCATGGAGTTCAGACCAGATTTAGCCACTGTTTTTGGACTTCACCAGTATGACAAAAAGATGCCTTCTGCCACAAAAGAAGCACACCTAGCCCTTATTAACGCTTTGTCTGACTACTTTGAGAAATTCCAGAGTATACCCTCAGAAGGCTTATCACCAGACAGAAAGATCGACCGAAAGTTAATGATTTCTGTATTGAAGTTTCATTCCTTCCAAGAAGATGAAATCCGCCGATGGGAGAAAGATCCCGATTTAGCAGAGATGGTTGGCACTGCTCTGTTCCCCTTGTTTGCCAGAGAGTTTGCCCCCTTTGAGGAACGGTTACAATCCATTACGGCCAGACTGCAACAGTGTCCTCAATTCATTAAAGAGTTCAAAACCAGGATAGAAACTCCAGTTCAATTATGGATGGACATGGCAAAAGAAGCCTGTGGTACACTCCCATTCTTTTTTCAGGTCATTTCAGCTGCTGCACAGGAAAAAGGGGTGGACACTACCGAATTAGAGGAAGCTTCCGCCAAGACTACTGATGCACTATCTGAGTACCTGGAATGGTTGACCACTTTATCCTGCGAGGGTGAACCTGTCCTGGGAAAAGATATGTTCGAGAAGTTGATACAGGTGAGAGAATTAGGGTATACCGCAGATGAAATCCTAAAAATTGGAGAGCACTATTTAGAAAGTGAAAAGAAAAAACTGAAAGAACTAGCATCTTTAATAGATCCTTCATCCACTGTAGAGGAGGTACGAGCAAAAATCCTCACCGATCACCCGCCAACCTTTGAGGACACCCTAAAAGAGTACGAAAAAGCTATTGTCCACGCACGGGAAGTAGTGGCAAAAAAGGGATTTGCTTCTATACCGGAAAATGAGCGGTTAATCGTTATGGAGACTCCTCCCTTTATGAGGCATATCGTTCCTGTGGCAGCCTATTCTTCTCCTGCCAGGTTCGAAAAAGACCAGATGGGTATCTACGTTGTCACCCCCGTAGAAGGAGATGCATTAACAGAGCACAATTACGCATCGATTTTGAATACATCCGTGCACGAGGCGTACCCTGGCCACCATTTGCAGTTGACTTGGGCCAACAGGAACCCCTCTTTGGCGAGAGCACTTTCCATGGCTCCAGAGTTTGTGGAGGGATGGGCTCACTACTGTGAAGAGCGAATGCGGGACTACGGATTACAAGACACCAAATTGCAGGTTGTACAAACCCTCGGTGTTATCTTCAGGGCAGCAAGAATCATTATTGATGTGAAATTGCACTGCGGGGAGATGACCTTTGATAAGGCAGTATCTTTTTTAGAAACAGAGATAGGAATGGAAAACTACGCAGCAGTAGCAGAAGTAAAGCGGTACACCAAAACTCCCACGTACGCATTGAGCTACCTTCTGGGGAAGCATTTACTACTGCAGATACAGAAAGAAGTACAAAAACACATGAAAGAGAAGTACACAGATAGACAGTTCCACGATGCAGTACTCCAAGGAGGGAATATGCCCTTCACGTATTTGAGAGAGGAATTAAAGTTAAAGGGCATGCTCTAACGCTTTTTTCCTTTTTATTTTTTTAGTATAATCGATTTCAAGTACATTTAATAGCATTCTCTTTCTGCAAAGAAAACCCTCGTTACCACTCTTTGTCTGGGTGTACTCTGGAACAATAAATTTGGTCGATGTAACTATCTTCCAACCAGAAACATCTTACAATATCGACATTGATGCCAATTCTTCTGAATTCTATTTTTGCATCGAGGGCAGACTCGTACGTAAGGTTCCTCTTCTTCAGGAGGTTTTTGCCATTCAAGAAGTTCTCGCCACTCAGGAGGTTCTTGCCACTTCACTTTTCCACTTCGCCCCAAGGCATCAAAAATGTCATTCAATATGAACAGCAGTTCAGGGGTCAAATTCTCAAAAATGGGGAGGGTTGCTGCATCGTACAGTATAAAATCTGTCAGCAAGTTGAAGAAGGTTTCTACTCCAGGATACTTGAGCACAGTTTCGAGCACGTCGTTGTAGAACTGTCCCGCTTTTACACTGGGTTTTTTCCAGTTTTTATCCTTTTCGTGAGGAGGAAGGTCTTCTATATCTGGTTCAACAGTGGCATCTCCTAGACCAGCTTCATGAGCGAGCTTGATGTGCTCTATATCCAACGGGTTGAACCCTATCAATTTGCACGCTACTGCATCTGCTACCACCACGTTACCTGAAGCTACCAGTGTTTGGTAATTCACCGGTTCTGAAGAAAGGGGTCCCATAGCCTCTCCGCCAATCGTTCCATCAATAATGGTTAAATTTGGCAGAAAAGCCTTGTTCACTTCAAAGATTACCTTGTGAATCCCCAACTTGTGGAATACAGCCTTATCCATCTGGGGGAAAGTCCCATACATGTTCTTCATACCACACGTGACACCAGTCAGTATATGTGTCTTCATAGTGGGAAGCGAAATAATCACATCAGCATTCAAGAGTTCCTTGGATATCACTTGTATCTGGAGTGCTCCGCCAAAATCAAAGTATGCACATTTTGTGTCAAAGAGGTTTTTGAACGTTGTTGAGGCGTGTTTTGCCCATTTGTAGTACCCTTCTTGAGATGCTACTGGCCAGAATTCTGTCCAAATCATGTCTGAATCCACCACCAGTGGGGTACCACCAGCTTCCCGGACGAGCCTCACCAGTTCATCAGTAACCTCTATGGTGGTAAAGGAGCCAGGTCGTTTAGGATTTCCTCCGCAAATATTGGGCTTTATTAAGACTTTGTCTCCTTTTTTGACAAATTTTTCCATTCCTCCTAACGCTGAAAGACATTCCTGTAAAAGCTTTCTCGGATCTGTTCCTCTCTTTATGGTGAAAGCATCTATTTTTGGTTTCTTGCGACTTTTCACATGAGAAATGTCGTACACCTTGTTTTCTATTTTCATCCTTTTTGAGAGATACTGGGCAGCAACATAACCCGAGTAGTACCAGAGGGGGTAGAGTGCGAACATGATAACGACGTAGACAATGTGTACATTTTCCTTGTATATTCCTGTAATGTTGGAGTGAAACATCCATTCTGATCCCTTCATGTCCATGATAAAAGGGATGTGCCATCGTATCCAATCTAAGTACAAAAGGCTGCTCACCACTACAAATACAGTTATGATACTGATTCCCAAAGCATATGCCCACAATCTTCTGAGGTGAATCCTTTTGGAACCAATGTATACAAGTGCACCCAGAAGAAAAAGGGCTGGCGGATCAAGGATAAAGCTCAATTCTATCACCTCATGACATCTTTGCTTTGATGTTTAAATAATTTGTGGTTCGTCTTCAACTGTTTTTTACATCTTTTGAAATTCTGGAAATTTTTTTCCTTGTAAGTGGATGTTCTTTTCCTCCTTTTTTGGGTGATTTTGAGATATCATTTTCTGAGCTAGAGTAATCGCTCCGTTACCTGTGTGCTTTGTGCCTTATGGTCACATCGTCATTTTCCCTCATCATTCAAACCAAAGAACCATAGAATAGAATGAAATTTCTCGAATAAATTGTTTCGATTTCTTAGAACAGGCAAAGTCCCTATTATTTTGATTATGGAGAAATTCCTCAAAATTGCTTACAATACCTATATATACTTCTTCGAAAGAAAGGAGGGAAATACTCAAGGAGGAGAGAAGATGAAAGTAGTGTATATTGGATTGATTGTGGCCGCCTTGTGTATAGGCCCCATCTTTAATGCGAATGGTCTTGTTGGATCGCTAGACCACCCTTCTGAAGCAGTACTGGATCAACCGTTTGACAGACTGAGGCATTTTTCCTTACAAGATGCAGTACCTGTTCTTGAGGAGAATTACGGGTTTACTGCAGCGCCTGAGTATCAACCGCTGGAGGTTCATGCAAGTGATGATCCTTTGTTTGACTACATGGCAGCATCACCGTACTACAAGGTGTACTTTAAAGGGAGAACATTGAAAATGTGTGTTCAGAATGCATGGATTGCATTTGAGTTAACAGAGAAGCTGGAGACTGAAAAAAATGAAGAACCAAAGGAAAAGCTGATAACTGCAGAACCTTCCATTGATCAGAATTTATTTTCCGTCTCTAATGTCTTTGAGAACGTGGACTTACTGTATGAAGTGGACACCTCTCTGTTGACGGAGGCCTTAGTATTGAAAGAATGGAAGCAATTTGAGAGGATAATCCTGAAGGTTTCCTGGGAAGGGATGACTCCTGAATTTCAAGAAGATGGTTCAATATTGTTTTTGAACGAGGATGAGAAAGAGATTCTGAAGATTTTGCCCCCTTTCATGAAGGATGCTGAAGGTGCAGTCTGTACTGATGTACATTACGAGTTGGTAGGAACTGAAGCAGGGTACGAACTGCACAAGGTCATAGATGAAGAAGGGTTGAAATGGTTAAAACAGGCTGTGTATCCTGTAGTGATAGACCCTTCTACACAGACTTTTGAGGATGCGTGGCAGTCCTCAGGATTGACACCTTATGGACAGTACTTCAGAAACTTGAAAGAATACGTGAACCCCGCAAATGGTCACTTAACCATAACCCAAACTGATTTATCCATCCCAGGGAGATGTCTCGATCTGGTACTTACCAGGGTGTACGGGACACCTGCAGTATTCTATGGATCTGATCCGTACGAATATGAAGCTCCACCTGTAGATGTGGGTAAAGGATGGCAGTTGAATTTCCCATATGTTGGTAGCAAATACCTCCACTCGTGGGGCGGCACCGTATACAAGATTGAATGGAGTGGCAATACCTTTGAGAACCACAAAGGGAGTCATTTTACATTGGTAAAAAATGGAGATAACACGTATACATTGACCATGGCTGATGGTACTGTGTGCGAATTCGATACATCGGGAAAAATAACACACATGAAAGATGTGGATCTAAACACCATCACCTTCAACTACACGTCAGGCGTCCTCACTTCTATTACAGATACGATTGGCCGCAGTGTCAGCTTGAGTTATTCTAGCAATCGCTTGTGGAAGATCAGCTACAATTCTGCTGAAATAGAGTTCTCCTATAATGCTAATGGATGCTTACAGTGGATGGAAGATTTTCTGAACAGGAGGACCACCTACTACTACAATACGGGGTACAACAACTGGCTGTTATCTAAGATTGAATATGCTACTGCTGGTTATACCACGTACACGTACGACAGATTTGAAGATAGTGGCTACTACAGGTACTACGTCACCACTCAGAAGGTTAATGAAACAAATCAGGTCCGCCATGCTGCCTACTCATATACTGGTTCATTTGATGCAATTACTTCCTGTACCTTGACCATGAAGAATGAATCCGATGTTACCAAAGGTTTCTACTATTTTGTGGTAAACAGTAGTGGGTTGATCACTCAACGCACGGTCAAGAATGCATCAGAAACACCGATTCGCAAGTACACGTACACCTACAACTCCAATAAGGAGGTGACCCAGTCAGGTGTGTACTACGATGGTTCCACTTTGTCGTACACAGTTAACTACAATTATGACAACTGGGGAAATACAATCTACTTCAAAAATGCTGAAGGCCACGAAAAATTCTTCTCATACGCTAATACGTCCACATCCGGATTCTTCATGGATAATACTGGTACTATTATTAAGACATTCACCAATGCCTTCTCCAACAGTACAGTACCTTCATCTGTTCATACTGTCTTACTTGGTTCAGCAGAAAAACAGGATAATACATATGTGAAAGAGATGTATGTAACATACGATTCAGAAGCTCATCCAACGCAAACAAAAAATTCATTTGGGAATGCTACAACGTGGCTGACTTTTTCTGGGACCTTTAACGAAAAAACTGGTAATACTTCCTTCCCCGTCGATTTGACAGGACACACTGTCACAGGGAATGCGGTACTAGAGATTACTGGGTTAACATCTGATGACACCTATACAGAGACACACGCATACACCCCTACCTACTACTGCCCCCAACGAAAAGCCACATGGACATGTACTGGATGGTTGAGCAGCTACTTTAAGGTCTACTACTCCTATTGCTGCGGTGTGCCTCCGGACGTTGACTGCTACGATGGAAACCCATCAATTGGACCCTTCACCCACTATCCCGGCACATTGGGGTATCAGAGTTACACTACCACCCCGGCCTGCAATCAGCAGGCAGAAACGTTCTATGTTACAACCTACTGGAAAGCGTACCCTGCCCAGGTGCAGTACAATTTTGACAATTCAGACTGGATAACAGTTACTTCCAATCTGTCAAATGGCACAGCAAAGAAGACTGCCCCCATCACTAATGGATCGCACACACTGTACTTTAGTGAATCTTCTTCATACCAAACCAAGTTCTCCTGGTACTTGTACGTTCCTGTGGACAATTCACCAAATACCTATACTACTACTATGCAGTACGATACCTACGGGAATATCACTTCCTTTACTGATGCTGAATCAAATTCTGTTTCATTCACCTACTCTTCCAGTTACTCCTATGCATACTTGACAGAAGTCTCTATGACTGTTGGTCAGGATACTATCACTACCAAAGCTACCTACGACTCTAACAGGGGATGGATCACCTCCATACAAGAACCCAAAGGTGTAGCAGGTTCAGGATACGACTACTTGTATACCTACGATTTACTGGGAAGACTCACCAAGAAAGAATTCCCATTACTTTCTGGGCAGTCCCAAAGGTCGTATGTGGAAGCAATCTACGATGATACCAACAGGAAGGTCACCCTCATCGACCAGTTGAGACATTATGTCGTGCAGGAGTATGACAAGCTTGGAAGACTGACTAGTATCAAATTGTACACTGGCACCTACGGATCTGGCACACTATATACCAGTGCATCATATACATACCGATATGATAGCAACTTATCGACTGTAACAGATCCTGGGAACGATACATACACATACACTCAGGACTTCTTGGGTCGGCTCACCCAGGTTTCATTTCCAGATTCATCTTCCGTTTCGTGTTCGTATGACGACACCAACAACAAGGTCACTTTCACCAATGGACGCGGCTATGACAGAATTTACTGGTTTAACTGGCTCTTCCAATTAACAAAAGTAGAAGAAGAGTATGCTACTGACACATTTGCACAAACCACCTACCAGTATGACGAACTCGGTCACCTAACCTCTTTTACTGATGCTGAAAATCATACCACAAGTTACACATACGCATCTTTGTTTGGGCTCACCAAGATCACCTATCCCGACTCTGAATACGACGAGCAAGCATACAATAATGTGGGTAATGTTACATCCTTTACTGATTGCAAGGGAAATGAGACCACATACACCTACGACGATGCATACCGGGTAACCCAAATCCAATACCAAGATCAATCCACTGTTACCTACACCTACGATCTAAACAGTAACAGAACAAAAATGGAGGACGATGCTCCCAACGACAACGATTACATAGAATATAGTTACGACTACTGGAACAGACTAACCTCTGAGACGAGACATATATCCACATCCACGTATACAGTTTCTCGCGAATACGATGTAGCCGGCAGAACAACAAAATTGACCTATCCAGACAGCATGCAGATTCTGTACTCCTACGATGATTTGAACAGGGTAACAGAGATCAAGCGGTACGTTGATGGTTCGAACGATGAAATAATAATGGATAATGTACAGTATGACACAGAAAGTTTGCTCACCCAGTTTGACTACGGTAACGACTTACAGGCTACCTTCTCGTACGATTCGCGAGACAGAGTCTCAACCATAGATGTTAAGGATGGTGCCACCTCCTATTTGGACCTGGATTACACCTATGATTACAATGATAATCTCACTCAATTAGTGAATGGCTGGAGAGACACCAGTTCTACCTGGCATTCAGAAACTGAATCATACAGTTATGATGGGATAGATCGATTAACATCGGCAAGTTGTACATCGTGGTCCCACACGTACTCCTACGATAAAGCTGGTAACAGAACAGCCAAAGATTCAGTAACGTACACCATCAATTCAGTTAACGAGGTCACTGCTTTAAGCGACGGCACCTCTTTCACGTATGATGACAATGGAAACAGAACGCAGAAAACCAAAGGGTCTGACACCTGGGATTACACCTACGATTACGTGAACAGGTTAACAGAAGTAGAGAAGAATTCTGCAACTATAGGAGAGTACGTCTACGATGGTGATGGCATGAGAATCCAGGTAACAGAAGACAGTGTCACCACCACTTACATCAGCTCAGGGGTAAATGTTTTGTACGAGGAGAATACCACAGGTTCAGCCACCTACATTTACGGACCCACTGGAAAGCTGGCAAAGAGAACCACGATCAACCAACAATCCAACACCTACTTCTATCACGCAGACCATCTGGGCTCTACTAGGCTCGCAACTGATTCAAGCAAAACCATTATATCAGCTGCAACGTATCATCCTTTTGGTGAGACATACACAGAAGAAGGCTCAGAAGACTACCTTTTCAATGGAAAAGAGAGAGATTCGACAGATCTTTATTACTATGGAGCACGATACTATGATCCTGAGATCGGAAGGTTCATGACAAGGGATCCAAACTTGGGCCGACTGAATGACCCTCAATCTCTCGATAGATACTCATATTGTCTGAACAATCCCTTGAAATTTGTAGATCCTTTTGGATTGGGAGAAGGGGATTACAAGAGCAAACCTCGTGAAGAATGGACAGCACAAGACTGGGAAGACTACTACAATGATCTTCTAGAGGAGGGAAAAGACCCAGAAGACATTATCAATGATTTGCTTGATGAAGGAGACAACTTTGGTGCAAATATTTGCACTCTGTTCAGGCTTGGATATGATGCTTCTGACATCACCGATATTAAATACAAAGATGGTGGTCGTACTGGAGAGATACACATGAATATTGCAAACACGGAAGTGGTAATAGAAATTACTGATGAATATAATGGTGACTATCCAGCAGGGACACCAATTATTGAAAAAGAGGGAGATACTGTGAAAGTCAAAACATGGCTTCCAGCATATGCCAGCGCTCAGGATTTATACAGAGCTCTTGGTCATGAAATGGTGCATGTTAGACACATGGTAAAAGGTGGTGTATTCTGGGATTGGTATGATGAGTTCGTGGACTGCTATGGTGATAGTATGGCAAAGCAAATGGCCAAATGTCTAAGTGAAATGCATGCGCATTTGTGGGAAATGTCCCATGGTGGAGACTATGACAACAACGCTAATTGGATTGCAGCTTGGTTCAAGCTATATATGTCCAGTTTAGAAGTAATGGGAAAAAAGACGTGTCCCCCCTAAGTAAATGAACTGGTACAATGCGAACCCAAAAGGCTATAAGATGACAAAAGAAGAGAGGATGATCTGACGTAGAGAGATGAAAAATATGATGAAATATCTACTTTATGCGAGCATATGCACACTGCTCATACTCCAATTCACGAGTGAGTATACAGAGGATTGGTCCCAACTCGGGCATGATGCTCATCGCACTTTCTTTTCAGACTCATCAGTTTCTGACCATCTTGAAGTTGCGTGGCAGTATCAACTGGAATCACCAGGTGAATACTTTCAAGAGCTATGCTACTTTACTTCTCCAGCTGTTGTGGGAGATAGGGTTTACATTCTTGACTTTGACCACCTTTACTGTCTAAGTTTGCAGACAGGGAGACTCTTGTATGAAGTTCCAGCTTTCTCAGTGCATCCACATACGCCAGTTGTTGCAGATGGCAGAGTGTACCTCGCAACTGACAGAGACCTTTTCCGATGCCTAAACGCATACACAGGTGAACCTGTGTGGGAGAGAGAACTTCCGAACCTCCATATTGTGAGTCCCATTGTTGACAATGATGCAGTCTATGTGACAGTAGATCATTTTTCTCTTTCTCGTTGCGATCTCTCGCCATGTTGTCCCATGACGCCTCAATGGTCTACATTACTGGCCATGGACAAAGAAACTGGTGAGGAGATCTGGCGCTATTCAGTGGTAAATGATGGACTGGCTGTCATGAAGGGTGTAGGATTTCCCATCCTTGCAGATGAAACCATAATCTTCTACGTCAATTACTACAAGGATGAAAAGACGTGGGATGCAGATCCGAAGAAATCAAGCATAATCTGTCTCGATGCGCGCACAGGTGCTCTCAAATGGAAACGTGAGGGTATTCTTCCTACTCCACCCACAAGTTTACCAGGCTTTGATCCCTTGTGGATGGCGTACTACAACAACAACCTCTACATTGGCATGTCAGGACATGTGATGTGCGTAGATGTGGAGACCCAAAAACTTCTGTGGGAATGCGATGATATCCCAGGCTGGGGACTGCTCTCTGTAGGCAATGGAGTTGTGGTAGTGCGCAGCTGGCTCCAGGTTGACTGCCTCGATGCTGAAACAGGTGAAGAATTATGGGAGATGCCTGTTACCGGGATCTCCATGCCTGTAATGACAGAAAATGAGGTATTCATTGGATCAGACGACAAAACCCTTTACAGAGTGGACATCAAATCTGGAGAGGTTATTGAGTCATATTACCTGGGCGATTCTGTATATTCACCTGTGGTAGCACGTGGGCATGTGCTGGTAGGGACATATGGGAACCAGATATATTGCCTTGGACCATCTAAGCTTCACATGCTTGTGATATGTACTGCTGTAGTGGCTGCAGTCTTTCTGTCAATGGTTGTACTTCATAAGACAAGAGCTAAACTCCGCACGTGATTCGGTTCAGGGCAAATGGGTTACACTCATTTTTGCAATAACTGGGTGGAGTCCTTATATCGTGACACGTTCATCGACCTGATATTGGTGTGCAAATGGAAACAAAAGCTTGCAGGTTGCCTAAAGTGGGGAAGAATTCTGCACTCTTGCTTGAACTTCCTCCATTCTTAGTCTGCACCTTCTATTTTCAATAAGGGCAATATTATTCCCAAAATAACTGATAACCCCCAGCAATTTGTTACACGTGTAACAACCCTGGGAGAACCACTAAGGATTTAACAATTCCATTCTTAGAAATAAACAGAAGTACTGATCCTGAATAAACAGTAGATGGATTGAAAAGCCCTTCATTTTTATCTTTCTGTTGCATTTTGTCATCAGTCTCCTGTTTATGTTTCCTCGTTCATTGTTCCAGCATGAAGTAAGCCATAAGGAAACTAACATGGAGAAATGATTACAGACGCTGTAATCCTGGTAAGGATTCTTCAACCATTCACTTTGTGTTACACGTGTAACATGGTACTGCTCCCACAGAGAGAAATTATACCTATTAGAAGAAATTGATGTCAATGAATACTAAGAGAGAATGTTGCAGGAAAAAATTTATAAACATTTAATACCACACTAGATCATGAAAAAATATGTGTTTGTGGGCTTGTTGGTGCTTCTGAATTTTGTGAGTTATTACTACGAGGGCTATCTCTCAAAAGCATCTTTACTCTTCAACGGATTCTACTTTGTGACACTTTTGGGTTCAGCCTATATACTGTGCAAGCTTGAATTTAAACCCCTTGTTGTATTCAGTTTTGTAGTTGTGATCCTGGGATTTTGTGATGAATTTTTAAATACAGAATCGTTAAACTGGACGTACTTCAACAATGCACAGCCGCCCCTTTTTGTGGCAGTAGGCTGGGTTTCCCTTATGGTGCTCATCTTTTATGGTGCACATCACCTGAAAAAATATGTAGACCTGAAGACATACTCTGTAATACCTGTTCTTGTGTGTTTTGGCCTCTTACTTTTGTTCTCCTACACAGAAGGGAATATAACCACTTTAACAGTAGGACTGTATATATTCATGGTTTTATTAGGGATTTATTCTTCCTTATCTGGGACGTTCGGCTGGAATGCTGCAATCTTTGTAACAGGGATCATTATTGGAAGCATAAGTGAGTCCCTGGGAGCTTCCTGCATGCTGTGGAGCTTCCGATCTGGACAGCTTCTGCCATTGCCCATAGTTTTCATGTGGTCTGCAAGAGCTTTCTGCTTATCAGGGCTGCTAAAACTTCTAAAGATACCAGCAGATATCTTCAAAAGAAGCTAACCAAATGTTGATGCTATCCAATCACCCACGTAGTGTGTTATAACAATAACCAGTAATGCAATAACCAAGTGCTCTGCCATCATCTTCCATGGAGTTACCTTTTGTTCTGCAGCAATGACAAAGTTAAGCACAGATAACATGAATAATCCCCATATGATACTCACCACAATTGCGGTAGAAAGAGTCAACAGCACAACTGGAACAATGAATGTCAGTGCAAAGACAAACTTGAAGAAAAAAGTAGAGAGCGTCGCTTCCCATATCTCTCTTTCAGTATGTTTGTTTTCAGATTCTTCAGAAATATGAATACCAACTGCGTCTGAAAACGCGTCTGCTACTGCTATTGTTACTATACCCCCCATTACTGCCAATTTTGAGTTTGTACCAGCATGGAGGCCTACCATCAATCCGAGGGTTGTAATTATTCCAGATGTTATCCCAAAGCTCAGTCCTGTTTTAATGGTATGTCTCATGATACTAGATGATACTTATCCTTTAAATATTGCACTGATCTTCATTTTACGTTATTGCTCGTGATATTTTACAAGGGTTATTGCTCGTGATCTTAACTGTTACGTGTAACAAGATGGTTTCTAATTTGCTGCTATTAGTGTTAAATGTGGGTAATGCAAGCCATGGTTGAAGTATTAATGATTATTGGCATGTTCGAAGGGCATATGAAAGATACTGATAATCAAGAAAATTCAAGAATCAGTTCGAGCTAATTGACGCATTCAAAAAGCTTGATTCGAAGGTGATTTGTGCTATTCATGATTTGCGAAAAGACAGATCATGATACATTGCAAATAGGCAGGGTTATTGGATGATAGAGCAAAAATAAAAGATAAAAATAAAATCAAAAGCTAAAAAATCAAAATAAAAAAAATAAAAAAATAAGATAAAGCACCATTGTTTAAATAACTGTTGGTGCCATTGCCTTAGAGGGTTTGGAAGCACAAATAATGGGGTGCTTGGGCGATACTTCTTCTACAGATTCGATGGCGAATTCCATTTTTTCACCTCCTTTTAGTGGTGTAATAGTATGCTCACTCATCTTTTCTTTATAAACTTTTTCATGGGGGAGCTTTGGGACAAAAATGATTACTCCCCTCTCAGATCATTCAAATCCTGTGGAGTGAGTACTACTTCCCTTACATGGTATATTATTTTGTATCTCTCCAAAAGGGAGATGAATTTCTCTGCATCTTCTCTTTTCACGATGAATGCACCTCTTATCAATCTTATGTGTGGAATTTTTTTGAGCAATCCCTTCCTTTCATAGAAATACTTCCCTTTGTTGGAGTAGTCCTTGTAACCATGGAGGGCTCTGGAGAGCTGTACTGGGGGGTTATTCAATTGCTAGTATTTGTCTCAACTTTGTTACACGTGTAACAATATGGGTTGAGACAGTATGCCCGCAAGGGTTATCTCCACACCTGTATGGAAGGGTGAACACGGACAGAATCGACATCAAAACCACAGATATTAGCTGATTTTTATTCAGGCAATTCTTCTTTTTTTGTGCTTTATCTGTTCAACGTGTGTACCTTTATTCTTCAAAAACTACTAGTTTTCGACCACCCTTATCATGTCCTCCATGATTTTTAAAACGTTCTTACCCTTTTCAGTGATTTCATACCATTCTCTTCTCCTGGGTTCTTTTGTTATACAGTGTTCTATCAGGTTAAACTTAAGGAGTTTTCGAAGACGCTTATTCAAAGTAGGAACGCTAATACTCAGATCAAAATTTGTGTACTGCACCTTCTCGTGTTTACGCAGGTACTGGAGTATCTCTTTTGTATCTTTGGATCCAAGCAGCGCGAGTAACCTCATTCTTGTGGTTTCATCCATTTTATTTTGCTTTTCTTGTATTCCTGAAGTTTTCACTGGGTCCAACAGCTCTTGTGCGCACTGCAGGACTTTCCTGCCCTTTTCAGTGATTTCATACCATTCTCTTCTTGGTTTTGTTTTATCTAAGTGATGCTCCACTAACTGGTATTTCAGAAGCTCACGTATCCGTCTGTTTAAGGTGTGGGTGTTGGTGAATTGCCTCATTTGGTTGTATTGTACTTTGTTGTGCCGATTTAGAAACTCCATTATTTGCATTGTGCCTTTTCTACCAAATATCTTCAGAATCTCATCTTTAATCTGCATTTTGTCACCTCTTTTTGTTATTGTATCTGTGATTCGATGTTATATTAATTATTGTCTGTTATATATACTTTCCTATTCATCATAAGAATATTACTGTTAAAGTAATTTCACTTTTCCAACCCAAAAAAACCTCGATATTGTCACGACCTGTTCAGTGCTTCTCCTCATAAAATACTGATCAAATCAATTAATCTAGTTTCAGATATGAGGCGATTTCTGTTATCGTAAATGTGCGATGTTGTCCCTTCAGGGTCTGTCATTAAGGTACGATTACCATTTGCATCATACCCGAAAGTAATAAAAGTCTGATTTGGATACTGTGCACTGAGTAACTGGGAGATTGCATTGTACGTGAATTCAGTAGTACCATCAGCATCTGTTCTCGAGAGTACATTACCTGCAGCATCGTAAGAAAAGGTCTCTACAGTTGAATCAGGGTAGGTAACACGTGTTACACCAAAGAGTGAATCGTATTCATAGAAAGTAGTATTCCCATTGGCATCGGTGAAAGAAGTCAAATTCCCAGAAGAATCGTAAGTGTATTGAGTCAAATAGTAGGTTGTTGAGTCAGTATACTCTTTCACCCATACCAACTGACCAGCTCGGTTGTAGTGGTATTCCTTTTTGTGTTGATTTTCATCAACTATTGTCACAGTCCCTGTGGTATCAACGTAGTGAACCTGTCTGTACGTGGAATCGGGATTGTATATCTTAATGGGTCTACCATGAGAATCATACTCGCAGAAGTATACATGTCCACCAGGATCTGTCCTGGTTACTACTTTATCCAAATAATTGTAGGTGTATGTCTCTGTCAGAAAACTGGTGGGAGATATGTACCATTCAGTTTTTGTTAACCGACCTATACCATCATAGTATTTGATGGTATAATGATCTAACTCATCGTAGATTGTGATATAATTGTTCTGATCGTTGTACACAGCTTCTACTTCTGTTAAATCTGGATTTATCTTTTTGGTAACTCTCCCCAAAATATCGTATTCAAAGTGTGAAGTATTCCCCTCTGCATCTGTTATGGAGGTAACCAACCCTCGATTGAATTCGTAGGTGGCAGTGGCAATTTCTCACAATTGGTAGGATTTGAATCTATAGTGTACCAGGGGGTAAAGGGGAACGTGTACATGCCAAAGGTGGAATTTACCACATGGGATGAAAGTCTAAGAAAGAAGTATGAACAGATAGAAAAATTTACATAATACAACAATATCCATCCCAGAACAAGGAGAGAGTGGTATGGGCAGAGAAATGATAAATTTTTGTCACAAAGCTTTTTTGTACCTTTCCAAATAACCTCTCAAACCCAAATAAACTATTCTGCTATTTTTTGATATATAATTGGGCTTTCTAGGAAATCAAAAATAAAAAAATAAAAGGAATTTAATACCTTCTGTAAATTTCTGCGGTTCCAAACAACACAAACAAGGCCAGTAACATCGTTCCGAGACACTCACCTTCATTGTCAACGAAAACGGTAACGGAATCAGTATCCTCGACCACGCCACTTACGATTCCCTCAGCTGTTACAGTGCTCTGTTGATCTTCTGCTTCCTGGGTGGTATCCCAGCTGTACTGGAAGGGTGCTGTTGTATCTTCTGCTCTGAATACGCCATTGATGTACCACTTTACAGAGTCACAGTTACTGTCTGCAGTACAGGTGACTGTCCCAGAGACAGTCTCACCGTCTGATGGGTTGGTGATGGTAATACTACATTCGTTGTATATACTATAGGTAATGGTACCTGTAGCTTTGATAGTACCCTCATCGCCACCGCAGAGCCCATCAATTCTCACAGTGTGGCTTCCATCGGAGTATGCAGTGGTGTCCCAGATGTACTGGAAGGGTGCTGTTGTATCTTCGTACACGAATACGCCATCAATGTACCACCTTATGAAATCACAGTTGCTCTCTGCAGTGACCGTGACAGTACCCGATAGAATCTCACCTCCTGGTGGGTTGGTAATGGTAACGTAGCAGTTCTTGGTAATCGTAACTGAGTCATCATCCATGAACACTCCACTACAGTAGCCCTCTGCCATGATGGTAATACTACTACCATCTGGATAGCTGCAGGCGTAGAAGCTGCACTCGAATGGTGCTGAGGTATCTACCTGTATGAGTGAACCGTCAACGTAGAACCTGACCTCGTCGATGCATCCTGTTGTCTCTGCTATAATATTGACTGTACAGCACACAATTTCTCCGCCACTGGGGCTGGTTATAGTAATGTAGTCAGGGATGCAGTCCACGTAAACCGTAACTGAATCTGTATCCTCTTCTACACCAGAGCAGTAGCCTATCACTGAGATAATCATGTTCTCATCCTCTTTCCCGCATGGGTCAAAGGAGTACTCGAATGGTGCTGAGGTATCTGTGTACATGAGCACACCGTCAACGTAGAATTCTACTGTGTCAATGCATCCTGTTGTGGATGTGGTGACAGTGATCGGTCCAGTAACAGTTGATCCGTCAGTGGGGTAGGTAATGGTGACTGTGCCACCTTGTGGTGGTATTCTCTTGGGCAGACAAGGTGTCTCAGGGTCTCCTATCAAGTTTCTCTCGTAGAAGCACCATCTGTAGTAGGAGTCGCTCTGTGCAGAAGATGCCATGTAGTATCTTGACCTGTTCAGTATGTCACCTAGCTTCTCGAACCCATCGCTCCAGCAGGCTCTGACTTCCATCTCACAGAACTCACCACTGTACTGGCATGCATTAAGCGTGGAGAACCAGCCGTAGTTGTCATTGTAGAGGGCTCCAATAGCTA
>Ga0209636_10000666_pt1 | contig 33960 bp, 38 predicted proteins | sample DeeMarSWOR152_54_FD_187464 | JGI IMG/M metagenome (GOLD analysis project Ga0209636, IMG submission 187464) | Marine sediment microbial communities from White Oak River estuary, North Carolina - WOR-1-52-54 (SPAdes) (version 2) | ecosystem: Environmental > Aquatic > Marine > Intertidal zone >...
CTTCAAGGAGAACATGATTATGTGTTGGTATTGGCGCACCTTGTTTCGTATGTTCCAGAATTTCTTCAACAGCCTTAACCAGAGCTGGCTTATCTATGGATAGCTGTTCTGCAAGCTTTTCTGTTGCAACTTTGGCTTTTCCAGTTCTTCTCAGCTCTTTTGCAATTTTTTCTCGCATTCTTCCTGTTTCTTGGGCTAGATTGTAGGGTACAGGGAGCATTTCTCCGTCCCAGCCTGGAATCGCTGCCAATGGATCTTCTGAGGGAACTACGTAAACTGTGCCTGTTTCATCTTCTATCTGGACTATTCGCCAAACTTTTCCTCTGCAAATAAAGTTCAGTCCCACACGGGCTCTCAGAGCCATGAACTCGTCGCCTAAAGTCCCTATTTTACGGTCTGAAATTATGTTCACAATTGGGTAGCGTCTCTCGTCCGGAATCATGGACAAGTTTTCATAGTAGTAAGTCCTAGTCTTCCGAGTTCTCCTCAAAACTCTACCTTCTTCTTCAACTCTCAACTCGTTCAACCAATCTAAATAATCAGCCACATCTAAAAGCTTCTCTTCTGAAAGCTTCCTATAGGGATATGCCCTTCGCAACAAAGCCAGAAGCGTTTTCAACTCTATTTTTCCCTCATCCATGAGAATTCCAGCAACTTGGTGAGCCAAAACATCTAGGGCATTCTCATGGATTAAGACTGGCTCCAGATCGCCTTCGTAGGCACTCTTCACAGCTGCCATCGACTCCAAAGTATCATCCGGAAAAGCTGTAACAATCACCCCTTCGGAAAGCCTATTCAAACGGTGACCACTTCTCCCAACCCTCTGAATTAGACTGTTAACCTGCCTCGGCGAAAGGTACTGGATAACAAGGTCCACGTTACCTATGTCTATCCCGAGTTCCAATGTGCTCGTACAGACTATTGCCTTCAAAGTTCCCGATTTGAACTCATCCTCTATTCTAGCACGCTCTTCCTTCGACAAAGAACCATGATGGACCGTCATATCGAATCGCTTAAGCTGGTCAAATTTGCGCCCCAACATCTCCGCGTTCTGCCTGCTGTTTACAAAAATTAAAGTTGACCTATGTCTATCCACAAGCTCTGCTATCCGCCTTATCCTCGCCGCAGCCTCTGGGGAAGTTCTAAGTTCTCGAGCCAAATCATAATCAGTCTCTTCTGGACTTGGAGTTTCGACCAAGTATTTGTAACCCTTTGGCAAAACTGCATCAACAACTTTGACGCTTCTGTGTGTCCCGGCGATGAATTTTGAAACTTTTTCTGGGTTTGCCACTGTTGCTGACAAGCCGATTCTTTGAAATTCCCTCCCTGCAATCTCGTATAAGCGTTCTAAGGCTATTGTTAGCTGGACCCCACGCTTGCTTGATGCCAGTTCGTGCACCTCGTCCACGATGACGTATTCAACGTGACTTAGGTGCTGCTTCATGCGGGAGCCAGGAAGGATGGCTTGAAGGGTTTCCGGCGTTGTAACAAGCATGTTGGGCGGGAAAAGCGCTTGTTTTCTGCGAAATTTTATCTCGGTGTCACCATGTCTAACCTCGATTGAAACGGCAAGCTTGGAAGCCCAGAACGACAAGCGCCTTAGCATGTCGCGGTTTAAGGCTCTTAAGGGACTGATGTAAACTATTGATATACCTTTCTTGGCATTTTGTTGAATGAAATCAGAGAATATCGGCAGAAGAACAGCCTCCGTTTTTCCACTTCCATTGGGCGCAATCAAAAGCACATTTTCTCCAGCCAAAATGGGCGGAATAGCCATAACCTGAGGCAGAGTAGGCTCAGAAAAACCTAATTCAGCCAACGCGTCACATACTGGTTTAGCAAGCAGCTGAAAGATATTAGAGCCTAAAGCTTTTCCACTCCTAACAGAACATTGCCACAAACTATTATCTTGAAGGATCGTTTATTCTTTACTCAAACCTAATCTCTCTTAAGTTCTCAGCACTCTAACGGTCTGCCTTATGAAAGATTTTTTTCGCAGCCAGCACATTGGAGCCAAATAACGGCGATACGTAGAAATACCTGCATTCTGCACTCTTCCTTTTTTCTCCAAAACGTAAGTAACTCCGTCACGTCTTTTGCTTTTTGAGTGGTCACGTAGTCAAGGTACAATGACCGATAGTGGATGACTGTATTTCTATTAGAGTTTAGATGTTCCAAAAGTAGAATTTCAACTAAGAATACGAAAATAAAAAGATGTGAAAGGGAGATTTGTTATGGTTCTGACGGACCAGTGACGTATGCCCAAACGCTTATTAAGACTAGTGTTAGACAGGCTCCAGCAAATCCTGAAATCAGAAATCTTATTTTAACCAGCTCTGGTAATACTGTTACAAGCCATGGAATCGCATAGTCGGCTGTCAGTTGAGCTATGACTCCCGCCATGAATCCTAAGACCGCTACTAGCCCGAAAACCTTTAATCTTTCACCCATTTATTTCACCTTTGCTTACATTAGGATTCTAAGCCCCTTTTTAGTCTAACTTACACGTTTTTGTCTATTACAGTGAAAGCAGCAAGCAGTTCTTTTCATTGTAAAATTAAAGCTCAAAACGGTTTTTAGAAGCGTGTATAGTCCTACGTATATACGTGAATGTTTCCAGCATGTTAACAATGTATAAGATTTGTTTAAGCGTAGTCTTCTGTTCGGAGGTATTTAACTTGTCAGAAAGATTTGCTAAAAGATGGGAAGATAGACGTGATGAGCAACCCATAACAGACCGCATTAAAGGGGCAGTGAGGCCGCCAGGTCCATTAAAGCCAAGACTTAACATGGCAGTCAGACGCTTAGACCTGCAAGTACAGAAACTTGATCAAGCTGGTGAAAGGTTCAGCAAAAGAGATCAATCGATATTCGCAAGAATCGTAGATGCTTACACAAAACATGACATGGCAAGGGCAAACGTCTTTGCTAGCGAATTGGCTGAAATCAGAAAGATGGAAAAAATGATTATGCATGCAAGACTCGCCCTCGAACAGATTGGGTTAAGATTGCGAACAGTGTCAGAGCTTGGAGATGTAGTTTCAACACTAGGCCCAGCAGTAAGTGTTTTAAGGGCAGTTAAATCAGGAATGGCAAACATGTTCCCCGAAGCGGAAAGAGAGTTGGGGCAGATAGGCGATATACTAAGCGGGATAATAATGGAAGCTGGACAAAGCACAGGGTTCTCGATGAACTTTGAAACTGCTAATGAAGATGCCCAGAAAATTCTCACAGAAGCCGCAACCGTTGCAGAACAGAGAGTCAAAGAGAAATTCCCAGAACTGCCAGCGGGAATCCCTTCGGTGCCCTTAGGAGAAAAATCCCCTACTGAAACGTCCTAAAAACAATCACACAGGAGGCCACTATCATGACACAAGATTCCAACCTTTTTATCTCAATCGGCAAACAAATAAAAGACGAATACGGACGTACAATAGGCAAAGCCACATCTCTCGCCGTAAATCCAAACGGTAGAATCAACTCAGTCTACATTGAACAGGGAAACGGCAAAATCGCAAAATATCCTGCCGAAAACCTGAAAGTTGAAGATTCGGAGATTATCCTTCTATCTAAAACAAAAATGGAAGCCACAACTCTTTCCGATCAGATTCCATTGATATGGCGTAAAGACCAAGCTCTAAAGGATCTATTGGAGAAAGAGAAAATCTCACCCGAAGTACATGAAGATTTGCACAGAAGTTTTGAAGGAATCCTAAACCAACTGAAAAGCGAAGCTCAAACCCTAATGGAAAACATTGACAAGGAGATTGCTGCGTGCTCTAAAGAAATCAAGGAATTGAATTATGCTCTAGTCAATCTTGAAATTGAACATGAAATAGGAAAAATCGATGAGCAATCCTACCAGACATCTTTCACAACAATACAAGAATGTCTAAAAAAGGCTAAGATGGAGAAAACCGAACTAGAAGCAATGAAGACTGAGCTTTCAAACATCCTTTTAGGAGAAACAACTCCCCTGATTGAGCAAGAAACTAAGGAAGAACCTATTGAAGAGTCAAAGGTTGAAAAGGAAGTTAAAACGGGTGCCCCGACTTCTCCGACTCGGTCACCAAATCTTCCAGAGCCACCAGTAGTAGTTTACGTAAAAGAAGTGGGCGAGTCCAGCACTTAAGCTGGAACACAGCGGGCGGAGGGAGCTGACATCAGAAAACTTTTCCAAAAGAACCCTCCACCATTACGAGAAGTAATTGGCAAGTCAATGCGTAAACTGAAAGTCGAACAACACAGAATTGAACAGGTCTCTTTCAGGTTAAAGAAAAGAGACAATGTCTTATTTCAAACGTGCGTCCATGCCTTGAAAAAGCAGAATAAAGGTAGAGCTATGATATTGGCGAACGAGGTTGCGGAAGTCAAGAGGCTGGCAAAGTTTCTCTATCATGTGGAACTGGCAATCGAGCGGGTAATTCTGAGACTTGAAACGATGAAGGAACTCAGCGACATAATTATTGATTTGAAACCAGCATTAAGGATGCTTCAAAAAGTTTCAAAAGAGCTTTTTGAAGTCCTACCAGATGTTTCATCAGAACTAGGCAGAGTTAACGATGCGATAAGTGAAACCCTTTACTCAACAAGAATCACAACAGATGAGTCATTAATTCCTGTAAATAGGACGACACCAGGCGGAGAGGAAATCCTAAAAGAGGTCTCAAGCTTCTTGGAACAAAAGGTAGCTGAAAAGCTTCCTGAACCGCCCATCACCATAGAAACTCCAAGGGAAACTCCTATTAAGCAGATGATTGCATTGGCGGCAACATGCTCACAAGCAATTGGTCAAGAAACTGTTGAAACAGAAACAGTGTCTTCCCAAAATCTCTTTTCTTTTAAGAAGGCCGAAGTTCAGGAAGTTTCGTTAAAAGTTGAGAAGCCCTCACTGGAGGATGTCCTATTCGAATATGTTAAGAAAAGTCAAGGGGAAGTTGATTTGATGCAATGTTCCGTTGAATTGGATGCTTCATGTGAAGAGATTGAAAAGGCTCTTCAGGACTTAGGGGCTAAGGGTAAAATAATAGTTGAAACCAAGGCTAGGTGAAAAAGCTTATGGATGCCCCACAAGAACTGGAAAAATCTGCGACGAATTATGCTTTGGAAGCCGTGCGGTTGGACAAGCAGAGGTCAAGAGGCATGGCTATAACAATGTACCAGAAGGCTATAGAAACTCTTCTGAAGCTGGTCGAACTGTATCCAGAATATAACCTGAACAAAGTCTACATACAGAGGGCAATAGCTTATCAAGAAAGGATAAAAGTATTGCAGGGCACAGCACCTATCGAATCGCAAGCAGGACCTGGAAAAACAGTTGAAAGTGCCAAGACCACTCAGGGCGAAAAGGCAAGTTATGACGAGCTCATAGTGAAGGAAAAGCCGAATGTGAGATGGGAAGAAGTGGTTGGGCTTGAACATGCAAAGAAGGCGATAAAAGAAGCCATAGTCTATCCAGTTCAGAGACCAGACCTATTTCCATTGGGCTGGCCTCGAGGAATTCTCCTGTTTGGACCGCCAGGTTGTGGGAAAACGTTGTTAGCGGCAGCCGTGGCCACGGAAATAGATGCCACGTTCATCTCTGTTGATGCTGCTTCAATAATGTCTAAGTGGTTGGGTGAAGCTGAACAGAATGTTGCGAGACTTTGCAATTCGGCTAGAAAATCAGCTATAGACGGAAAGCCCGCCATAGTTTTCATAGACGAGTTAGACTCTCTCATGGGCAGACACTCAAACGAAGTCGGCGGAGAAGTTCGCGTCCGAAACCAATTTTTGAAAGAAATGGACGGCATCATAGACAAGGGTAGAAATCTGCACGTTTACATTATTGGAGCAACAAACAAGCCATGGGACTTAGATTGGCCCTTCATTAGAAGATATCAAAAAAGGATTTTAGTGCCGCTTCCTGATCATCACGCTCGCCTAATGATGTTTAAACTTTACACGCGCAATTTACAGTTGGCTCCAGACATAGATTTGCATGAGTTAGCTAGGCTGTCAGAGGGATTTTCTGGAAGCGACATAAGGGATGTGTGTCAAGCGGCGCATCTAAAGGTCATAGGCGATTTCTTCGAGTCAGGTCAAGCAGCTAACAAGCAGGCTAAGCCAAGACTAATGAGAATGAATGACTTCAGGCATATACTTGAAGAGAGGAAACCAAGCGTTTCGCTAAACATGATAGCCTCATACAACAGATGGTTTGAAGCCTTTAAAGCTCTCTAAAGAGGTGAAGTTACAGATCTCAAAGAGCCGCAAAGAGTGGAAAGGTTTGGAGAATCCCCTCCTTCGTTTTAAAGAGCTCTCTCTTTTCTCCCTTCTCCCCCTTTAGACAGGATCTCCAGACCCCACAGTTCAACTGCGAAAAGCAGAGTCAGGCGGCTCTCTTAACATTTATCTCGATAGTTTCTTCGCCTTGAATCTCAATGCCCTTTAAGGTTGAGAGCATAGCGAGAACTGTTTTTCTTATTATCCTTTGAACGAAGGGATGCATCGGCAAATCTTTCCCATCAATTTTAACTATCAGCTTTACATCATTTTTTGACATTTTTCTCCACTATATTCACAATTTTCTCCGTATTTTCGAGGATGTTCATATATGGAACACTCAAATTTAGAGTTTCTATCGAGTAAAGACCCGTAAAGGCTAGTATGGGTTCAAAGGTTTTTGAGGCTTCGAAGGCGTCTTCAGCAGATTTTGCTGTTACAATTTTAGGTATATCATGATTTTTGCCTACAAGTTTTTTGAAGCCCTCTAAGAAAACCAAATCAATGCCTTTACATCTCTGCAAGATCTCTTCTAAGGAAAAACTTGTTGTATCAATCTTTTCTATAGTAGCTATTTCATCAGATGCCACGCTAACAATCGTTTTGGCTCCAGACTGAGCAAATCTCCAAGTGTCCTTCTCTTCTGTGTCTATTGTAAAGTTTGGTTCAGGAATATGCTTTACTACAGCAATTTTGTAGCCTCTTTTCGTCAACTCCTTAGTCAAAACTTCGATTGTGATTGTTTTTCCAGAGCCTTTATTACCGACAACTGCAATAACGGTTGTTTCCAATTATTGCCCCCTCTGTTATTTCATTTCTTCCATGAAGATTTTTTCTAACATTTTCTTGTTCATGTGTAGTTTTTCTGAAAAGGTTTTCACCCATTCTACGTATAATCTAAAAACGTTTTGCAATATTTCCGCTTTCTCTTTTTCAGATAAGTCTTTTTCTTCAGCAAGTAATAAAGCAAACCACTTACCCAAATCAGAAAGCTGATAGAATTTTACCCACACTGTTCGATTTTCGATCTGAGTTTTTTCCATCTGCTCTTCTAGTATGCCCAGTCTTGTTAGGGACTTCAAGTGCTTGATCATGGTTTTGTTCGAGTACGAGAGATTCACCATCAGATCTTTTTGGTAGATTTTGTTCGAAATACCTTGGTCAATTGAGAATTTTAGTACGTCTACAGCGGCTTTTGAACCAAAAATAGCCGATAGCACATTGTCTTTTTGTTTTGCCGGAAGAAAAATTATGTAGGGGTAGATTTTCTCTTTCATGGTGACCACCTTGTCAGAACCTTCTCCAGTTTAGGTTAAGACTTGTCTTGATAAGTCTTCTTTTTCCTTGTGTTCCCTTAAGGTTCAGACCGTGCAAAGAAGAATCTTCCGATTGCCATGATCACGCCAACGCTTATGACTGTGGCGATTACAGTGAATACTATGCGCTCAACTGTGGCTATTGGAATGGAAAGCATGAAAAAGTCGCCCAAAGTTGGATCTGTAACCATCTCAAAAACCCAGTCCGGCATTGGGTTGTTCGCTGAAAAACCTAGGCCTATTGCCATACCGATATTCTTGAGTGTGTCTCTAAAAGCCTTCATGTCCACAACATATTCTAATGCCGTGACAAACATTACATTGCCCCACATGTGGTCAGCCATCACACCTACAAAACTGGCGATACCGACGCCCAACGTAACCAGCCTTCTTGATGCACTGTTCACAAACTCAAAGATCTTCCCTCTGCAAATCAGGATCAGTATAAGAGCGGGGACGTGCAGGAAAAACGGATAGAGCGGAGCCTCACGCCCGACGGGTGTGACGTACCAAAGCGCAATCAATATGGCTAGGAGGACACCAGCACTTTTCCAGTTTGCCCATTTTGCGCGTCTCGACAGAAAACCGGCGCACAAGGCTGCAAATGCTCCTGCAGGAATAAAGAGGAAGCCAAGCACTGTCGACTTTGGAATCAGCCACGCGATGAAGTTGCCTATTGTGACAGCAAGGGCGCCAATCCACGGTCCTAGAAGAATCCCAGCCAAAGGATACAACGGAACTGAAAATTCGATTTTACCTGTTGGAATTCCCAGTGAAATAGGGATTCCTGGCAATCTTGTTACTATTGCGATTAGAGCCGCAAACACGGCTATCAAAGCTATTTCCTTTGTCGAGAGTCTCAATTTTCTTCTGGAAACATCTTGCTGTGTCATTTGTTACACCGAATATTAGAAAACTACATAGCGTGTGTGCCAGTTAAAAGTCTTTCGCAATAGGGTCTTCCTATTCGGACGCATTCTAGGCATATTATCCTCCAGCTTGGAAGCGTTTCCAATCATGAATAAGGAACTTAAATAGGTCAAATCATTTATGTTAGTCTTCATATGCATGTTAGATCTAGGTGAGAGAGCATTTTCGATCAAAAAGCTGAGGGTGGTAGATGAAGAAGAATCTGAGACTGCGGGTTACGTTGATTACTGGGCGAACAATAGAGCAGGGTGTAGGGAAAGAGCGTGGAAAAGCCTCAAAAGAATACATGGAAAGCGTTTCAGTGTGCTATATGGATCCTGAAGACCTGAAGAAGCTTGGAATAAAAGAGAAAACTAACATCCTAGTTTCAACAGATCATGGTGCAGTGGTTGTCAAAGCCCTAAAATCCTTAAGAACTCCGCATCCAGAAATGATCTTCATACCTTATGGTCCATGGGCAAATGTTGTGGTTGATCCGGAAACTCATGGGATTGGTATGCCTTCTTTCAAAGGGATTCCAGCAGAGGTTGAGCCTGCTCCCGATGAACCGATTTTGAGTCTGAAGGAACTCCTTGAAGAACAATTTGGAAAAGAATAGCATACAAGTTATCAGGTTTTCAACACGTAAATTTTTGGACCCCCTATATTTTTGCATTTCGCCTAGCTTTTTGGTTGAACAGATTCTGGTTGCGGAAATGAAGGACAACAAATTCTTTGGAAAACCAAAAAGATTTAATGGCTAAACTGAGAAGGTTAAGAATCTAAGAATGGGGTATGTTAATACAAAAAATGACCGTTGTTAAGGCTGTGACCTGTCCGGTTTGCGGATGCTTATGCGATGATATAGAGCTAACGATTGAAAAGGGCAAAATTGTCAAGGTCAAAAACGGCTGTGCTATGTGCGAGTCAAAATTTCTAGGCTGTAATAGTGAGGATAGGCTTTTGAAGCCGTTGATAAGAAAGGATGGAAAGCTCGTTGAAACATCATTTGAAGAAGCCATCAAAAGAGCTGCTGGAATCTTGGCTGAAGCAAGCTACCCGATACTCTATGGTTGGAGCTCAACAAGCTGCGAAGCCACACGCGTAGGCCTTGAATTGGCAGAGGAAATCGGAGGAGTAATCGACAACACAGCAGTGGTTTGTCACGGACCCTCAATCTTAAGCATCCAAGAGATTGGCATTCCTTCATGCACTCTTGGACAGATTAGACACAGAGCGGATCTTGTCGTTTACTGGGGCAGCAACCCATGGAGCGCCCATCCGCGACACATCGAAAGATACACAGCTTTCTCGGAGGGAAGGTTCCAGAAGAGCGCTTGGAAAGGATACTTAGCAAAAGTCAAAGCTTCCACAGTTAAGAAAAAGATCGAAAGCGCCCTAAGAAGAGTTTTCTTCAAAAAACCGCCATCTGCCCCAACACAGCCTATGAAAAGCCTGCCTCCCACAATGTTCAGAGAAGGAAGAAAGCTGATAGTCGTTGACGTGAGAAAAACGAAATCTGCTGAAATAGCCGACTATTTCATACAAGTTGAGCCGAACAAAGATTATGAGCTTCTCCAAGCCTTCAGATGCCTTATTCGAGACGAAGAAATCGACGTTGACCAGGTTGGCGGCGTTCCAGTAGAACAACTCGAAGAGGTTGCAGACCTGATGATTAGATGTAACTTCGGAATTCTATTCTTCGGAGTTGGATTGACAATGAGCGAGAGCAAACTCAAAAACATCGACGCTGCACTATGTCTGGTTCGTGATCTGAACATGCGAACAAAATTCGCTATAATGCCAATGAGGGGGCACTTCAACGTGACCGGGGCAAACACAGTTTTCACTTGGCAGACAGGCTACCCTTATGCTGTTGACTTTTCACTCGGATACCCGCGATACAACCCTGGAGAAACATCTGTTGTAGATGTTCTGTTACGTCAGGAATCGGACGCAGCCCTGATAGTTGCCTCAGACCCCGTTGCAAGCTTCCCAAAAAAAGCCGTAGAACACCTCGTTAGAAACCCACTGATAGTCATCGATCCCCACATGGGCGCCACCGCTCAAATGGCTGATGTTGTTTTTCCCTCAGCATTTGTCGGTATAGAAGTATGCGGGACAGCCTACCGAATGGATCACGTGCCTCTCCCATTGAAAAAAGTCGTCAACCCACCCGATGATGTTCTTCCGGACGAGGAAATCTTGAAGAGAATTCTTTCAGAAGTTAGAAAACTAAAAAGCAAATTACTGATGGAGGCGGCGTAAATGGAGCTTCTGATAAAGAACGGCTTCGTTTACGACCCTATCAACGGTGTTAATGGCGAAAAAATGGACGTCGCCGTCAGAGATGGAAAAATCGTTGGAAGAGTTGATGAAACTAGAGCGAAGAAAATCGATGCGTCCGGAATGATTGTCATGCCTGGGGGAGTGGACATCCACTGTCACATTGCCGGTTCTGAGGTGAACACCGGAAGGCTTCTAAGACCAGAAGACCACTTCAAGGATTTTGAACGGAAAACCTCCAAAACAAGGTCTGGTGTTGGACGTTCAATTCCTTCCACCTTCACAACGGGTTATCGTTACGCCAGAATGGGCTACACTACAATAATGAATCCATCCATGCCACCTTTGGAAGCTAAACACACTCACGAAGAGTTGAATGACACCCCAATGGTTGATAAGGCAACTTACCCGCTTCTCGGAGATTGGTGGTTTGTGCTCGAATACTTAAAAGAAGGAAAAATCGAAGAATGCGCCAGATACGTTGCTTGGATGATGACCACAACAAAGGGGTACGCTATAAAAATCGTCAATCCAGGAGGTCTAGAAGCTTGGGGCTCCGGCCGCAACGTCAACAGCATAGACGACCAAGTTCCCTACTTCGGCATAACACCACGTGAGATTGTACGGGGACTATGCAAGGTCAACAAGCTTCTAAACTTACCGCACACAATTCACGTGCACACAAACAACCTTGGAAAACCTGGAAATTACGTTACAGCCTTGGACACGATGAAATGTGTAGAAGATTTAGCCTCTGATAACAAGCCAGCAATCCATATAACTCATTGTCAATTCTGCGCCTTCAAAGGTTCAGACTGGAGAACTCTGAGGTCTGGAGCAGAGGAAATCGCAAAATACGTCAACAACCATTCGCATGTAACCCTAGACATGGGGCAAGTGATATTCACGGACACAACGACCATGACAGCCGACGGCCCATTTCAATATACACTTTATGAGCTAAGCGGAAACAAGTGGGTAAATCACGATGTGGAAACTGAAACAACCTCGGGAATCGTGCCTTTCCGTTACCGCCGCAAGAGCTACGCTAACGCAATCCAATGGTCTATAGGCCTCGAACTAGCCTTACTAGTTAGAGATCCGTGGAAAATCTTCATGACAACAGACCATCCCAACGGCGGTCCGTTCACTTCCTATCCCAGAATTATCGCTTGGTTGATGAGTAAAAAAGCCAGAGACGCAACCTTAAAAAGGATTAACCCACGGGCAAGGAATAGAAGTCTCCTTCCGTCAATAGATCGTGAATTGACCTTTTACGAACTGGCAATAATGACGAGGGCTGGACAAGCAAAAGCCCTAGGACTCAAAGATAAAGGGCATTTAGGCATAGGGGCAGACGCAGACATAGCTATATACAACATAAATCCAGAGACAACAGACCCTTCACGAAAGTACAAGACCCTAAGGAAAGCGTTCAAACAGGCCTCCTACACCATTAAACGCGGAGAAACAGTTGTCAAGAACGGAGAAATACTAAAGCATGTTGAAGGCGCCACCATGTGGCTCGACATGCTAGTTTCCGACCCTATAAAAATAACCGATGAAATAAAAAGACGATTCAAAGAATACTGGACTGTTGAATATGAAAATTATCCAGTAACAGAAGACTATGTTGAAGTCTCACATCCAATATCCGTAGAGGCGGATGTTTAAAATGATAAACCTTTATTCCCTAAGAGAATTCAGGTTTCCAATACTGGCTGAATGCATAAGCCCAGACCTTTTCCAAGGTAAAAACCGCAAAGAAATAGAAGAACTGAAAATTTGGGAAGGAAACAAACAGAAAAGCCTTAGCGAACTCTTCAAGGTTGAAGAAAACAGAAAAGAGCAACAACAAGACGAAACAATCATAACAATCCATGGAGATGTAAGCAAACTTGGAAGGATAGGAGTGCACATGACAAGCGGAGAAATAGCAATTCAAGGAGACGCGGGCATGCACCTTGGCGAGGAAATGGAAGGCGGAAAAATAACGGTGCGTGGAAATGTTGGGGGATGGGCTGGATCAATGATGAAGGGCGGAACAATCGAAATCCACGGAAGCGCTGGCCATTATCTAGGCGCGCCATACCGTGGAAGCGGCAAAGGTATGCGTGGAGGAAGAATCATCGTCTACGGAAACGTTGGAAACGATGCAGGAGCTTATATGAAGAAGGGTTTAGTCAAAATCTACGGCAATGTAGGCCAATTTGCTGGCTTAAGAATGCGCAATGGAACAATTTACGTTGAAAAGAATTGTGAAGGAAGAGTTGGAGCATGCATGACTCGCGGAAAAATAGTCGTAGGAGGATTCCTAAAATCTGTTCTGCCAACATTCACAATTGAAAGCATCAAAAAGAAGGTTAAAATCGAAGAAAACGAGATCGTTAAAGGCCCTTTGTATCTTTTTCTTGGAGACCTTACAGAAAATGGTAAGGGCAAACTCTATGTCTCAAAAGATAAAAATCCCCAACTAAGAAATTATGAAAGCCTTCTCTGAACATGAGCTGGAGAGGAAATCTATTGAAAGGTGGATTAAGCGTAAACAGGTTGGCGTGGAAGCTCCTAGAAAAACTACTTGAAAAACCAGATTTCTACGGAATTAAGGTTGAAAAAACAAGTTCTGAAGCAACTATTGTAGATGCTGGCATAAAGGCCAAAGGAGGTTTTGAATGTGGAAAAATCATAACGGAAATATGCATGGGCGGATGTGGAAAAGCGGAAGTAACTTACAGAAAATACGGGAAACTTCAACTCCCATCAATATTCGTTTACACAGACCATCCAGCAATTGCGACATTGGGTTCGCAGTATGCAGGGTGGCAGATAAAAGAAGAGGGCTATTTCGCGATAGGTTCTGGACCAGCAAGAGCCCTTGCGTTAAAACCCAAGAAGGTCTATGATAAAATCAAATATAAAGATGATTATGACAAGGCGATTGTGGTTCTAGAAACCGATAAGCATCCCCCCGTAAAAGTGTTAGAACGTTTGACAAAGGAGTGCAATGTTTCTCCGGGAAATCTGGCAGTGATTTTGACTCCCACAGCCAGCCTAGCAGGTGCAACGCAAGTTTCAGGTAGAATAGTTGAAACTGGAATTCACAAACTTGACAAGCTTGGATTAGACCCGAAAGTGATTTTGCATGCTTCAGGGTATGCTCCGATTCCTCCCCTCCATCCCAAGTTTGCACAAGCAATGGCGAGAACAAACGATGCGATTCTCTATGGAGGAGTAGCCTACTATGTTGTTGAATGTGATGATGAAGAAGTACTAAAACAGATAGTCACTAAAGCACCATCCAAAGCCTCCGAAGCCTACGGAAAGCCCTTCATAGAGACATTTAAAGAGGCAAACTATGACTTCTACAAAATCGACCCAAACTTATTTGCACCTGCTGTTTTGATGATTAATAATGTGAAAACTGGTAAACTCTTTAGAGCAGGAGAAATTAGTGTCGAAACTTTAGCGAAATCGTTTGGATTTAGAACAATCGGTGGTTTTACAGATTAACTCTCATTTACTGCTACTTGCTCTGACTGGTCTATCTAGCTTTAGAGGGCGAAAGAATCTGAAGACGAATTCCTTAAAACCTGTGTTTCCCACAAGTCCACCCATGAGAAAGCTCATTAAGACTATTTCGATCCATGCCTTTGGAATAACTATGGGTAGCATGAACGCCATTGCGAATCCGTAAACATACAGAACTATATACAGAAAATAGAGAATAGTGAAAATACATTCAGGAATATATGAAATAAGCGTTATAGGAACAGTTAAAATGGAAGGTCGAGAGCTGCTATTTACTCTTGATTTTTTATAGAGAAAACCCACAGTCAAGCCTGTCAAGGCTTTCCCAATTGGTATTCCTATGAGAGAAAGTAATCCAAGTGAGCCCATTACATAGCCGAAATAATAGCCTGAGTAAATTCCGCTTAGAAAACCCACTATTGCGCCCACATAAGGTCCACCAGAAATAGCCGCTATGAAAGTTGCAATGTGAGAAAGATCTAACGCTGCTCCACCCTCACCAGAGACTGCTCTCAATATAGGCGCAATATTCAGTGAGATTCCCGAGAGAAGAGTGCCCAAAGCACTCATCATTCCAATAAACGAAGTTTGTTTTGCGTCTAGACGAACCATGTTTTCACCTTATAATACCGTCAGACATGGAATTCCCCACTAATTATTTAAGAGTAACTACTCAAAAAAGAGTATAATTATTCCAAGAAAAACTTGAAAAATAAATATATCCTACATGTATTTCTTTACTGGGAAGCCCCTTGTCGGAACCTCTAAATTTTTCTTCAAAGGAAGTTAAAAATTGGCTTGAAAAAGAAACTGGTTCGATTTTTATTCCAGTCCATGAAAAAGCCCAAAAACTACTTGAGCAAATGAAACGGGTTCTCGAGAATGTCACAGATATTTGTAAAATGTTGTTAGAAAATAGCAGAAAAGAGATTGAGAAAAGAAGCAAGAAGACCTATGGCAAAGCCAGAGCGTTAAACAAGCTGGCACGGCTATTCCTCAAAAGAATACGGCAGATTGAAGTTCCAGACAAAGTCTCCTACGACAGCTTCCAAGATTTCGTCCAAGAAACCCGAAAGGCGTTTACAGTAACCGAAGTCGACATCAGAAACTGGTTTCCAAGGATATCACCTTTCTTCATCATGGACAGAAGGAAATTTCTAGGAGTTTTCGAAAAAGCAAAGGAATCGTTGAAAGAGCTTCAAAGCTTTCTGACAAAGGAGTATGTTAAAACTAAAACCTTGGAAGAAACATTCCAACTCATCGACAATCTTTTAGGTCTTGAAGGACAACTGGCAGACTTAGAAGCCCATAAAAAGAAAAACGAAACCGGAAAGGCTTCAGTGGAAAGGAAAATAGCTGAAACGCAGCAAAAAATAACGGATTTAAAAAACAGAGAGAGCTTGGCTCAACTGAACCAAATAAGCATGGGAATAGAAAGGCTAGGGGAGGAAGTGAAGCATAATTTTCGGCATCTTCGAAAACCATTCATAAAGTTTCAGTCACAAGTATTCCGTAAAGGCGGTCTAACACCTGAAGAATTGGAGAAACTCGACCTATATATTGAAGATCCTTTCGGTGCTTTTGCGGCAGAAGAAGCAGGATACCCTATGTTAAAGCAAATTCTCAAAAAGCTAGCTGGCTCGATGTCTGAGGGGAAACTGAAACTGAAGCGTGATAGAAAACGAAAAGCAGTACAAGACATAGACAGAATTTTTGACAAGAACTCCTTGGATGCTCTTCATCAAAGATGCCGTGAGACAACAATTCGGAAAAAACGAATTTCAACCTCAACCAAGACAGCGAAGATAAAAAAACACCTGTTGGAACTTCAAGAAGAGCTTAAGAAATTGAGAAAGCGAAAGAAGCGGATCGAATTGGAAGAAAATATCACGGAACGAAAATTACAGGAGACACTGGACACAATCCAGAGTTGGAAAAAGGAAATAGAAGAAAACGTTTTTGATTTTATGGGCAAAAGAATCCTTGTCGAAGTCTAAGGTGTAATAGTTGCAGATAGACCTCTCGCGAATTATCAAAGAAGCCTTAGGAGTTCAATGCAAAGATTTCGTTCGATTGGTTGAAGAAACTGTGCAGCTGCTTGCGAAAGAAAATGGGGAAGTTGGAAGCTTCAACATTGTAGGTAGACTTGTTGAAGTCAAACCTTTTGGCCAAGCGGTGATAGTCAGCGATTTACATGGAGACTTGGAAAGCCTAGTTCAAATCCTCAAAGACGCAAATTTCCTGTGGAAAATCAACCAGGGCAAAAAAACCTTGCTGATCTTTCTTGGCGATTACGGCGATCGCGGCATTTACTCCGCTGAAGTTTATTACGTTGTTTTGAAGCTGAAGCTTCTGTTTCCAGAACAAGTGATTCTGATGCGTGGGAACCATGAGGGACCAGAGGACCTTCTGGCTTCTCCGCACGACTTACCGATGCAGTTTCAAGCAAGATTCGGAGAAGAGTGGAAGCGCACCTACTCAGGAATCCGAGAGCTATTCAAACATCTCTATAACGCAGTAATCGTAGAAGAGCGTTACCTAATGATTCATGGAGGCTTACCACCACAAGCAAAAACACTAGAAGACCTAGCGTACGCTCACATCAAACACCCAAAACAAACATTGCTTGAAGATATGCTTTGGAGCGACCCAACCGAAACGATTAAAGGGGTATGTGGATCCCCAAGGGGTGCTGGAAAACTCTTCGGCGAAAAAGTAACAAATCAAGTGTTGAGGAGATTCAATGTTAAAGTTCTGATAAGAGGACACGAGCCCTGCAGAGACGGCTTCAAAATCAACCACAGAGGCAAAATCTTAACTCTATTTTCACGGAAAGGACCGCCGTACTCCAATGTTTATGGCGCTTATTTGAATGTTGAACTTTCCCAAAAATTCGAAAACGCAGAGAAGCTGATACCCTTCATTTACACGTTTTAGGATGGCTTCCCCAGAAACTTTAAGAATATAGTTCCGTTAGCATTTTCATAGGTTAAAAGGCACAGAAGGTTTGTTTTTGAAAATTGGAATATTAACACGAAATGAAAGCTCTTGGAGTTCAACCCAACTTCGAGGAGCACTGACTAAACGTAATATTTCACATATTTGCTTTAGATTTCCACAGCTGATCGCACGTGTCGGCTACAAACCATACTCGAATGTTGGCAACGTCAGAATTGTGGAACAGCTGGATGCCTTAATAGTTCGCCCTATTGGTCGAGGCTCTTTAGAAGAAATAGTTTTTAGAATGGACATCCTACACCGCGTTGAACGTTTAGGCCTATATGTTATAAACCCGCCTGAAGCCATTGAGCACTGCGTTGACAAATACGCCATTTTGGCAATTCTGGAAGATAATGGTATACCTGTTCCGCGTACAGCAGTAACCGAAAACGTTGGCGAAGCATTAAAGGCTTTTCACGAATTAGGCGGAGACATCATTGTTAAACCGATTTTCGGTTCAAGAGGAATAGGTTCAACAAGAGTTACGAATCCGGAAGTTGCCGCCACAATTTTTAAAGCCATAACATTTTATCACGGTGTGATCTATCTTCAAGAGTTTGTTCCTCATGGTTTTTCTGACGTTCGCGCCTTTGTCGTAGGCAACCGTGTTGTTGCAGCAATGAAACGTGTTGCGAATACTTGGAAAACAAATTACAGCCAAGGAGCCAAACCAATCTCAATAAAACTTGACGCTACACTTGAGGAGATGACTGTCAAATCCGCAAGCCTTGTTGAATGCAAAATCGCTGGTGTAGACATTTTAGAAGGTTCCAGGGGGCCTCTTTTTGTTGAGGTTAACAGTCAACCGGGATGGAGAGGCTTGCAGTCAGTTACGAGTTTTAGTATTGCCGACGGAATTGTAGATTTCATTCTATCAGAATTGAAAAAATAGTTGCGAATGCTGACAATTTTTTTGCTTTCTTTTAGGAAACTAGTTAATTTTGAGAGTTAAATCCATGGAGGTGGCTAGTTTATCAGTTAATTGCCTTTCTTTTGAGCTTATGCCAGTTCCTAAATCCTTGGCGAGTTTTGAGCCATAGTATGCTGTAGCTAGAAGAGTTTTAGCCAATTTTGCGCATTTCAAAACGGTTTCTAGTTTGCCCGAATGAAGATAAAGCGTGATGTCATTAAGGACAAGAACTTCAGTGACGTTTCGAATAAACCTTTCAAGTAATGGTTCCATGTTTCTTCTGTTCAATTCCGCAAAATACAACACCTGTTCGGGTGAGGCGCCAGCTAATCTTGGTGTGTAAACATTTTCCGGTGAAAGATATCTAATCCTGCTATTTGTGTTAACGTAGTCTGTCAATTTTCCGCCGATCTCACCGATTCTTTGCGGAGCCAAATCAATAACAGTTATTTCCTCAGGATTCACCACCATCATTAATTCCTGGAGCAGTTGGGCTGCCAGCTGAGTTTTTCCAGAGCCAGCCTCGCCCAATATTAACACTTTCTTACCAAGAATTTCTTTACCTTTCAATTGCGTGCTATTGTTATTTTTCTCCAAATAAGGACTCCCTATTTATCCCAGCTCTATTCAATATTAAAAGGATGATGAACCCTATGATGCTCCCTGGAACACAGCTCAAAGCCCAGCCGGCTCCCAAAATCAAGAATGCAAAAAATGCTCCCTCCTCTGCTGCTAAATCTAAAAGATTCTGAGTCCCTATCCATGGAGCAAAGAGAAAAAGAGAAAGTGGAACACCTATTAACAGCGTTCCTATTGGCTCTGTAAAAGCTGCTATCAAACGTATTTTTTCGCTGATTTTAAGGCGTTTAAGAAGCCAGTACACTATGCCAACGATTATGCCGCCGGGTATTCCGCCGGGAAAGGCATATGGACTGCCTATACCCAACATGTTTCTTATGGTTCCTATGAAAATTGCTGCAATGGCTGCCCAGAATGGACCTACAAGCACGCCTAGAATTGCGTTAATCATGTGCTGTGTTGGATAAGCTTTTGTGCCTAGAAACCAAAACCAAAAGAAAGGTGCTATAGCTACTCCTAAGGCGGAGAAAACAATGACTATGGCCAACTTTTTTACGTATACAACTCTCGCTTTCATTTTTTTCCAATTTCCCTCGCAAGCTGTGCTGTATGTTTCGCTAAATCGTAGGCTTGGTGACCTAAAATAACTATCATAGGCTCTTTGCCGACGTCTCCTCTATGGTAAATTACGTCTGGAACCTTTCCGATTCGGTTGACGGCTTGCTTCACACCCCATGGTACAGTCATTCCATCAACCTTTCTAATTTCTTCAGGCTCCTTTCTCCGGTCGTAGAAAGACATAGTCATACCCGGCTTTTCCAAGTTCTCAAGAATGGCTTCTGAAAATTTCAAGTTAATCGCAGCTCTTTTGCTTTTGTCGTGCTTGATGATTTCAAGTATGTATCTGGCCAAATGTGAAGAACACCCAAATTTTGGGTTGCCAACAGCCCTAGCACCCTCGGATGTCTTTACGATTCTGCCCTCTATCGCAGCCACATCATCAATGCTTTCTGCGTAAGGAATTGCCATAGCAATGTTCATACCAACTTCTGGCACAATCATTGCAACTTCAGGGGTCGCCTCAAGTAAAGTCTTAGCTTTTTCCAAATTCATCAAAACGTTGTATCTTGAAGATTCGCGGTAAAGATGAGCCATTGGATTTACTGGACCATAACCTTTTCCAATTCCTAGTCCAAACTCCATGCCTAAAGTTACGATTTTCTTAGCTTTTTCAACAGCCACTGATATTCCTGTTTTCTTGGCAAGTTCAGCTGCGATAGCTGCTGAAAAACTGCAACCAGTTCCATGTGTAGTCTTGACATCAAGTCTCGGAGCGCCAAACGTTTTAAACTCGCCATCATAATAAAGAAGGTCAATTGCCTCGCTCGCTTCTAAATGTCCGCCCTTAACTACAACGGCTTTTGGTCCCATTTCAGAGATTTTCTCAGCTGCAACCTCTGCGTCTTTCAAATTTTCAATTTTCATGTCAGCGAGTTTCTCAGCCTCAAACCTGTTGGGCGTTATGACCGTGGCTTTTGGTAACAGATATTTTTCCAGAGCATCCATAGCTTCAGTTTTCAAGAGGGGTGCTCCAGACTTGGCAATCATAACGGGGTCGACAACCAATGGAAACTCGTATTTTGAAATTTCTGAAGAAACAGTTTTGATTATTTCTTCCGTGTGAAGCATTCCAGTTTTTCCAGCGTCAATGCCTATGTCCTCAGCCACTGCCTTGATTTGTTCTCGAATCATTTCAGGTTTCAAGTCTTCAACAGCCCTAACTGAACAAGTGTTTTGAGCTGTGACAGAAGTGATTGCTGTTGTGCCGTGAACACCTAATGCCGCAAAGGTTTTGAGGTCTGCTTGGATCCCGGCACCTCCTCCAGAATCGCTTCCAGCAATAGTGATGGCCACTGGGACTTTTCCCTTCACCTTTCCAATGCTAAACATCCATGTTCCTCCAAGAACTGAGGCTTCACTTTGTCATAGACATTGGCCTTCAGCTTTTAATGCCTCTCTCAAAATTTTTATGGCACAATATTCAGAGCACATCGAGCAAGTTTCAGGGCTCTTTAGTTTCACTCGGCTACGAATCTTCGTCGCTCTTTCTGGGTCCAAAGCATTCTCAATTTGCTTTTTCCAATTAAGATCTGCTCTGGCCTTCGCCATGGCCAAGTCACGAGACGCTACCTTAGACCCGAGTTTTGCAATATCGACAGCGTGAGCTGCTATTTTCGTGGCTATCACTCCCTCCTTTACATCTTCTAGGTTTGGGAGGCCTAAGTGTTCGGACGGTGTCAGGTAACATAGGAAATCGGCGCCAGCGAGTCCAGCTATTGCTCCTCCGATTGCTCCGACGATGTGATCGTATCCAGGTGCTATTTCGGTTACGATCGGGCCTAGGACATAAAATGGCGCGCCTTTACATATGGATTTTTCGAGTTCGACATTAGCTTTTATGTCGTTTAGAGGTAGATGACCTGGTCCTTCGACCATAGCTTGTACGTTTGCAGCTCTTGCTCTCTCTACAAGTTCTCCAATCGTCAGCAGTTCTTGAACTTGAGGCCAATCTGTAGAGTCAAAAATGCATCCTGGTCTCAGACCATCTCCAAGGCTTAAGGAAAAATCGTATTCCGCAGCCATTTCCAAGAGATAGTCGTAGTTTGCATACAATGGATTTTCCTTCTTATGGTGAAGAATCCAAGCAGCGAGAAAAGTTCCTCCCCTACTTACAATTCCCATTAGGCGAGGGTGCTTGGCAAGTCGTTTGACAATTTGTTGGGTTACTCCGCAATGTAGTGTCATGAAGTCAACACCGTCTTTAGCCTGTTGCTCTATGGTGCTGAAAATGTCATCTTCGGTCATATGTATGATCGATCCCTTCTTCTTAGTGACTTCTATGGCTGTTTGATATATGGGAACCGTTCCAATAGGCACATTAACGGTTCTTAATATTGCACTTCGTATTTTATCCAGATCACCGGCAGTACTGAGGTCCATGATGGTGTCTGCGCCATATTTAACCGCGATTTTTGCCTTTTCAATTTCCAACGCGAGATCGCACAGATCAGGGCTGGTGCCAATGTTGGCGTTAATCTTGGTGCTTAATCCTTTGCCGATGCCTGTTGGATGAACATTTTCACGTTGAATGTTTCGAGTTATGATCACTTTTCCTTCTGCTATTCGTTGACGTATGCTTTGAGGCGACTGGTCTTCATCTCTGGCAACTATGCGCATTTCTTCTGTTATTTTTCCTTCTTTTGCAGCTTTAATTTGAGTAGTCATTCTAAGTCATCACCCAAAAAATCGAGAAACTCCAAGTTGACCTCAAACTGTGGAGACCGAAATTCTATTCTCATTCTTTGCATACTCCCTACGCCGGTATTACCCGGATCAGGTTCCAAGGGTCGACGGCTTTCCACCGTCCTCTCAGCCGGGTCACATCCCAGCTCCCCTAAACCTTTCAAGGGTAACTGTTATTTAGCTGTATATTTATCTTTCCTAAGGTTCAACATGTTCAGGACGTTGCAGTAAATGAGACAGCCGCTGCCCAGAAAACTCGACATTCTTAAAATTGAGGAGAAATGGCAGAAGAAATGGGAAGAGACGGGCATTTACAGGTTTGATTGGGATGACAAGACACGCCAAACATTCAGCATTGACACTCCACCACCTTATCCCTCAGGCGAATTCCACATGGGATTAGTCCTCAACTGGACATACTTCGACATGGTAGCCAGATACAAACGCATGAGAGGCTACAATGTTCATTTCCCTCAAGGATGGGACTGCCACGGCTTGCCCACCGAAGTGGAAGTCGAGAAGTTGCACCGAATCAAAAAAACCGATCTTCCACCAGACGAGTTTCGAAAGCTTTGTGAGGAGCTTGTGGGCAAAAACACAGGCGTTATGAAGAAAGCCATTACAAGTCTTGGCTGCTCAACTGATTGGACAACAGAGTACAGGACAATGGATCCCGATTATTGGAGACGCACCCAGCTCTCTTTCGTTCTTCTCCATAAGAAAGGGTTCATCTATCGTGGAACGCATCCTGTAAACTGGTGTCCAAGATGCGAAACGGCTATAGCAGACGCTGAGGTGGAGTATGAAACAAGAACTGCCCAACTACATCATATAAAGTTTGGACTTGAAGACGACGACTTTCTAACAATCGCCACAACAAGACCAGAACTCATCCCGGCATGCGTAACCGTAGCTGTAAACCCTCACGACGAACGATTCAAACAATACATTGGGAAAAAAAATCGTGTACCAACCACAAACAGAACAGTGGAAATCATAACTGATGACCTTGTAGACCCTGAATTCGGAACAGGCGTTGTCATGATATGCACGTATGGAGACAAAGCAGACGTAAAAAGTGTGGCGAAGCATAAACTGCAAGTCATAGCTTGTATTGATGAAAAGGGTAGGATGACCCGAAACGCCGGAAAATATGCCGGAATGACGACTGAAGAGGCAAAAAAAGCCATAATTGAAAACTTGAAAGACGAAGGATTGTTGGAGAAAATCGAACCGATCAATCAAGAGGTAAGCGTTTGCTGGAGATGTCACACTCCGATAGAAATCCTTGAAAAGGAACAATGGTTCATGAGGACACGCATCCTCACTGGCGATGTGGAAAAGAACGCTTTGGAAATTGAATGGTATCCTGATTACATGAAATATCGCTTGGTAGACTGGGCGAAATCGCTTGATTGGGACTGGGTAATATCACGACAAAGAGTGTTTGCAACGCCAATACCAATATGGTACTGCAAAAAATGCAACGAAACAATTCTCGCCGAACCAAATTGGTTGCCAATAGACCCACGCATTGAAAATCCGAAAATCGACAAATGTCCAAAATGCGGCTCAAAGGAATTCGAGCCTGAAAGTGATGTCCTGGATACGTGGTTTGATTCATCCATATCGTGTGCAGTTCACGCTGGCTGGCCGGATAGAGAGGACTGGCGGCGGCTTTTCCCTGCTGATGTGCATCCTTCTGGTGTGGACATCATCCGAACGTGGGCATACTACTTAATGGTTAGGCACTTGGCTCTCTTCAACGAAAAGCCTTACAAGAGCTGCTTAATCAACGGCATGGTTCTGGGGACAGATGGACGTTCAATGCACAAATCGTTTGGCAATTACGTGGCATCGCAGGAAGTTTTCTCAAAGCATGGGGCGGACGCGACAAGACAATGGGTTGCTGGGGGTGGTGCTACAGGTTCAGATATACCTTTCCGCTGGCCAGACGTCGAATACGGGTGGCGCTTTCTAATCAAGCTATGGAATGCCGCTCGTTTTGTGAGCAACCAGTTGAAAGACTACAAGCCAAAAGAAAATGTGGAATATGTACTTCAGCCTTTAGACAAGTGGATTTTGAGTAAGGCTGAAAAGCTAACGAAGAAAGTGACTGATGCTCTAGAGAGATGCCAGTTCAACATTGCCATGGAGGAAATCCGAAACTTCGCATGGCATATTTTCTGTGATTGCTACATAGAAGCTGTAAAAGACAGGTTGTACAAGCCAGATTTCTACGGAAAAGAGAAGAGAAAAGCAGTGCAGTACACGCTATACGCAGTCTTGTATAGGATTCTGCAGCTTCTGGCACCAATAACGCCGCACGTAACAGAGGAAATTTATCAGACAATGTACGCTGAGGACAAACGCCACAAAAGCGTTCACTTGTCTCCTTGGCCAACCCTAGATAAAAAACGAATAGAAGAAGAAGTAGAAAAGCATGGAGACTTAATAATGGCAGTAATAACCGAGATCAGAAGAGAAAAAGCCGAAAAACGTATGCCATTGAACACGCAAATCAAAAAACTGACAATTTACGCTGGAGAAAAAGACACGGCAGAAATAATTACGGAAGGCAGAGAGGATATATCTGGCACGTGCAAGGTTGCAAACATTGAAGTTCTACCCAAGAAGGGTGAAGGGAGAGAAATCAAGCCTTACAGTGATATCCGATTTTTTGCTGAATATTAAGCGGAATTCGGAAGCGATAAAGAGTGAGAAAGGTTGGAATAATTGGATGCGGGGCAATTGGCACCGTAATCGCAAGAGCGGTTGAAAGAGGAACAGTTGAATGTGACGAGTTAATTCTTTATGATCGTAATATAGAGAAAGCTGAAGAGCTCAAAAAGTCGCTGCACTTTCCCGTCACAGTCGTCAAAAGCCTTGAAGAACTGATTAAGCTTAAACCCGCAGTCATCGTGGAGGCAGCATCACAGCAAGCTGTTAAAGAATACATAAACAAAATCTTGGCGGAAAACATTGAATTAATAGTCATGAGTGTAGGAGCCCTCTTGGATTTAGATGTAAAAACCAAAAAGATTCACATACCATCAGGAGCCATTGGCGGTTTAGACGCCATTTCTAGTGCAGCATTAGCAGGAGTAGACGAAGTCGTTTTGACAACGAGAAAGAACCCTCGGGCTTTAGAAATGGATAATCACGAAGAAAAAATAGTGTATGAGGGAACTGCTGAAGAAGCCGTCAGGCTCTTTCCGAGAGGTATAAACGTCGCAGCCACTTTGGCCTTAACTACTCGACCTGAAAAGGTGAAGGTGAAGATAATCTCAGACCCAAAAGTGCACAGAAACGTCCATGAAATCCGAATCAAATGGAAACACGGCGACATGTTCCTAAAATTCGCAAATGATCCGCATCCAGAAAACCCAAAAACAAGCGCACTCGCAGCATGGTCCGCAATAAGCCTACTAAAACAAACCCTAGAGACAGTACACAACAAGAACATGACCTGACGTTTGCTCTATATATAAAGGAGGGGTCTATCTGCGCTCACACAGGAGTTTGCCAAAGTATTTGTCGGAGCTTCGCATTTTTTGGCAGAGCATTGTAAATATATCAATTAGATTTCAGGAAAACATCCAGCTTCAGGGCTTCATTCCCGTTCCTGCGTCTACCCAGAGTTTTTCACCTATCTTTTTGTAACCGAATTTTTCGTAAACCCTGATTGCTGAGCAATTGTCTGACCTCACAAACAGTGCTGCTGCCTCCGCGTTTTTCAATGCCTCTTCCGTTACTGCTGACGCGGCTAACGTTGCATATCCCATGTTTCTATGTTTTGGATGCGTGTAAACTCCGCCTATCATAAAAATGAAAAGTAAAACTATGGCATATTTTTTGTCCTAGCATCCCAAGTTTTGTTCTTATCATCTGTTCCACCGCTGTCAGGGTCATTACCGTAAGGATTGGTGAAGAATCTGTTGATCTCGCCGAAGTCGCAGACACCATAGCGCGCGCGAAACAGCTCAAACTTCAGATACTTCAATTTTAAAGTGTTCATCCGCATCCAAAGTCAGCAACTCATGTGTGAAAGCTTCAAGTGCATCATTCTCGTCTGGTCTTTTAGGCCACCTATCCACGAAGTCATAAGGCTTAATCATGAAAATCTCGACACGGTATTTCTTTAGAGCCTCACCCTTGCTTTTGCTCAAACTAGACACCAAAGGAAAACACAGCCTCCAACCACTATTGAAAATTACCGAGAAATTCAACCAAAGAATCATGTTGAAACGTGCGCGCTAGTTCTGATCAGTTCTTTCGGCTCAGCTACCACTTTTCCGCATTTCTTGCATTCAACAACTTCCAAAGGCATGTAAACCCGAATGTAAGCCTTAACTTTAGGTTCAGAAGTGTTTTGTTCAATGAAAACCTTGCATGCTGAAACTCTATCCCAATGACCGCAATAAGAACAGTTCATTCTGACTGCATCTCATTCGTGCTCCACGTAAGATTCTTCAGAAGCCAGCAGCTTCCTGAGTTCGGTCAAACGCATCTCTACAGTTTGATGTATTTGGCCTCTGAGTTCTTCTCCTTGTATTTGGCCTCTGATTCTGCTGATCTTGTTTGCGAGATAAGCATCTCCTATGGTTGTTCTGATCCATTTCTGGAAGTCTCGACGTTTGAAGTGGAAATCCACTGATTTTATGTCTATTCTCTTTATCTTCTCGCAGAAGTCGGCGAGGCTGACTGCAAACTTTCCGCTATACTGTCCGATACCGGTAAAGAAGTAGAAGGCATTATTGTACGGAACAGCTCTCAGAATCTTTGTGGCCATCTTATTGCTGACAGTCGTAGCTCTCACCTTTTTTGTCATTTCAGTTCACCTTTTTGCGTTTTATCTTGCACAATAGGCGTGCACTCTGTCCGTGAATCTTCCGGTTGACTCAACGGCCAGTATACGTCCAGTTCCTTCCAGAGCTGTAGGTGGGCAAGCGTCTTGGCGTCGCCTAGGTCGTTAACTGCGACGAGGTCGATGTCGGCGTCGGTTTCCAGGGCAGCACGGTATAGGAGTCTTCCTATTCTGCCAAACCCGTTAATAGCCACTTTAACTTCCATCTAGAACCCCTCTCCTTCGTATTCTGTTTCAGGGGGACCTTTTGCAGGTGTTGGTGGGCCCTTCATTTTGCCGACGGCGATGACGTCGTCGACCTTCAGGATCATGGACGCAGCCTCCGTGGCTGATTTGATGATTTGTTTTTTGACGGCCAAGGGTTCGTATACCTCAAGCTCCGTCATGTTTTGGACCTTGCCCTCGTGGACTCCGACTCCTGCCCAAGTTTCGCCCTTTTCGTGGCGTGCTCGGAGTTCTGAAAGGATATCTATGGGGTCTAGCCCCGCGTTTTCGCCTAGGATGAGGGGTATCGTTTCCATGGCCTCTGCGAAGCACTGCACTGCCAGCTGTTCTCTGCCCGGCAGTGTCTTCGCGTATTGCTTTAGAGCTCTGGCCAGCTCCATTTCCGGTGCCCCTCCTCCAGCCACGATCTTGGGTTCCTGTACGACGTCTCGGGCTACGCATAGAGCGTCGTGTATGGATCGTTCTGCTTCGTCGACGACGCGTTCCGTTCCGCCCCTTATGAGGATGGCAACGGAACGGGGGTTCTTGCATCCCTCGACGAACGTCATTTTGTCGTCGCCAATCTTACGTTCCTCCACCAGTCCGGCGTGGCCCAAATCTCTTTTCGTCATATCTTCTAAGTTCTCGACCACTTTTGCCCCTGTGGCTTTAGCCAGCTTCTCCATATCGGATTCTTTGGCTTGTTTCACAGCCAGGATACCTTTCCGACCCAAGAAATGCTGGGCCACGTCGTCGATGCCCTCCTGACACACAAGAACGTTGGCGCCTTTCTCGGCTATTTTGTTCACCATAGTCTTCAGCATGTTCTCTTCTTGATGTAGGAAGGCCTCCATTTGCTCTGGGCTTTCGATGTTGATCTTGGCGTCGAATTCTGTCTTCTTAACCTCCAGAGCAGAGCAGAGGAGGGCGATTTTGGCGTTTTCTACGCGCTTTGGCATCCCAGGGTGGACAACCTGCTTGTTGAGGACTATGCCTTTGATGATTCTTGTGTCGGTGAGGGAGACGCCGGGCTTCTTTTCCATCATGATGTCATCCAAGTCTACCCTGTATTGGTTTTCTACTTCTTGTGTAACGCTGAGGATAGCTGAGGAAGCTATTTCGGCCAGTGGTTCTCGGTTTTCCGCCACCAGCTTGCTGGCCATGGCGGTCATGGCCACTTTCTTAAGGAAGGCCTTGTCCTTGGGTTTGACGGGGATGGCGATCCTTTCCAGGGTTTCAAGCGCCTTATCAGCCGCTTTTCGATACCCATCTATTATGATTGTTGGGTGAACATCCTTGTCTATCAGGTCCTCGGCTTTCGCCAACAGCTCTCCGGCGATGACGACAGCTGTTGTGGTCCCGTCTCCAACCTCTTCGTCTTGGGTCTTGGCTACTTCAACCATCATCTTCGCGGCAGGATGTTCAATCTCCATCTCATCTAGGATTGTGCGACCGTCGCTGGTGATGGTGACGCCTCCGAAGCCATCGACGAGCATTTTGTCCATGCCCTTTGGACCTAAGGCGCTTTTCACGGTCTCCGCTACAATTTGGGCCGCCATAATGCTGGCATGCTGGGCCTCTCTTCCCCTTGATCTAGTCGCTCCCTCTTTTAGGATGAGAACCGGTACTCCTGCAAGCTCGGGCGCAGCCATCTAAACACTCTCCTTCTTCTTTTTTCTTTTCTTCGGTTCTTTTTCTACGCGCTTTTTGATTTCGGTTTGCAACTTTCCCGTGCGCTCGAGCACTTCATTCTCTTTATCTGTCTTTTTTCTTCTCCTTCTAAACCAGTCGAACAGACCCATGAAGTGTCACCTCGTCAGCTCCTAAATCATCTTCACGTGTTCCCGGAGCTTTTTTTCCGTAGCACTCGTACTGCCTAACATGTATCTTGCCTAAATTCCACTTCTTATTCGGTGTTTCGACCTCTTTTCCACATGTAGGACATTTAGCCATTTTGTAGTCATCCCTTTTAAGGGCAGATTTTGAGTCAAAACTCAAAAAATGGGAATTAGAAACAAGGCGGTTTCCGCCTCTAGTTTCGTAATGCGCGGCTCTAAGCGCTGCTAATACTCTCTCTTTTCTTCTGGCTTCTTCTTTTCTGGCTTCTTCTTCTTCTCAGGCATGTTAGTCACCTCCCTCTCATACTTCATTAATGCTTTCGCCTTCGCTCTCTTCTCTTGTCCACAGCATCCGTCACTTGTAGCGCACTCGCTGGCAGAGCTCTACCACTCTTCTTCCTCAGGTTCCTCTTCTTCCTCTTCTTCCTCTTCCTTCTTCTTTGTTGGTTTCTTCTTGGACATGGCTTTCTCCTCCTTTTCAGTTCGACACTTCACACGCAATAGGAGTTAGCATAAGATTCTCTTAATAAACTTATCGGTTTTTGTAGAAGTTCTTAAAGACATATATATAACGATTGGTATATCTTACTATATCGGCGGTGCGTTTGGTTTGGAACTGGATGAGACTGATTACAAAATTCTAGACGTCCTCAGGAGGGATGCCCGGACACCCTTTACAGAGGTCGGCAGGGATTTAGGAATATCCGACGCCACAGTGCACGTCCGCGTGAAGAAAATGATGGATGAGGGCATCATAAAGAGGTATACTATTGTGGTTGACGAGGAGGCTCTGGGCAGAAAAGTTCACGGTTTTGTGTTGATAAACGTGAATCCCGGCTCGTTAGAGGAGGTATCAAACCAACTGGTCAAGAATGAAAGGATCAGCGCGATCTATGAGATTCATGGACCGAACGACCTCATCGTGAAGGTCGCGGTAAGTACCCTCGATGAAATGAGGGAACTAGTGCTTAAGGTTCGAGAAATACCAAACGTGGCAACAAGCGAACTGATTACAGTATTCAGAGTATGGAAAGAAAAGAACGTCTAAAAACGCTTCCATGTCTTGATGGAGGTGAAGGTCTCTTGAGGCAGGCTAAAGACGAACAAAGTTGGCTCAGCGCCCGTGCAAAGAAAATCAAAAGTTTGTGATGGACGTAGACGGCACTCTAACCGACGGTTGCACTTGCTATTCTGAAAGAGGCGAAGAGCTGAAGAGATTCAGCATGAAAGATGGGTTTGGCATCAGTCTTCTTAGACATAACGACATTATTCCAGTTATTTTGACGGGTGAAAACAGTAGAATAGTTCTTTGTCGAGCAAAGAAACTAAACGTGAAAGAAGTTCATTTAAATGTTAAAGACAAGCTGAAGAAAGTTTCCGACATAGCTTATAATTACAAAGTATGGTTGGATGCCCATGTTGCATACATCGGCGATGATCGCAGCGACGTAGATGTCATGAAGAAGGTTGCGTTATCCTTTGCTCCTGCCGATGCAGTCGAAGAAGTTAAGAAAGTTGCTAAACTCATCACAATAAGAAAAGGTGAAGAAGTTCATTTGCTCTTGCACAGGATTCAAAGAGACTTAAGATTATGACTTTATACATCTCACGTCTTTCACCAGCTTTCTCAGCAATTGTTACCACCTCATTTGATGTTAACACATCTGAAGGAGTGATAGGTTCCAATTCTCCTGATAGTACTTCATACTCCCAACAAGATCTGGCCTGTTTAAAAAATCCCTATAGAAAGGTCTGAGTGCAGTGATGTATCCGTTTTTAGTGTTGTTCTTGTTATAGGTTGCCAGGAAGCAATTGATGTGGCCCTTTTCTGCACTTGTGAATCTCCTGATTCCTTGTTTCATTAACCATAAGCCAAACGTTCTCAATCTTTGCAGATAAAGCTCCTTAATACTCTCAGAAACACGCGAAGTCAGTGAATAATCATAGATAGCATCAAGTATTTCATGGTTCAATTGTCCCGTTATGATATGTTTCTTAAGCGCAGGTTTAGATGCTACGCTAACTGCAGTTTCCATTCCAAAAACACCTCCATTCTTCTTTTCGCCTTAAATTTAGGCTTAATTACATATAATTGATAGGTCATATATAAAGAAAAATAATATGCCGCACTTTCACTACAATTCATAAAGACTTGAGGCAACTGAATGAAAGAGCCAGCGTAAGAAACCAGTTCATCGTTCACGAAAACTGCGTAAATCGGTTGCTTACTTATCAGTTCAATGTATTTCTTAGCTGTCCCCATGGTGCGATCCTTTCGATTTGAGAGAAGCATGGCAAGCTTTGAAGCGTCATCATCAGTGTGCAATCTACGCACGAGTTTCGATCTGAAGAAGATGGCGTCATCACTCTTGACAAGCATCCAATCTTCAACATAACACTTCGCATTTGGAAATTTTCTCTTTACAACTGGTAGAAGATTTGGTGGAACGTGCATAATAAAACGGTTCCCGGGCGCATAGTCAATTAGCTTCTCAGCTGTATCGGTTTCGCATTCCAGGACTACGCTTGGAAACTCAAGAGCAGTGTAAATAAGAATGTATCCTTTTAAACTTCCATTTTCAAACGCAGCGTACATTGTTGTATAGTCAGGTTCACGTTGAATGTCATAAAATGCGAAAACATGGTTTATAACATCTAACTGAAGAGAGTCTATTACGCGCTGTTTGTTATTTTCTTTTACCTTCTCTATTCGGAACATTAGGTTTTAGCCACATTGTTTGATTTCTTCTACAAGTTTGTCAATTTCCTCTTCTGTATTGTAAAAGTGTGGCGAAACCCTTATTCCATGGGATCTGGCAGAGATAACGATTCCTTTGTACTTTAGCTTTTCAGCTACTTCTTGAGGTTTGTCTATTTTAAAATTGACTATTCCCGAACGACAATGCAGTTCTTCAGGTGTCTGAAGTTTCAACCCCAAATCTTCGACAGCGTCTATTAGGTGACCTGTTAGCTTCAGTATTTTCCTTTCGACGTTTTCAATGCCGATGTTCAACAGCATTTTTAATGCTTCAGTGGCTCCTGCGAGGCTCATGAAGCTTGGTGAACCAACCTCAAAGCGGCTTGCAGTTTCCGAAAGTCTCAGGTTCCAAATGTCCCAAAAATCTATGGTTTCGAAAACCTCTGGTTTTACGCTTGCCCAGCCCACAAAGGGCGGCTCAAACTTTTCGATGAGTTCCTCCTTAACGTAGAGATAGCCTGCTCCAGGAGGGCTTAACAGCCATTTATAGCATGCGGACATCAGGAAGTCAGTATCGTCTCTTTTTGCGTCTATTTGCATGGCGCCAGCCGACTGGATTGCGTCAACAATTAGGAGTGCTCCGTGTTCATGGGCTATTTCGCTCAAAGCTCGCAAATTGTGCCGAAAACCATTAGCATATTCAACGTGGCTTACTGCAACAGCCACAGTGTTGTCATCCACAGCCTTCTCAACATCTTGAAGCAAGATTTTTCCGTCTACATTCTTGACGTAGTGAACCTTCACGCCTAGGCTCTTGCCCAGCCAAGGATAAACCACCGAAGGATATTCCAAGTCTGTCGTAACGATTTTTGAGCCTGACGGATAATTCAGTACGTTTGCAGCTATGTTCAAGCCTACCGAAGTGTTTTCGATTAAAGCGATTTCTTCAGGTTTTGCGCTGATGAGTTTGGCGAATAATGGCTTTCCATCATCATTCCATTCAATCGAAGTGGTTCCGAAATTCGAGAAATCGTTAACATACTTGCGAACGGCATCAGCTACGGGTTTCGGAAGTGGAGACTGCCCAGCATGGTTCATAAAGGCCTTGTTTTTAGTTATTGGAAATTGTTCACGAATCTTCTCTATGTTTTCCATTCAGGGGTTCCCTTCGTCTTTTTGTTAACAGATTGAATTAGTAGCATTGATTATTAAAATTTCGAGATTCGGCAAGATGGATGAAGTGATAGTCGCCACAACACTAGAGTTGCCTGGATATGAAGTCGTCAAGATTCCAGGCATAGTGTTTTTCCTATTCGCTATCTTTTCATGATCGAAACCTTGGAATAAACCGTCCTGTCTTCCTCTGATACTCCGCATACTCATCAGTGAAACGTTGCACCAAAAGCCTTTCCTCCTCAAAAGTAACGAGGAAGTATCCGGGAATCGCAACTAGGGGAAAAAGCGTGAACAAGTTGGGCCAAACAAAGAAGAGGCCGATAAACATGAGGAAATAGCCTAGATAAGAGGGATGCCGAACATGACGGTATGGGCCAGAAGTGACAAGCCTTTGCTTCTCTGGCATCGCCCATGAAACAGCATATCTACCTCGAACAACCACGCTCCAAATAAAAATGAAATAGCCAACTGATGTGAAAATTAAGCCGAGAATTTTCATGTAAGAAATGAATGGAAATTGGAAGAGAAAAGGAAAATCGTATACCTCAAAGATGAGGCCAGTAAAGACAAGAAAAAGATATGAGAACACTTCTAGAAAGTAAACTGCTGTTCCAACAGCCGCTAAGCCTATAATAAAACCTATGGGACGTTCAACCTCTGCATAGGCCTTTTCACCGCTTCTAAGCTTTTGACCTTTTAGAATGTTATGCAAGTTCACAGAAAAGAAACACCCTAAGCAGACGATGAGAAGAACAGCTGCAAGAGTTTCAGTTGGCATGGTTGCAAATAAAAGAGCTCAACAGTTTATAAACGTGCGCAGAAACCCAAGGCTATTTACATCGTTTTACCGAAAGCATACCCAATGCTTTTTCAGCAGCCTTTTCAACTCATTAATCGTGTTTTCAACGTTTTCGCGGCAACCTCGTGACTCCTTCGGAGGAGAATAGGGGTCTTTAAAGCGGATTTCTTCTAAACCAACAACACCAGCAGCAAGTGCATACCAACAAAGCGGCAAAATCATAGGGTTGTATCCACTTCCAGGCATCAAAACAAGTTTTCCATCACAAACCTTGTCGGCAACT
>Ga0209636_10000667_pt1 | contig 33942 bp, 32 predicted proteins | sample DeeMarSWOR152_54_FD_187464 | JGI IMG/M metagenome (GOLD analysis project Ga0209636, IMG submission 187464) | Marine sediment microbial communities from White Oak River estuary, North Carolina - WOR-1-52-54 (SPAdes) (version 2) | ecosystem: Environmental > Aquatic > Marine > Intertidal zone >...
TTGACGTAGAGGACATGAAGAGAACCGTTGAGTTAATACGAAAATCGATAAAAGCAAACAGCGACAATGAAAAGTGAACAGTGAGAGGAATTGTAATGCGCGAACTCTGGATCAAAATCAACCCGCAACTGCCAAAAGACAAAAAGAAAGCGTTAATCAAGGCAACTGCCGATCTCTGCGCCGCCTACATCGTAGAACCAACCGACGAAGAACCGGCGAGGCAAGCAGGAGCAAAAAAGGTGGTCTCCCCAGAAAACGGCGACATCCTACTTATAGAAACAACGGAAAAAACCCCATTGACTAAAGGAGGTCGAAAACCCGCGTGCGTCATCGCGACGGTCAGCTCCAAAGAAGATGAGGAGAAAATCGTTAAGGCAGCCGACACCGCGATTGACTACATTGCAATAAAGTGCCTAGACTGGAAGATCATCCCATTGGAGAACCTGATCGCTAAGGCTCATGGGAAAAGCAAGCTGCTCGCTTGGATATCTAACGCGCAAGAAGCGAAGTTAGCGCTGGAAACCCTGGAAATAGGCGTCGACGGCGTCATAGCGGAACTTTCAGATGTCAAGGAGATCAAGCGAATCCACAAGGAGATGCAGAAGGTCAAGACGCGGGCGGAGGAGAAGGAAACCAGCGAAAGAATAGCGCTTGTTCCAGCGAAGGTCGTTGAGCTGAAGCCGCTCGGAACCGGCGCCAGAGCCTGCGTGGACACGTGCGACTTAATGAAAATCGGGGAGGGCATGCTGGTCGGATGCCAGTCCTCAGGTCTATTTCTCATTCAGGCTGAAGTTTATGAGAGCCCGTATGTTAATCCGCGTCCCTTCAGGGTTAACGCAGGATCCATAGCGCTTTACGTTCTTGCTCCCGGAGGCAAAACAGCGTACCTCTCGGAAGCCAAGGCTGGAGACGAAGTTCTAATCGTGGACCGCCAAGGCAGAAGCAGAACCACCAATGTTTGCCGAGTTAAAATCGAGCAGAGACCGTTGATGCTCATCGAAGCGGAACACGGAGGAAAACGGATTAAGACCATAGTTCAGAACGCCGAAACCATAAGGATAGTAACCAAAGAAGGACATAAATCAATTGCAGACCTTAAACCCGGAGACGAAGTTCTCGTGCACGTCGAAGAGGGAGGCAGACATTTCGGAACGTTGGTTAAAGAGGAAACGGTGGTCGAACGGTGAAGATTCAAATATGCACTTCGGTCGCCGCGGAAGGAATGGTTGGAGTCACTTGCTTAATCGAAAAGGCTGAGGCTAAAGGCGCCGATTTGATAGAGGTCAGACTGGACTACCTAAAGAGTCCTAAGACGGTTAGGAAGATAGCTGGGTCCGCTTCGGTTCCGCTTATCGCTACTAACAGGCAGTATGGTCAGGGGGGGCATCGCCCCCAGCATGAGGATGAGCGGGTGCAGGTTTTGCTTGATGCGGTGGATGCGGGTTTTCAGTACGTGGATTTGGAGTTGACAACAGCCGACTTACAGAGCGTAATGCGTGAACTGAAGGCTAAAGGCGCAAAAACGATTGTTTCGCATCACGACCTCAAGCGGACACCCGACATCGCCGAGTTAGAAACCATAATGGTTTCTCAAGTTCGGACAGGCGCAGCCATATGTAAACTGGTGACAACCGCCCACAAAATAGATGACAACCTCTCATGCTTGCTTCTCACGTCTAAGATGAGGAAAACCGTCAAGTTGGTCTGCTTCGCTATGGGCAAGAATGGACTCATATCAAGGGTTCTTTCGCCGCTTTTCGGCGCAGAGTTTACCTATGCCTCGGTTGAGAAGGGAAGGGAAACAGCCTCTGGGCAGCCGTCCATAATGGAATTGAAGAGAATCTATCAGAGCCTAGGTGTTGAAAGTTGACCGTCAGCGGAAAAACTAGGGTTTGCGCGGTGATAGGCGACCCCGTTAAGCATTCCTTAAGCCCATGCATCCACAACGCCGCGTTTCAACATCTCAAGCTGGATTATGTTTACGTAGCCTTCGAAGTGGCGCGCGGAGACCTAGAAAAGGCGGTTCAAGGCATAAAAAGCCTAGGAATCTACGGAGTAAACGTGACTATGCCCCATAAAATCGCCATAATGAAGCATCTTGATGAACTTGACGAAACCGCGGAGACAGTCGGCGCAGTCAACACCATCCTCAACAAGAAAGGAAAGCTAATCGGCTACAACACTGACGGGGAAGGCGCCCTGAGAGCATTAGAAGCAGAAAACCAAAATCCAGCGGGTAAGAAAGTCGTTATCCTCGGCGCTGGGGGAGCCTCCAGATCGGTTTCGCACAGCTTAGCCCCGCTGGTTCGTGAACTGATGATTTTGAACCAAGCTGTTGATTTTGAGAAAGCGGAAAAACTTGCGAAGGAGTTGACAACCAGATTTGGAAGCAAGATAATGTACGGCAAGCTTAGCGAGGACAACCTGAAAAGGGAGTTAGAGAACGCAGACTTGTTTGTTAACGCAACTCCTGTAGGGATGCACCCCAACGAAAATGAGACCCCCGTAGACCGTGGATTGCTGCGTCGAGACTTAGCAATTTTCGATCTGGTTTATCATCCGTGCGAGACACGGTTGCTGAAAGAGGCGAAGGCGGTTGGAGCTCCAACCATCGAAGGGCTCAGCATGCTTGTCCGCCAAGGAGCAGCTTCATTTGAAATATGGACTGGGAAAAAGCCGCCGGTTGACGTTATGATTGAGGCTGCCAGAGAACGGTTGAAACAGCTAAGGGAGGCGAAATAGTCGTGGCGACCACAGGAAAGGCAATCACCCACGGAGCCGTAACGATTGTCAACGCCATTTCCTGTGGTTTAGGAGCCGGCTTGGGCGTAGACCTCTGGACCGAAGCCTCGGTGAAACTGACCGATGAACCGCGAGTTATTGAAGGAAAAATCATCTCGGACCCCGAAGAAAGCACTTTATTAATTGAAAAAGCCGTCAACCGAGTCCTTAAGCACCTTAAACTCGACGATCAGTGTGGTGCCCGCGTGGAAACCAAGTCAGACATTCCAATAGCGAGAGGACTGAAGAGCAGCAGTGCTGCGGCTAACGCCGTTGCCCTCGCCACTTTCTCTGCGGCTGACGCTGAAGTTGACGATTTGACCGTTGTTAACTTGGGGGTGGACGCGGCACTCGACGCGAAAGTCACCATAACGGGAGCCTTTGACGACGCATGTGCATCCTACTTCGGCAACATAGTGGTCACGGACAACCGGAAGAGAAAAATCTTGAAGAAAATGACGCCGGAAAAAGATTACAGCGTGCTAATTTACGTGCCACCCAGAAAAGCATACACTGCAGATTCCAACGTTGAAAAGATGAGACTCTTGGCGAAAGAGGTGGAAAGCATCCACAGAGAGGCGGCTTCAGGAAACTATTGGGCAGCCATGACCCTGAACGGAATAGTGTACTCCACAATTCTCGGCTACGATCCATCCGTCGCTCTCGAAGCATTATCAGCTGGGGCAATAGCGGCGGGTCTTTCGGGCACGGGGCCGTCAGTGGCGGCGGTGGTTCCCCGTGAAAAGCTTGATGGAGTTAAGGGCATTTGGCAACAACACGAAGGCAACATAATCGAAACTAGGGTTAACCGCGAGAAAGCCCGCGTTTTGGAGTGAGCGGTTGTGGCAGATTTAGTTGTGAGAAAAACGGAAAGGCTGGAAGGAACCAGCAGCGCACCGCCTTCTAAAGCTTACACTCACAGAGCGCTAGTAGCCGCTTCCCTCTCGGAAGGACAAAACATAATTAAGAAGGCTCTGATCTGCGATGACACGTTAGCTACGGTTCAGGCTTGTTCCCTGCTGGGCGCGGACATTAGAAAAGTTAAGGAAGACTTCGTGGTCAACGGGACTTCGAAGCCCGCGACGCCTGAAGATATCATCCACTGCAGAGATTCCGGATCAACTCTGCGTTTTTTGACGCCTGTTTGTGCTTTGGTTGAAGGCGTAACAGTCTTAACTGGAAACGAGGGACTCAGAAGGCGACCTATGGAGCCTTTGTTGGCGGCTTTAAAGCAGCTCGGCGTCCGATGTCATTCAGCTCGAGATGATGGGAGGCCGCCCGTCATTGTTTTTGGGGGAGGAATCAAAGGCGGAAAAGCATCCATTAGAGGAGACGTGAGCTCCCAGTTTATCTCAGGCTTGTTGTTCGCCTCTCCTAAGGCGCAGAGCGATACGGAAATCTTTTTGACAACCAAGCTTGAATCGAAGCCTTATGTGGAGATGACCTTGGACGTGCTAGGAGATCACGGCGTTAAAGTTGAGGCTTCTGAGGATTTCAGGAGGTTTTCGGTTCCAGCTAAACAGGAGTACAAGCCCTTTAATCGCGTTGTTCCGGGCGATTATTCTTCAGCGGCATTTCTGTTAGCAGCGGCGGCTGTTACGAATTCACGCGTCAAAGTGACTAATCTTCAGAGGGAGACGCTTCAGGGTGATCGGGTTATTGTTAAAATCTTAGATGAGATGGGTGTTCAGTTAGATGTAGGCGGGGACTATGTTGAAGTTAAAGGGGTTAGGCAGAAATTGAAGGGAATAAAAGTTGATGTGCGGGACACACCGGATTTAGCTCCTGTTTGCGCGATTTTAGCCTGTTTGGCGCATGGTAAAAGCATCATCAATGGGGCGAGAAGATTGCGGTTTAAAGAGTCAGACCGAATTGTTTCAATTTCTGAGGAGTTAAGGAAGATGGGAGGAAAAATAAAGGAGGCTGAAGAAAAGCTTGTGATTGAAGGAACCGGTAAACTTCAAGGCGCTGAATTGAACTCCCATAATGACCATCGGATCGCCATGGCTTGCGCTGTTGCCGCTTTAAGAGCCCAAGGAACCACCCTTATTCATGGAATAGAATGCGTAAAAAAGTCCTATCCAAACTTCGTGGAGGATTTACGCTCCTTAGGAGGTGAAGCCCATGTCAGGTAACTCCATCGGGAAAAGTTTTGTTTTAACCTGTTTCGGCGAAAGCCACGGAAAATGCATCGGAGCCGTTATTGACGGGTGCCCAGCTGGTTTACCCCTGTCTGAGAAAGACATCCAAACTGAACTAAACAAGCGAAGACCCGGCGTCAGCAAAGTCAGCACTCAGAGACAGGAGGAAGATGTTGCCAATCTCTTATCCGGAGTGTACAAGGGTTACACAACAGGCGCTCCAATCTGCGTCTTAGTGTGGAACCGCGATGTTGATTCAAAACCGTACGAGCTGATTAAGGATAAGCTCCGCCCGGGACACGCGGACTATCCAGCTAGCCTGAAATACGGGGGATTCAACGATTACCGCGGTGGAGGACGGTTTTCAGGGCGAGTAACCGTGGCGTACACGGTGGCTGGAGCCGTCGCTAAGAAGCTTTTGACCACGATAGATGTGGAGGTCTCAGCTCACACAGTTCAAATCGGTTCTGTAAGGCTCTCGAAAAAGGTCAACTATGAGGATATTCGACAAAATGTTTATCGGAACGCGGTTCGTTGCGCTGACCGTGAAACCGCTGAGGCTATGGAAAACGAAATCCTAAGAGCCGCAGAGGAAGGGGACAGTGTCGGCGGAATAGTGGAATGCTTAGCCTTGGGGGTTCCCGTTGGGTTAGGCGACCCGATATTTGATTCCTTAGACGCTGATTTGGCGAAGATGCTGTTTGACATTCCTGCTGTTAAGGGGGTTGAGTTTGGAGCCGGCTTCGGAGCAGCCACCCTCAGGGGTTCCCAAAACAACGATCAATATGCTATGAAAGAAAACCGAATCGTCACTTTAACGAATAATGCGGGAGGCATCCTAGGCGGGCTTTCCACGGGCATGCCCATCGTGGTTAGGGCGGCGTTCAAACCCACGGCGTCGATAGCTAAAGAACAGAAAACCGTTGACTTGACCAAGAAAAGGGAAGTGGACTTGAAGCTGTCTGGGAGACATGATCCATGCATTGTTCCGCGGGCGGTTCCCGTAGTTGAATCATGTGTTGCCATGGTTCTAGTTGACCATTCAATTAGGATGGGAGTTATACCTCAAACATTAAAGTAGCAGTTTGTGAATCAAATGGAGAAACATCTGCAGATGGAAAAGACTGTGCACAAAGTTATGAGAACAGCTATATTTAAAAACGAGGTTACGAATGCACGAAGGGGATTTGGAGGGACCGTTGGATGCAAAAAATTCCGGTAGCTATGGCGACCCAACATGCAGATTCCGCTACGAGACATGTCTTAATCGGAGAAGAGCCTGAGGAAGCCATTTCCTGCTTCAACAAAAAGGATGGGTTCGACTGCGACGAATACCTTGTAGACTACATGGGCAAGCTTACGCCTTATCATCAAGTCGGCCAGATCATCCGCAAAGTCCACGAGGAAACCAAGTTTGTTCCAGGGCGAGATGTCTTTGTCACCCCGCGAATGGTTAGCTCCTTTAAGGAAGAGCCCTTCAGACAGTTGATGACCATTCTCGCATTGACAGAGGGCATTCAATATTGTAAGAAACACTTCAAAGAACAAGGCATAATCGAGGTTGTTCAAGCTGTAACGGCAACCACTGAAGAGCTGAGAAAATGTAAGGAGCGCTGTGAAAGTCTGCTGGCAACAGTTGGGAAACAACTCAACATGCCAACCCAAGACATGACAATCCGTATAATTCCCCTTTTCGGAGGAATCGCTGAACACCTGTCAATCAAACAGATACTCTCCATCTTCCTTGAAGATGTGGGCATAAAAGACTACCTGAGAGTATTTATCGGAAAATCCGAAGCGGCGCTGCTTTATGGACATCCAGCCTCAGCGCTATCTTGCAAAATAGCAATTGCGAATTGTCATAAAGCTGAGGCTTCAACAGGCGTAAAGGTCTATCCAATCTTTGGTGGAGGAGCCCTTCCCTTCAGGGGTCACATGACCTTGGAAAACGCAGATAAGTTTTTGGAGGAGTATCGAGGCGCCCGCACGTATACTATTCAGTCTGGTTTAAGGTATGATCACGGCCTCGAAAAGACGCGGTCGTTGATTAGGAAGATGAGAAGTACCGCAGGTGAGGAGCCATTAGATTTTGATGATGATCGGCTTAGGAACATGGAGCGCATGATATTCATATTCGCCAAGAACTATCTGCTTGAACTTTCCGAAATAGCCGAAAAAATCGCCACAATAGCTCATTATATGCCTGATCAACGAGACCGCTTACTCGACGTTGAAGAGGTTGCCTACTTCCGTGAACTCAGAAACGTAGAAAACATTCTGAAGCTATGCCCCGACAAGGAAATTAAAAAAAGCATATTGGGATTTGCTTACACAGCCTTTCACAGACCCCCAAGATGGATGAAGTTCATAGCCTCCGCCTACACGTGCAGTTTGCCGCCTGAGTTCATCGGCACAGGCAGCGCGCTTAAGGAAATTGAAGGAACCATGGGCGAAGAATGGGTTGAAGCCTTTCTGGATGAGATATATCCTTCGATTAAAAGCGACATTAAATTCGCCTCTCAATATCTCGATAGGGATCCAAAGCAGAATATTCTGTTAACCCGTAGAATAACGGACAGCGTCGAAGCGTTGGAGTCGTACGTTGAATTCGCAGAACCCGACAACAGCTACAACATACTCAGCAGAGTAGCCGCGTCGTACATAAAAGATATGTTAGCTGGAAAGGTCTCAATAACCAAAAAGTTAGCCATCGTGATCAGCGATGGAGACGTATCCGAGTACCTCAACGGAACTAACAACGAAAACATTAACAAATTGATTGTTGACCTTGGTAAAATAAGAAAATCTCTTGCTTAAAACATTCATGACAAGGTGAAAACATCATGAACACATGGATTGAAACAAAGTTTCCCGGAAGAGTGAATTACTTCACCCCAGAAAAAGACATGCAGATTTCAGCGAAGAAAAGAGACGAACTTGTAGAATACTGCAAAGAATTCGTAAAATACGCAGATGACGCATATTTCAACGGATTAAACATTAGACTTTACACCAACATGGAACATGTCCACGACTTTTGGTGCGACAACTGGTGGCCCTATTCACCGTCTGTTATGCCGCATGGCGTAGTTTATACCATAGACGATGGAGGAAAACTTGGTCTCACAGACTTTTACGATAAACCTGTGAAAAGACCAGACGTAAAAGCTGGAGGAGTTTATAATCCTGAAACGAGAACAGCTATAATCTTAAACACTGACTATTATGGACAGACTAAGCCCACTGCCTTAAGCATTGCAGCAGACATCCTTGAGGATTTCGGTGTGCTCTCGGTTCATGGGGCTTCTGGAGCCGTAGGCGGCAAAGGGTATTTGTTAATAGCACCAACAAACGCGGGAAAAACCACCCACTCCTACGGACCGGCTATACATCATCCAAAGGGCGAGTTCCATCAAGATGACTGGATTTTCGTTAGGTTCACAAACGGAAAGGCTGTAGGTTACTCGTCTGAGAGGCGGTTTTATATGAGGACAAATTCGATGGGGAACTTCCCCTGGCTGGAGCCTATCTTTCGGAAGAGCAAGTTAGAAAACGTTAGACCTGATGATCCGCGAGAGAAATTCTTACTCTCCCATCCAAGGGTTATGATTGATCCGAAACACATAGTGAAGCCTGAAAAAGTTATCGACGAGGTTAGGATAAATAAGACGTTCTTGCTGAAGAGAGACACAGGTGACAAGGTTGTCGCTAGGTCCCTCGACCCGAAAGAAGCTGTGGAAATTCTAAGAAATGCTCCTGAACAATGGTACAACAACTATTTAATCACATATGGAAAGAGAAAGGTGGAGAAGAGGGCAGAGTTGTTCAGAAAGCTGTTTGAAATTGCTGAACCCTACCAGATAAACACCATAGCGCCCGTTGAAACCGTGAGAAACATAATCATAAAAATTGTTGAAAGCTGATTCCCTCTGGATATCTAATATATAGAACCTTTCATTTTTTAAGAGTGGCTTCATAGATCGGTGATTTCAGATGAAGTATCTGCTTGTTATCGGCGACGGAATGGCTGATTATCCAATAGAAGCTTTAGACGGAAAAACTCCCCTCCAAGTTGCAGACAAACCTAACATGGATGCAATTGCGGCTAGAGGACGAAGCGGCATCTTGCGAACAATTCCGGAGGATATGGAGCCCGGCTCTGACATCGCGAACCTTTCAATATTGGGGTATAACCCGAAGGAGTTCTATACGGGCAGAGGACCCCTCGAAGCGGCAAATAGGGGAATCAGTCTGGGCGAGGATGATATGGCGTTCAGGTGCAATTTGATCACGGAGGAAGACGGCGTCCTAGTTGATTACTCTGCTGGGCACATAACCAACAGTGAAGCAGCCGAACTCATGAAAACCGTGGAAAACCAGCTTGGAAAGCCTGGAGAAATCGATTTTTACGCCGGAGTCAGCTATAGGCATTTGATGATTTTAAGAAACATGCGGTATTCTGACGAGGTTTTGTGTGCACCACCCCACGATGTTGTTGGATCCAGAATATCCGAGGTTTTGCCTAAGGCTAGAAAGCCAGCGGCTGAATCCACCGCGGTTCTGTTGCGCAAAATGATTTTTGATTCGAAGAAAATTCTTGAGAAGCATCCGGTTAACGCTAGGAGGAAAGCCGTAGGTGAGAGACTTGGAAATATGATTTGGCCTTGGGGGCAGGGTAGGAAGCCGAATATGCCGACGCTTCAGGAACTTTATGGCATAAGTGGGGCGGTTATTTCCGCTGTGGATTTGATCAACGGCATGGGCATCTGTGCGGGAATGGAGGTCATCAAAGTTCCTGGCGCCACGGGATATTATGACACAAATTATGAGGGAAAAGCCTATTATGCGCTTAAGGCGTTGGAAATGCATGACATGGTTTTCATTCACGTTGAAGCTGCAGATGAAGCTGGTCACAGCGGAGATTATGAGCAGAAGATTAGGTCTATAGAGGACTTGGATAAAAGATTGATCGGGAAGCTTTTGGAGGGCTTGGAGGGGCAGGAATACGCGATTGCAGTTTTGCCGGATCACGCCACGCCAGTAAGCGTTAGAACCCACACGAAGGATCCAGTTCCGTTTACAATCTGCTCTCCGCGAATAGAACCTGACGGAGTAAAGCGTTTCGACGAAGTTTCAGCGAAAAAAGGTGGTTTCGGATTTCTAGAAGGCGAAGAGCTGATGCCGCTGTTTGTAGGAGCTAAATAGCCTCCTCTGTTCTGTTAGCGGTTAGACCCCTATAGGGATCGCGCGCGAAGATGGGGCAGTGTTCCGTAAACCCTTTATTCACTTCCACATGGAAGATGTATCAGCGGCATAATGGTTTTGGGCAATTGAGGCAACTAGGGTGAAAGGAGAAAAGTCTCAGCTTTAGTGCTGACATTATTTCTGGCAAGTATATTAACTGCTGTATTTGAGGTAATCCCAACAAAAACGATGTCCTCTGATCCCCTCCATTTTTCTTCTAAAGCATATTTGAAGCTTATTTGACTACAAATAAAACTAGAGTCTGATTTCTCCATCAGTTAGCATCATTTCTAAATCTGTATTGTAGGTTCATAAAATTGATGTAGTCTCACACGTCGGAATTAACATCAGTGGCGGGCAGCCTGAAATTTAAGGTACAAACCTTTAAGGTACGAACCTTGCATGCATCGGGCTGACTCGCCACCCCTTGTGATCTTCTAGCAGTGCGAAATGTTTATATAAGGATGTATGTCTTTTCCCTGAAGCGAGGGTTTAAAGTGAGGGATAGTGTTCACAGAAGGCGGCTGTGTTCATTAGCTGCGCCTTCAGCCCTGATCTACGCGTAAAAACCCGATTTTCCTATTTCGCTTTATCGTCCTTTTTCTGTCAAAGCTTCCGGTTTATTATGCAAAAACTTAAGCACATAACATCATTCTTCATAGTAAAGGCTCTTTTAAGAACCTCAGAGGTGTTAAACATTGGATAAGATACGGTTCGCCGTACCGAAAGGCTCCCTAGCGAAGGGAACGCTGGAAATCCTAGAGAACGCAGGATACAAAATCGGGGGACAGGAACGCACCTACAGACCAACCATCAACGACCCTGATATAGAGCTGAAAATCCTCAGACCGCAGGAAATTCCGTACTTCGTCAGCGAAGGACTGCAGGACCTCGGCATCACAGGCGCAGACTGGATCCGCGAAACTCGTGCCGACGTAGAAGTTCTCATCAACCTAGAATACGGAGGAGGCAAACTCGTCGTAGCCGTGCCTAAACCATGGACTACAATAAACTCGATGTCCGACCTGCTTGAAAAGTTCTTAGGCGAAGGGAAAACCGTCAGAATATCCACGGAGTACTTGAACGCTGTTGCGGAGTACGTGAAAGCCAACCCGGTTTACCGACAGTATTTCAAGCGATCAGACCCCTTAATCATAACCCCCTGGTGGAGAAGAGGTGCAAACCCAAAGGTCAGCGTCCTTCTCTCCTTCGGGGCTACGGAGGCTAAGCCACCTGAGGATGCGGATGCAATTGTTGATTTCACTGAAACCGGCGCAACCCTTGAACAAAACAATCTGAAAATAATTGAAACCGTCATGGAAACCAGCGCAGTTTTCATAGCCAACAAAAAAGCATTGAAGAACCGCCGGAAAAAAGAGAAAATCTATGATATCATGACGCTTTTGAAAGGCGTAGTAGACGGCAGAAAGAAACTTCACATCTTCGTAAACGTAAGGAAAGAAAACCTAGAGAAACTCCTCAGCAAACTGCCCGCCTTAAAGAACCCCACAATCTCGCCTCTGTCAGCCGAAGGATGGTACTCCGTGAACACCGTCATCGAAAAACAATACTTCCTGAAGCTTTTGCCCACCCTCCGCAAACTCGCCCAAGGACTAGTCGTACACGAACCAAGACAAATCCTTCCACTAGAGGAAATCGCAGGAGAAGAGAAAAAATGAGTGAACGCTCGCCACTCAAAGTCCAGAAGGCTTCAGAGGTACTAAAGAAACGCTTGGCAACCGCTGGAGTAGCAGACGCTGAACTGGAAGCCTACGTCAAACCAATAATTGCGGATGTGAGGAAACGTGGAGACGCCGCCCTAGTGGAATACACAAAAAAATTCGACAGAGTTGACTTGGCTCCAGAAGACCTTCGCGTGACAAAACAAGAAATCAAGGAAGCCTACAACGCAGTCAGCGCCAACCAGCTTTCGGCATTAAAGCTGATGAAAAAGAAAGTTGAGGCTTTCGAAAGTCGCCTTCTAAAACAAGCAAACTTCGTGGTCGAAGACGGCGGCGTGAAAGTGCGCAGTTCCACGCGTCCCCTTCAAAGCGTGGGTTGTTATGTGCCTGGCGGCGAGGCGGCGTACCCAAGCACGCTGATTATGACGGTGGTTCCCGCTAAAGTTGCCGGCGTATCCAGAATCGTGGTTTGTTCGCCTCCGACTGCTGATGGTAAAGTTAATCCTTTAATTCTTGTAGCCGCCGACCTCTGCAAAGCCGGCGAGGTCTATAAGGTTGGGGGGGCGCAGGCAGTTGCCGCTTTGGCTTACGGAACTGAAATAATCAAGCCCGTTAGGAAGATAGTCGGGCCTGGAAACAAGTATGTGACCATGGCGAAGCTTCTCGTCTCCCGCGAAGTAGCCATTGACATGCCCGCCGGTCCAAGCGAAGTGCTCATTTTAGCTGACGAAACCGCGGACCCCAGAATAGTTGCCCTTGACATGATATCTCAAGCAGAGCACGGCGCAGACAGCATCGCAGGGCTGGTTACCACGTCAGAAGAGCTCGCAGAAAACGTCATCACAGAGGTTGAAAAGCGGGTGTCGTCAATTCACAGAAGCAAGACTGTTATTAACGCTTTGATGAAAAACGGGTTCATAATAATCTGCGAAAGCATTGATGATGCAGTTGAATTTGCGAATGGTTTTGCGCCTGAACACCTCGAAGTTCTTGTGGAGAAGCCAGCCGAGGTTACCGAGAAGGTTACATGTGCTGGATTGGTTCTGTTGGGGAGGTATTCCCCTGTTTCCGCGAGCGATTACTGTGTTGGAACGAATCATGTTCTCCCCACCGGAGGCTTTAGCCGTGTTTTTTCCGGTTTGTCGGTTCTCGACTTTGTTAGGCGCGTTAATTTCATTGAGTGCTCCAAAGAAGGTTTGCTGAAGATTAAGGGCAACATAGAGGTTTTGGCGGAAGCTGAGGATCTGCCGAATCACTTTAGGGCTGTCGAAGGAAGGTTTGAACCTTGAGCGGTCAGGGCAGGAAGTGGCTTAGGGAAAGGTTAAATGAGGTTCGATCGCTTGCTGGCTACACCAGCGGGGAGACTGTTAGGCGCACAGCTCGCAGGCTGGGAATAAAATCTTCAGAAATTGTGAAACTCAACTCCAATGAGAACTTTTTCGTGCCTAAGGAAAAGTTAACTGAGCTTCTCATGGAGGTCGTGGAAGAAACTGATCTCAGGAGATACCCCCAAGAAGAGGAGTTTTTAGTCAAAAGGGCTTTAGGCAAGTATCTATGCATGAAATCGGAATACATCACAGTTGGAAACGGAAGCGACCAACTGATAGAGCTGATGGCAAGCCTTTTCCTAGACCGCGGCGACGAAGCCTTCTCGATTACGCCTACCTTTCCCATGTATCAACACATCGTAAGCCTTCTGGAAGCAAAATACATCGGGGTTCCACTCAAAGAAGACTTTTCTCTGAACATCAAAGAAATCCTAGCGGCTGTTACATCAAGGACGCGGCTGCTCTTTCTCTGTTCGCCGAACAACCCAACCGCGAACCAGTTCAGAGAGGACGAAATCCGAGCTGTTGTTGAGGGTTTTCCGGGGCTTGTGGTTATGGATGAAGCTTACGCGGAGTTCGCTGAGTTTTCTGTCGTTCCGTTGGTCGACGAGTTTGAGAACTTGGTTGTTTTGAGGACGTTCTCTAAGGCTTTCGGTTTAGCGGGACTAAGGCTCGGCTACGCGGTTTCAAACCAGAACCTCGCAGAAACGCTTTCCAGCAAGGCGCAGTTGCCCTATCCTGTGAACTCCATCGCGTTGAAAATGGGCCTGAAGCTCTTAGATAATGTAGAGATTATGAGGGCCGCTGCTAATCGAATGAAAAAAGAGCGAGAGAGGCTGATAAAGAGGCTCAATGAGATAAGTGGGGTGACCGCCTTCAATTCACAAGCAAACTTTGTTCTAGTTCAAACGGACCGCGGCGCGGATGAAGTTTTCCAAGCGCTCTTAAACCGAGGGATAATCGTCAGAAACGTGGGTAAAGTCCTTACTCTCGGCGGCTGTCTCAGAGTAACCGTTGGGCTTCCTCAAATGAATGATAAGCTGCTTGCCGCGTTAAAGCAGATCTGTGAGGGAGAAAAATGAGCAAGGAATACGTGGAGATGGAAGTTAACGGCGAGAAAGCCTACATACGGAAGGATGCCTTAGGCGAGTTGAAAAAGGTTAACGCTGTTGTGTTTGACTGCGACGGCGTCCTCATCGACATAAGAGGCTCCTACAACCAAGCGATCCGCGAAACTGTGGCTTACTTCCTAGAGACACTAACGGGATTCACGCCGTCCGAAAACGCGGTTTCAAAGGAACTTATCTACCTATTCAGAAAGACCGGTGGCTTCAACAACGACTGGGACACAACCTACACAATTTTGTTACTAATCCTTTCCAGACTGCCAAAACAGTTCCAAGAAGCCTTCGAAAAATACACGAGTTTGAGCTTGGGTGAAGCCGACATAACGAGACGGTTCCTCTCAGTCAAAAACGGAGTTAGAAAGGAATACGACCCAACCAATCTAGACCTCCAAATGGCTAAACTAGAAGATGTGTTGAAACAGTTCGCCCTAACATTCGATTCTTTCGGAATAGCCTCCCTAGAAGATAAACTGAAGAATATTCCAGAACTTTACGCTGCTGCAAAAAGCTGGTTGGCTTATCCCGGCGAAGTCGGTACAAGTGTCCTTACAACCGCCTTTGAAGAGATTTTCTGCGGCTCCCAACTGTTCAAGGTGTTATATGGGAAGGATCCCCGATTTTACAATGGACGAGGCTTAATCGAAAACGAGCGGGTGATTATCCGACCTGAAACCCTCGACCGGCTGACCCGCATATTCGGCGAAGCAAACTTCGGCATTGCATCTGGAAGACCCGCGAAACTTGCTGAGTTCACTTTAAAGGAGCTTTTGAAGAGATTCGATTCGAAAGCAACGGTTTTCCTAGAGGACATTGAAGAAGTTGAGCGGGAAACTTTCAGAGACCAGAGGGTGAAGGTTAACTTGAAGAAGCCGAATCCGTTTTCGCTTTTTCATTCTCTCAAAGCGCTGAAACATGTTGCTTCCGCGCTTTACGTTGGAGATTCGATGGAGGACGCGATTATGGTGAAAACGGCGGACACTGTGGATTCCCGCTTTCTATTCGCAGGGGTATACCGCCACTCAGACCTCAAAGAAGACATTATAAGCGATTTCCTTAAAGGCGAAGCTGAGTTGGTTTTGCCTTCGGTTAACGAGCTGCCGGTTGTTCTGAACGCTGTTAAGGGAGGTGAAACGCTGTGAGGACAGCCGAAATTTCTAGGAAGACCCGGGAAACCGAAATTTCCATAAAAGTGAACCTAGACGGAGAAGGTAAAGTAGAAATCAGCTCAGGAACATCCTTCTTTGATCATTTGGTGACTTCGTTGGCAACCCACAGCCTAATCGACGTAACCGCCAAAGTGAGAGGCGACCTGAAACATCACATAATTGAGGATGTTGCCATCTGCTTAGGACAGGCGTTGAGAAAGGCTCTAGGCGACGAAAAAGGCATAACCCGTTTTGGTTTCGCCGTTGTTCCCATGGACTGCAGTTTGGCTGTTTCAGCCGTGGACCTTGCTAAACGTCCCTACGCCAAGATCGACCTAAAGCTTAGGGGAAGAAAAATTGAGGACATGAAATGCGAAGACATCTTCCACTTCCTCGAAACACTGGCAACTTCCCTACAGGCAAACTTGCACCTCTGGGTTCAATACGGATCAAACGACCACCACAAAACAGAAGCCGCCTTCAAAGCACTAGCCCTCTCGCTTAGGCAAGCCGTAGCCGTTGACCCGCGCAGAAGAGGAATCCCAAGTTCAAAAGGAGTGATCTAAATTCCCAAATCAGCTATAATCAACTGCGGCATCGGCAACCTCCTGAGCCTAGAATACGGACTGAAAAGAGCCGGGTTCAATCCAACCATCATCTCATCGCCCTCGAAGCTGAAAACTGCGGATGCAATTGCCTTACCGGGCGTAGGCAACTTTTCGGCGGCGTCAAAAAACCTTGAACCCTACAGATCGGAGATCATAAATCGTGTTGAAGAGGGCGCGCCTCTGCTCGGAGTGTGCCTTGGCATGCAGCTGCTCTTCACCGAAAGCCTAGAAGGCGACGGAGCCGGGTTGAACCTCCTGCGTGGAAAAGTTGTGAAGCTGCCCAACTCGGTTAAAATCCCCCACATGGGATGGAACACGCTGCACATAACTAAACAAACCGACCTTTTCGAAGGCGTGAACGAAGGGTCCTTCGTCTATTTCGTCCACTCCTATTATCCGTCTGATCTCGACAGAGATGTGGTCGCGGCTGAAACAACCTATGGAGTAACTTTCGCCTCAATTGTTGCTAAACGAAACGTTTATGGAACGCAGTTTCATCCAGAGAAGTCAGGCGAAACGGGACTGAAAATTCTGAAAAACTTCTTCAACATCGTTAAGAGGTAAACGCGGTATGGACGTAATTCCGGCTGTTGACTTAATGAACGGCAGAGTCGTCAGGCTTGTTCAGGGAGACCCGGAGACCTTGAAGTCCTACGAACAGTTCGGCGATCCCGTGGCAGTTGCAAAAAAGTGGGAGCGCGAAGGTGCAGATGCCATTCACGTCGTTGACTTGGACGCCGCATTGGATAGAGGCAGCAACCTAGGTGTGATTGAAAGAATCGTTGAGGCGGTGAGGAAGCCTGTTCAGGTCGGCGGGGGAATAAGGAGCTTTGAAACAGCGCAGAAACTGTTGCAAACCGGAGTGAAACGCGTTATTCTCGGTTCATTAGCGTTCAAGGAGCCTGAGACTCTGACGAGGCTTCTGAAGGAGTTTGGAAGCGACCGGGTGGTTGTCGCCTTAGATTATCGCGGCGATGAGGTTATGGTTCGCGGCTGGAAAACAGCAACAAAACTTAGCTTAGATGCGGCTGTGGAAAAGTTTCTGAATCTCCACGTGAAAGTTTTTTTGGTGACTTCAATAACGAGGGACGGCACCTTAACGGGTCCAGACTATGAGACGTTGGTTAGGGTGAACAGCAACCCTGAGGTTAACGTAATTGCGGCAGGAGGCGTAGGCCGCCTAGAAGATTTGAAGCTTCTCAAACGGAGTGGTGTCCAAGGGGTTGTCGTTGGGAAAGCCCTTTATGAAGGCGTATTTACATTAAAGGATGCTTTAGAAGTTGCGAAATAGGGGTGAACGTTGTTGGCTTTATCTAAGAGGATTATTCCTTGCCTAGATGTGGATCGCGGGAGAGTTGTGAAAGGCATCAATTTCGTAAACCTCATAGACGCGGGGAACCCGGTTGAGTTAGCTAGGCGATACTGCGACGACGGCGCAGATGAACTTGTTTTCCTCGACATAACGGCTTCCCACGAAAAACGGGACATCCTAAAAGATGTTGTTAAATCTGTGGCGGAAGCAACAAGCATACCCTTCACTGTCGGCGGGGGAATACGCACGGTTTCAGACGCGAGGCTTATTCTGAGCAATGGAGCGGACAAGGTTTCCGTTAACACAGCTGCAGTGGAGAACCCAAAGCTGATAAAAGAACTTGCTGAAACCTTCGGAAAACAATGCGTCGTAATCGCCATAGACGCCAAAAGGAGATATGAACGCAAAGCGGACAAGGTTATGGTTGAAACCGCTGAAGGACCATGCTGGTTCGAAGCCTTCACATACGGCGGAAGGAAACCTACAGGGCTTGACGCCATTGAATGGGCAGTCCGCTCAACCAACCTCGGCGCAGGCGAAATTCTCGTAACTTCCATGGACCGCGACGGCACCGAAGACGGATATGACCTAGAGTTAACCCGCACCATCTCCGAACGCACAAGCGTCCCCGTTATTGCCAGCGGCGGAGCTGGAAAACCCGAACATTTCCTTGAAGCCTTTACGGAAGGGAAGGCTGATGCGGCTTTAGCTGCTTCGGTTTTCCACTATGAGAAGTATCCTGTGCCCGTTGTGAAGCGGTTTCTGAAGGAGAAGGGAGTGCCGGTTAGAATATGAGAACCCTCGACCTCGAAAGCCTAGATTTCGCCAAGGGAAGCGGGTTAATCGCAGTTGTTACTCAGGACGTTAAATCAAAGAAGGTGCTGATGGTGGCTTATGCAAACAGGGAGGCGGTTGAAAAAACCGTTGAAACAGGTTATGCGTATTACTGGAGCAGATCAAGGAAGAAACTTTGGATGAAAGGCGAAACCTCGGGGAACACCCAAAAAGTTAAGGATATTCTAGTTGACTGCGACCGCGATTCGCTGATATACCTCGTTGAACAGAAAGGGCCTGCATGCCACACAGGAAACGAAACCTGCTTCTACAGAAGGCTAGCAGAAACCAACCGTCTAAAATAAAAGCCTACATTACTTAATCAATTATAAAAACGATATAAGAGCAGATCTTTAACATTGTCTAAAGATTCAGGTTGTGAAGAAAGAGGGGCGATTTTGATGGAACACAGCTTAGACCTAGACAAGTTGCGGAATGAGATTAGAGACGTTACGGTTGAGATTATGCGGTTGGCTGGAAGGCGTTCGCTTTTGGCTAGAAAACTGGGTGAGGCAAAACGTCGGAAGGGTCTACCCATGGAAGATTTGGAGGTTGAAAGAGAACTGAAACAATTTGTTCTTGAGAAATGCCGAGAGTACGAGGTTGAAAGACGCTTCAGCATTAAACTTCTAAACTTGTTAATCGATCAAGCAAAGCAAGTCCAGAAGGAGTTGGAGGACCATTAACTTGAAGATATCCATTATCGGCGGATACGGTCGAATGGGTCGCTGGTTCACGCGCTATTTTGTCGCTCAGGGACACAGAGTAATCATTTCAGGCGCTAAACTACATAAGGCAAAAGCTTTCGCTGAGGCTGCGGGAGTTGATTTTGCGGAAAACAACATCGAAGCCGTGAAAGATGCTGATTTAGCCGTGGTTTCCGTTCCAATACCCGTCACCGCCAAAGTGATCCGTGAAATTGCTCCACACGTGAAGAAAGGCGCTGTTGTTGCGGAAATCTCCTCTCTGAAGGCTGATATAGTGGAGGCTTTGGTTGAGGCGGCGAAATTTGGCATTAAGCCGTTGTCTCTTCATCCTCTTTTCGGTCCCGGCGCCAAGAAAATGGGGGGGCAGAGAATTGCGGTTGTTCCTGTGGTTGATCGTGATGTTGAGGTGGAACTGGCGGAGAACCTGTTTCCTGAGGCTGAGATGGTTGTTGTGGACGCTGAGGAGCATGATCGTGCCATGGCTTTGATCCTGTCTTTACCTCATTTTGTGAACATGGTTTTCGCTTCTGTTGTGGGCAAAGAGAACCTTGAAGCGCTTAAAAAACTCGCAGGCACAACCTTCCCGTTGCAGTTAACCTTGGCTGAAAGCGTCATGACTGAAGATTCAGACTTACACGCCTCGATTCAAATGGGCAATAAGTACACAGTTCAATGCCTAGAAAAGTTTCTCTCTAAAGCTAAAACAATCGAAAAACTGATAGCTGAAAAAGACAAGGCAAAGTTTATTGTCCTCTGCGACAACATACGGGATTTATTATCTAAAGATTCAGGCTTCTCGAAGGCTTATGAAAGCATATATGGAATTTTGGAAACTTTGCAATGATGTTTCAGGCGTACTCATTCAAAAGAAGACCCCTATAGTTTTATTTGGCTTCAATTAGGCTTAAAAGTACTCCGGAACGGTTTAAGCCTCTTTTTAAGACTTTCCTGAGCACGTTTCTCAAGAGTTTTTCGTTGTTTACGACTGTTCTGTGTGGTTGAGTGAAAGCTTCTTTGACTAAGATTTTTTCTGCAGGGTAGTCGTCAGGAGGAAACAAATAAATGGTTCTATGTACATTAAGTGCGCGCGCACGACTTTGAAGCAGTTTGGTAGGTGAGAATATGCAGACAGAATCTCTTCCAGTAGAACTAAAATATTGGCCAGTAAGAAGGTACATGGACGTATACAAGAAGTCACTAGACGATATAGAAGAGTTTTGGGAGCAAGAAGCAAGAAAACTTGAATGGTTCAAAACATGGGATAGAGTGCTCGAATGGGATCTGCCATTTGCAAAATGGTTCCCTGGCGGAATGCTAAATGCTTCCTACATCTGTGTTGACAGGCACTTGAAAACTTGGAGAAGAAACAAAGTAGCCATTTACTGGGAAGGGGAAAAAGGTGAAGAAAGAACACTGAGTTATTCGCAACTTTATAGAGAGGTGAATCGTCTAGCGTCCGCACTTCGGAAACTAGGTGTTAGGGACGGAGACTGCGTGGCCATTTATTTGCCCATGATACCTGAACTACCCATTGCAATGTTGGCAACGGCGAGGATAGGCGCAATACACACTGTGGTATTTTCGGGATTCAGCTCAATAGCTCTGGCAGACCGCATAAATGACACAGAAGCGAAAGTGGTCATAACAGCAGACGGTGGGTTCAGAAGAGGAAAAATCATACAGCTAAAAGAAATAGTTGATGAAGCTGTGGTAAACACTCCATCAATAGAGAAGGTGATAGTTGTAAAGAGAACCGGCCAGGAGATCGAAATGAAAGAAGGAAGGGACCTATGGTACCACGAAATCGCAAAGCATGCAGAAACAAAGGTTCCTCCACTACCAATCGAAAGCACTCACCCACTCTACATTCTCTATACATCAGGCACCACAGGCAAACCAAAAGGCATAGTCCACAGCACAGGGGGCTACTTGGTATACATAAACTCTATCTATGAATGGGTTTTTGACATACAAGAAGAAAGTGTATACTGGTGCACCGCTGACGTAGGATGGGTAACCGGACACAGTTCCATTGTTTATGCACCATTAATGCACGGAGCATCCATAGTTGTATATGAAGGAGCACCCGACTACCCAGAGCCCGACAGATGGTGGAGAATAATCGAGGACTATAAGGTAACAATCTTTTACACATCGCCAACAGCCATACGAATGTTCATGCGACTCGGCGAGAAATGGGTCAAAAAACACGACTTAAGCAGCCTAACAATTCTAGGGAGCGTAGGAGAACCAATAAACCCAGAAGCATGGATGTGGTATTTCAAAAACATAGGCGGTGAACGTTGCCCGGTAGTAGACACTTGGTGGCAAACAGAAACCGGTGGCGTAATGGTTTCACCAGCACCTGGTATAGGGCTGGTTCCACTAAAACCAGGGTCAGCAACATTCCCGTTACCAGGCATAGACGCTGATGTGGTAGATGACAAAGGTAGAGTTGTACCTCCAGGCGTAAGAGGCTATATAATTATAAAGAAGCCTTGGCCTGGCATGCTCACGACGTTGTACAAAGACCCTGAGCGTTATAAGCAAACCTATTGGTCTAGGTTCCCAAACGTTTACTATGCCGGAGACTATTGCATGAAAGATAAGGACGGATACTTCTGGCTCTTAGGCAGAGCAGACGAAGTTCTAAAGGTTGCAGGCCACAGATTAGGCACAACGGAACTGGAAAGCGCAATTGTTTCGCATCCAGCAGTAGCAGAGGCGGCGGTAACCAGCAAGCCTCATGAAATTAAGGGAGAAGCAATCGTGGTTTTCGCCATCTTGAAACAAGGCTATGATCCAAGCGAGGAACTTAAAAAAGATTTAAGAGATCAGTTAAGAAAAACCGTCGGCCCAATTGCAACACCTGAGCAAATACATTTCGTTTCAAAACTCCCTAAGACAAGAAGCGGCAAAATCATGAGAAGAGTCTTAAGGGCGCTAGTTTCGGACTTGCCAATAGGTGACGTTACAACATTAGAAGACGAGGCTTCCATAGAAGAAGCAAAACAAGCATACAAAGAGCTCAAGAAAATGGCGAAGTGAACTTTCAACGGAATATAAGTTGATCACCGCTTGGAAACACCTAAACCCTCAGAAACTCCGAAGCAGTTGAAGAAATAGGAAGAGCCATTTGACGCGAATAGAACTAGGCAAAAACCTACATTTTAACCTCAGCATTTTTATTGTATCTTGGGCAACTTTGTAATCAAGCGAGCCGAGGCACTGTCCATGCGAGTTCTCTTTGTGGAGCCGCCTAAAGAGTTCTGGTTTGTTATGGGTGAGTACCTCCCTCCTCCGCTGGGAATACTTCAACTTGCAGCTTACCTCGAAGAGAAAGTTAAAGATGTAGAAATAGAAGTGGTGGACTGTCAAGCCGAGAATTTAGATTGGGAAGGACTGGAAAAGCGTATCGAATCATCTGATCCCGACATTGTAGCCTCCAGCGGGCTCGCCACCTGCAACACTTACACTGCGGTTCAAACTTTGGCGACAGCGAAAAAAGTGAAACCTGATGTTTTGGCCGTCACCGGGGGGCAACACTTCACGGCGCTGGCTCAAGAAAGCTTGGAGGAGTACCCTGAAATTGACGTAATTGTCCGAGAGGAAGGCGAACAAACCCTCGTGAAGCTAGTTAAAACTTTCAGAGAGAAAAAGCCTCTTTCACGGATAAAAGGAATCTCCTTTAGGCGCAATGGAGAAATTCGCCACAACAGTTCGCGGTCTTTGATTGGGAATCTGGACGATCTGCCTTTTCCCGGCTACCACTTCGTTGAGGGGAACATGCGGAAATACCATTTCACCATGATGGCTGGTCGCGAAACAGGGTACGCCATAATCGAAGGCTCTAGGGGGTGTCCGCACCGCTGTAAGTTTTGCTCGCAGTGGAGGCACTGGCTTGGAAAATGGAGAATTAAATCCGCGAAAAGAATCGTTGATGAAATGCAGTTTTGCTATGAAAATTATGGAAGCAGGTTCATCTGGTTGACTGATGATAACTTCGGCTTAGGTCAACGCGCAGAAGAAATATCCAACGAAATCATTCAGCGGGGGCTTTCAGACGAAATAATGTGGTTTGTTCAAGTTAGATGCGACGACATCGTAAAACATAAGGATGTTCTGCCTAAACTGCGAAAATCAGGGAACTATTGGATGCTCATCGGCGTGGAAAGCCACAACAAAGCAACCCTCAAGGCTTTCAATAAAGAATACAATCCTGAAGACGCTGACAAAGCCATGAAATTGCTGAAAGAAAACGACATCTTCGCCCAAGCTATGTTCATCATCGGAGAGCGCAAGGATTCTGCTGAGTCCATAGCGAACCTAAGGGAGTACGTGAACAGTTTGGACCCTGACTTGGCGATCTTCATGATCCTCACACCGTTTCCAGGAACAGAAACCTTCGAAACCGCTAAACGGAACGGTTGGATCGGAGACTTCAACTGGGAGAACTACGACATGGTTCACGCCGTCATGCCGACCGAAACCCTATCAAGGGCAGAAGTACAGGAGGAACTTTACAGGTGTTACCGCGGGTTCTACGGCTCTTGGAGCAGACGGTTGAGGGGACTGTTTGCCGCGAATAAACTGAAAAGGAGAACCTACAGGTATCTAGCTGGGCAAAACCTCATGAGGCAACTGAGGGCTTTCACTTAAAACCGAGGTGTCCACATTTAAGAAACCCCGTTTACCCGCGGGCTTACTTTTCATGACGGCCATATCCCTCTTCGGGCTGTCCCTCGCCGCTGTTCTAACCTTTCAATCGCCTCCAATTCAAGAGAACCTGCCTTGGCGAAAACCGCTGATAGGCTCCGTTTTCACATTAGTCTGCGTCTCAGGAATCTTAGCGGTCTTCTTCCCACGAAAGTGCTCACAAACATTTTTCGGCAAGAGAAGAGAAACCCACGCGATGGAACTCAGCGACCCTAAAAGTTTCTCCACCCTTTTCGGACTGAAAATTGTGCATGGGCATCACCCAGCGTGTGAAGGACTTGCCAGCCACGAGTTTCAAATCGGCAATAAAACGTTCTGCGCTGCATGCACAGGTCTACTCTTAGGAGCGCTGATAGCTCTCGTTGGAACCGCCATGTATTTCTTCGCTGATCTACAAGTTGAACAGGAAGGTCTGCTAATTGCTATTGGAATGTTGGGCGTCGCTCTCGGTTTGCTGCAGTTTCTGCTATTTGAAGCCCGAGGTTTTCTACGCCTCCTTTTGAACACGTTTTTCGTTTTAGGAAGCTCTTCCGTTCTTGTCGGAGTCGACGGTCTTGTTCACGGTCTATTCGCAGATTTATTCTTAGTTTTCATGATCGTCTTCTGGCTTTACACGCGGATACTGCTCTCCCAGTGGAACCACGCGAGAATCTGCCGTACTTGTGGGACACCTTGTAAGTTTCGTGAATTAGAAAAATAGGGTTTTGGCGTCAGCGTCTAGGCGGTCGAGATAAGATGCTGATGATGATCATTATTCCAAAGGCAATTAATATAAGCGGCCACACTTCCCAACCTGCTGGAATGTATCCCGCTTCTTGCATGAACCAGAAGCTTCCCCAAAGGATGATTATCAGACCGATAAATATGCCCCAGTAATAGCCGCTTCGAGACGGTCCGAAACACATCTCCCTCTCTTCCCAGCGTCTTTCAGCTCTCCGAGCGTATCGTGCGGGTCGCAAAGGCTGCCCACATTTAACGCAAACTTCAGCGTCGTCAGCGTTCTTGGTGCCACATTTTGTACAGTAAACCAACTTCGTTCTCCCCTTGTTTGGTATTTTGCCTCTGAAGTTTTTTTAAGCTTTTGGGCTGAAACCCGCCGAAACAGCCGAAAAAATTTAGGGACTACTCGTACATATATGCAAGCCTAAGAAAAGCTTTTAACAGATGCGCGTGCGCGTTATTAGTATTTGTTCAACAACTATCAAAACAGTTATATGTCTTACAGAGAGAAGAGATCACTATGAGCGATAAAGAACCGAACCCGTTGATTCCAATAGTAGTATCGATCCTCGCAGGGATCGGGTGGGCCATCTTTATATTGTTGTACACCATCTTCTGGTCACCAGACTTCACCCTCTTCCAGAACATCGTCATAGTCTTGGTCTCCTTAATTGTGGTAGGTGGTCTCATCGGCCTTATGTGGGTCGTCTGGGGCTTTAGATCTGGCAAGTCGAGCACCAGCTGATATTTCAATCTCCTAAACTGCGTAACTTCACCTCGTTTGCTCACGGTGACTACTCTAGCATGCGCGCGTATTATATCAATTTTAAAGTTTGTCGAATACTGTTGGTTTGCCTATTTTTTCATATTCTTGTCTTGAAAGAATTATCCGAATCGTATCGGTAGGGAGTGTAGGAAAAATCTTTTCTAATGATTGCATGCCAGTTTTAAGTTGTTTCTGTATTTCAGCCGCATATGCCTTCGCAGATTCTCTCGCCATTTTTTCCATCGGACTCTGAGCTAAAGGCTCAAGTGCTTCTTTAGTTTTGTGTAATATGCTTAGAGCCTAGGCGGGCCCTTCCTCAAGACAAATCTGGTTGATAATAGGCTAATCCGCATTCCCAACAAGCGCGCGCATCATCAATTGATTCTTTTAACGCCTCTTAACACAAGCTTTAAATAAAGATAACATCCATTCTTCTACGGAAATACTAAATGGAGAAATACTTAAAGTTCATTAGTGAGCACCCCGCAGTTGAGGAGTGGCTGAGGAACAGACCGAAGAACACACAACGCGTGTTCGCTGTTTATCTTATGCACTTTTGCAAAACTATGAACGTCACGCCTGAGGGGTGGCGTGGCTTTTACGACAAGTTTGAGGCGCGGGATCTGGCTTGGAAGTACCTGCAGCCCATCGTCAGGGAGCACTCCAGCGTGGCGAGATTGCGGCTCACAGCTTTAAAGAGTTGGTACAGGAACCTTAAAGGCGAGCAGCTGCCCTTCAACAGTGGACGCGGAGGCAAACACTACATTCCTTTGGTGCACAAGAAAAGAAGCATAGAGCACATTCCGAACAAGAATGAAATGTACCAGATTATAGACATGGCTTCTTCGCTGAGGGACAAGGCTATGTTGCTTTTGCTGTTTCAGAGCGGCGTAAGAGTGAACGTACTGGAACACCTGACTTACGGCGACGTGAAAAGGCAGCTTGACCGAGACATAATAACGCTTAAGGTTACGCCCGACTTGGACATCAAGCTGAGGGGACGGGACATTCCATTTTACTACACGTTTTTGAACGGCGAAGGAAGCGAGACGCTGAAGCGGTACTGCGAGATGGTGCACAAAGACAGCAAGCCTGAAACGCCGCTTTTCCCCACCAAAGGCAACAAGGCTATCGGACAAAGGTATGTGTGGCGAATAGTTAAAATGTGCGTTGAAAGGGCTGGTTTCGACACCAAAACCGTTTGGACGAACACCATTAGGAAGGCTTTTAGAAAAATTGTGAGGCAAGCCAACATTGACGACGACGATAAAGAGCAGCTTATGGGACACGTTATACAGGGAAGCCGACAAGCGTACTACGACAAGAAAGACGTGGAATTGATAAGGAAGGCGTACGAGAAATGCAACTTCGCCAGGGAAGTGCCTGAAAGCGAAACCACGAAACTCCGCAAGCAGCTTGAGGACGAGCAGACTAAGAGGCTGTTGAATGAAATGCGCCTCGAAAAGCTTGAGAAAGAATTAGAGACAACAAGGGGACTTCTCAAAGGACGTTGAAAGAAAATGGAAGAACACAAGAAGAAGCGCCAGCAAACGAGAAGAACTCGTGGGGGAAAGAAACAGAAGAGACGGTAAAAATACAATTTTAGTGCAAGTATCGCCACAGTTAAAACGTAATTGAAGAATAGGAGGTGCTAAATTGCCTTTAGAAAATGCAAAGAGTATACAAATAGAGAAAGTGCCAGAAACTAATGAAGAAGAAGCATGGGCGAATTTCAATAAAAGATTAAACGATTTAGCGAATCAAGGATACAGAATAATACATGCAACAAACACATATATTCTATTGAGAAAGACGCGCCCCGCAACGAGAAGGGAAGAATAACTTAAACACGCCTCTATTCCTCAAAAACCTACTCACCTATATTTTTGCGCGCGCGTTATTCTCTAAGGTCAGAATCTGACTTTATCCTTCTTGGCAACTGTTGTTCTTCCTTTTCCACTCCAAGTGAATCCACATGTTTTGCAACTGTTTGGAATTGAAGAGACATCTACTTTCTTCGATCCACATTTAGGGCATCTTTTTTTTCGGCCCATTCTCTCTCCTCCTCATGCGCGCTTGAAGGACGTCGACGCCGCAGTCAGCCTTCAACTTTCCCTCTTTTTATTTCTCGGATAGGTATATGTTCAGTTATTCATAGATGTAGGTAAGCCAGTGTTTATAACGTTGATTTTTGCCCCTTATGACCGCTGAGTATGCGCTTTGAATCTTTTTGGTGATAGGGCCTGTTTTTCCGTTCCCTATTTTTCTGGCGTCCACCTCATAAATCGGCGTAACCTCAGCCGCAGTGCCGGTGAAGAAAGCCTCGTCAGCGTTATACAGCGTGTTCCTCGTGATGTCAGCCTCTTTTGTTTCAAGCTCCAAATCATGTGCGAGGTCCATTATGGTGGCTCTGGTTATGCCCGGCAAAACTGAAGTATGCAGAGGCGGAGTCAGTAATTTCCCGTTTTTCACAATGAATATGTTTTCCCCGGGGCCTTCTGCGATGAACCCTCTGTGGTCAAGCAGTATGGCTTCGTCGTATCCTGCAGCTCGGGCTTCTTCCGCTGCTAAAACCGAGTTAACGTAACTTCCAACGATTTTGGCTCCATTCGGGAACGAGTTTGGGCTGTTCCTTATCCACGTGCTGATTTTGGTTTTAACTCCCTCACTTCCAAGGTATTTTCCCCATGTCCAAACGGCGACCATAAAGTTGACAGGTAAATCCTGCGCATGCAACCCTAGTTCTCTGTAACCGTACCACGCTAGGGGTCTTATGTAGCATTCCTTTAACCGATTTTTCCTCACCGTTTCAACAATTATTTCCCCAATTTGCTTTCGGCTGTAAGGAATCTTCATCTGCAGTGCCCCAGCTGAGTTGAACATTCTCTCCACGTGGGCATCCAACCGGAAAATGGCGGAGTTACCGTCTTCGGTTTCATACGCCCTGATTCCCTCAAAAACTCCTGTTCCATAATGTAGCGCGTGGTCCAAAACGTGGGTTTTAGCCTCGTCCCAAGGGACAAACTTTCCGTTCAACCAGATATACTCGCTTTTTTCCATAAGCTAATCACCGGCTGATTCTCAACGTACCGCATATCTTGTTGAAACAACACTTTTAAACCTTTTATATTTAAACGCCATGTTGATTATGTACATTTTTGTACGCATAAGATTTAAATATTACTTAAACCCTCAATAAAGGACACAAATCAAATAGTAAAACTGGTAAGTGAAACCATATGCCATCGGAAAGAATAATGTTAGACGAAGAGGAGATACCCAAACAATGGTACTGCATACTGGGCGACCTGCCTAAACCACTGGCACCAATAATAGAACCCGCGACTAGAAAGCCTGGCCCAGGGATTGTCCCCCGTTTGTTCCCCAAGGAGATCCTCGGCCAAGAGTTCAGCAAGGACAGATGGATAGACATCCCTGAAGAGGTGAGGGAAGTCTACCGGCTTTGGAGACCCACCCCAATGTTTAGGGCTCTTAGACTGGAGAAGACCTTGAAGACACCCGCCAAGATCTATTACAAGTATGAGGGCGTCAGCCCATCAGGAAGCCATAAGCCCAACACTGCTGTTGCACAGGCCTACTACAACATGAAGGAAGGCAAAGAACGGGTGGCTACGGAAACAGGTGCTGGTCAGTGGGGTTCCGCCCTAGCCTTCGGCTGCCAGAGTTTCGGACTTGACTGCACCGTTTATATGGTGAGGATAAGCTACGACCAGAAACCCTACAGGCGGGTTATGATGGAGCTTTGGGGGGCTAAAGTACACCCCAGTCCAAGCACTAAAACAGAGGCTGGCAGAAAGATTCTGAAAGAGAATCCTAAAAGCACTGGAAGCCTAGGAGTCGCCATTAGCGAAGCCGTAGAGGACGCCCTTAACCATGACGAAGCCAACTACGGCATAGGCAGCGTTTTCAATCATGTCCTCTTGCATCAAACCGTGTCAGGGCAGGAAGCTAAGAAGCAGATGGAAGCAGTGGATGACTACCCGGACGTGATGGTCGGATGCATAGGCGGAGGCAGCAGTTTCTCAGGTCTATTCTGGCCCTTTTACTATGACAAAGTTTCAGGAAAAGCCCCAAAGAATACAAGGTTCTTAGCCACTGAAGCCACGGCTTGTCCTTCTATCACTAAGGGAGTGTACATGTACGACCACGGCGACACGGCGAGACTGACACCTTTAGTTAAGATGCATACCTTAGGCCACGATTTCATACCGCCACCGATCCATGCTGGAGGTCTTCGCTACCACGGTATAGCCCCAACCCTAAGCGTTCTGAATGATGCGAAGAAGGTGGAAACACGAGCCTACGACCAAGTGGAGGTCTTCGAAGCTGCTAGGCTCTTCGCCAAAACTGAAGGCATAGTACCGGCGCCCGAGCCAGCCCACGCCATTAAGGGAGCCATCGACGAAGCGTTAAAATGCAAGAAGACAGGGGAGAAAAAGACCATACTTTTCCTGCTGTGCGGCCACGGTCATTTCGACATGCAAGCCTACGACGACTACCTTCAAGGCAAACTTCTGCCCTACGAGTACCCAGAGAAAGAAGTTCAGAACGCCATGAACAGGCTGAAAAAACTGTATCCATGGCTTGAAAAACTGCCTTACTAACCACTACCCTTCCCTTCTTTCTCACCGCTAGGACAGTCCTTCTGCTCCCCGGACATAGGGGTTACAAGGGAGTATCCCACAGAGACCCTAAACACCGCAAGGTTTCATTAATCTTCCAACCGCGACTCTCCCAATCACATATTTACGTGTACATATTAATGCATGAGTGTGATGTTATGTGGAAAAAGGTAGAGGAGTGTTTAAAGGGTTATCCTGAGCGTTTGAGGGTTGCTCGCGTCCTTGTAGAGAACGGTCTAAGGGTTGACGCGGGAAAAATATACTGCAACGAAATAGAGATTCCTCCCATTCGAATAAGCCGCGTTGCAAAAGTAGACCGCAGAACAGTAAACGAAACATTGAAGGCAATTGAAGGCAACCCAGAACTGCGAATCATATTTGGAAACCTAAGGTCAGCCGGACACTCCCTGAAAGAAGTTGCAAGATTCCTAAATTTCGGCGTAGTGGAGGTCACTCCGGTCGACGCAAAAACCCCCGGGATTCTAGCGAAATCGGCTATGCTGCTTGCTGAGAGAGACATAAGCATTCGACAAGCCATTGTGGAGGACCCTGAACTTTCACCCGAACCGAAGCTTACGCTGATAGCTGAGACAAAAATCCCGGGGGAGCTTGTTCCCGAATTCTTGAAAATAAGGGGAATAGCCAAAGTTTCAGTTTACTAACGGCCCACAAGCTTAACCAAGGTCTTTGTGTCCAAGACCCCGGGCAACCTCCGAATGCTGTCGACTTTCCTATTTAACTCCTCTATCGTGTAAGACTGGATCAACGCGGCAACATCGTAATCACCTGAAAGCTCGAAAAGCCTTTCTGAAACCTCCTTAATTCTCCGTGCCGCTTCTCCGGTTTGAGCGGGATCCGTCTTCACGAGGACTATGCCCTCCATTTCTGCTCTGGTTTCAACGGTGAACCTTGAGATTACACCCTCCTCCAGCATCTTCTTCACCCTCCTTCTAACCGCGCCTTCGGTTAAGCCCACGATTTTCCCAATTCTTACGTACTTTGTTCGAGCGTTCTTCTTCAGAATTTCGAGAATTTTTGTGTCTGTTTCATCCATGGTTAGCTATTATGCATTTCGAAAATAAAAGTTTTGCTACGTTTTTCGTAGAAAGATAATTACGAATTTCGTAACAAAAATTCGAAAACCTTAAATATAATAACCGCATTCTGCTCCATACCAAAGGTGACCAAGATGCATACGTTCAGCGGCGGTTACACCGCACTCATAACCCCAATGAACAAAAATCGCGAAATCGATTACGAAGGCTTACAAAGCTTAGTGGAGTTCCAAGCGGAGAACGGCATCAGCGGAATCCTCGCCGTTGGAACAACCGGGGAAAGCGCCACACTGACTTGGGACGAACACAACCGCGTCATCGAAAAGGTACACAAGCACTTGGGCGCAAGAGGCACAACTATTGGGGGAACAGGAAGCAACTGCACCAAGGAAACAATGAAAGCCACGAGACACGCTTTTGAAATAGGCGTAAAAGCTGTTCTGCTTGTAGATCCCTACTATAATGGGCCAAGCTCCCTCGAAATAAGGAGAGAATACATTGCGCCTGTTGCTGAAGCTTTCCCTGAAGTCCAGGTCATCCCGTACGTGATTCCGGGTAGAAGTGGAACGCAGCTTTTGCCTCCCGACCTTGCGGTTCTTCATTCGCAGTTCGCTAACATAAGGACGGTTAAGGAAGCAACCTGCAACATAGAAAACATGAAACTGACGAGGAAACTGTGCGGCGAAGACTTCGACATACTCTCCGGCGACGACGGAAAAACCTACGAGATAATAAGCTCCCCAGAGATCAAAGCCAGCGGCGTAGTCTCCGTAGCGTCAAACATCGCGCCTCAAGCGGTTCAAGACTTCGTTCAAAGCCTCCTCAAAGGGAACATGAAAAGCGCCGACAAGCTTTCCGAGGCACTAGAACCCCTGTTCAGCATGGTCACGGTTAAAACAGCGGAGCAGACTCCCTTCGGTTCCGTGCTCTGCAAAGCCAGAAACCCGTTGGCGTACAAGACGCTTATGAACGTTTTAGGTATGCCTTCAGGTCCGTGCAGACAGCCTTTAGGCAAGATGACGCGGAAGGGAATAGAAACCATTCTGAACGTGGCGAGAAAAGTTTACGCACGTAATCCTGAAGTTCTTGAACCCGTAGAAGAGTTCTTCGATGTCGACCTGAGCGAGCGGCTCTATGAGGAGCGGTTCTGGAAGGGACTCTACTATGCTTAGGCTTTGTGTAGCTGGCGCTTCCGGCAGAATGGGAAGCACCCTCCTCAGGGAAGCAGTCAACCGGGACTACCGAATTGTTGGAGCGGTGGCAGCGTCCGACGACGTGGCTGTTGGAAAGAGTTTAGCTAAAGCGGGTGTATGCAGTTCAGACATCAAAATTGTAGCTCCAAGTAATCTGCGGAAAGCCGCGGAACCGGCGGATGTTTACATAAGCTTCACGTCGCCTACTGCTGAGGTTTCCAATCTTCCCGTTGTTGCCGATTTGGGAAAACGCATCGTTATGGGAACCACTGGTTTCACGGATGAACAGATGAGGAAGATTAGGAACGTGGTTTCAGGTAAGGTTCCAGCCGTTTTCGCCCCCAACTTCGCCTTAGGCGTAAACATCCTCTTCAAGTTAGCTCAACTGTGCAAGGCTTTTCCGCCTGACTACGACTTCAGCATAACGGAGATTCACCACACTGGAAAAAAGGATGCACCAAGCGGAACCGCCAAAAAACTAGGCGAAATAGTTTCAGCGGTCAGAGGCTACTCCAAGGTTGTCCACGGCAGAGAAGGCTTAAGCCGTCGAGCTCCAAAAGAGCTTGAAGTCCTTTCGTTGAGGGCTGGCGGCGTCCCAGGCGTACACAACCTAATCATAGCGGGTCCCCACGAGATGCTTAGAATCGAGCACACCGCCTTCTCAAGGAACGTATTCGCGCAGGGTGCGCTTTACGCCGCGGAATGGGTCCACAAGCAAACTAAGCCCGGGATCTACAGTATGGCGGATGTCCTCCGCTAAATCGAGAGGAGCAGTGAACACGCGTTGAGTGGCAGAGCTGTCATCAAGTTCGGCGGCGCAGACCTTTCAACCGGCGAAAGAATCAGAGAAGCGGCTAAAATGGTCGTTGAATCAGGGTATCAAGAATCAGTTGTGGTGGTTTCCGCCATGGGTAAAACAACCGACAGCCTAGTTGAAGCCCTAGCGCACATGAACGTAAGCGCCCGAGACTATGCGGAAATCCTTTCTATGGGTGAAAGAACCAGTGCCCGAGTTTTCTGTTCAGCCTTAAAGGCGCTTGGCGCTAACGCCGTTTATTTCGATCCTAGCCAAAAAAATTGGCCGATAATCACAGATTCAAATTTCGCTGATGCTAGGCCGGACGTGAAGAAGACGAAGATGCGTGTCCGAAAGTATTTGGAGCCAATTTTAGGCGAGGTTATTCCAGTTGTTTGCGGTTTTCTGGGGCGCGATGAGCAGGGAAACGTAACTACGCTTGGCAGAGGAGGAAGCGACACAACTGCGTTGTTGTTGGCAAACTGCCTAGAAGCCGACGAGGTGATCCTCGTAAAAGACACTGTTGGCGTTCTTTCAGCGGATCCCGAAACCGTGCCTGACGCTAAGGCGTTCGATAAACTGGATATCCACGGGATGTTCGCCCTTGCTCACGGAGGGGCAAAAATCGTTAGACCTGAAGCTTTGAGATATAAGCTTCCAAACCAAAAGTTGAGAATAGCCAGTTTCTCCTCGAAGAACCTCGCTGAGGGAGGAACTGAGATCACCGGGGTTTTCAGCCCGAATTCGGCGGAAACGGGCTGGTATGAAGGTTTGACGGCTGTAACCGTGGTTGGTGAAATCGACTCTGAGAAATTGAGCGAGCTTTTCTCAACGCTTCGTGGAGAAACAATTCGTGGGATTAGCACTGGAAAGAAGTCTGTAACGATCTTCGCGAACCTCAGGGACGTGAAGGAAACCGTGAATAGACTGCACAGCCTCGGTTGTTTTAAGGCGGTCAGTTTCAGGGATGAAGTTGGCATGATCGAAGTTACTCATCCTGTTTTCGTTGATTCTCCGGGTTGGGTTGCAAAAATAACTGACATGTTAGCCTCGAAGGGCATCAACTTAATCGAGGTCACAACCGGCAAAGCGACAATTAACCTTTTTATTGACGAAAAAACCCTTAAGGATGCGGTTAAAGCGG
>Ga0209636_10000668_pt1 | contig 33940 bp, 17 predicted proteins | sample DeeMarSWOR152_54_FD_187464 | JGI IMG/M metagenome (GOLD analysis project Ga0209636, IMG submission 187464) | Marine sediment microbial communities from White Oak River estuary, North Carolina - WOR-1-52-54 (SPAdes) (version 2) | ecosystem: Environmental > Aquatic > Marine > Intertidal zone >...
ATTTGAGTTTGATGGGCTTTTCTTTCCTTGCAGATTCAAGCCTCTTAACATACTCATCCTTCAACGGAAGCTCATCTACCGGGTGCCAATCAATTTTCTCACAGAATTCCCAGTCCTCATCAGTTACCTCCCCCGTTTGCTTGTACCTTTCAGATATGTCGCGTTTCATTAATCTAATTACGGCCTTGGCTAAGAATTCAGAACTTACTTTAAGTTCCTCCTTCATGATTACTTCGGGCATTCCCATCACCACTAATAATAATATCGACTCAGAATATTTAAATCACTTCTCATTGCTGAAAATCTCTGATACCTACGAAAATCTATCAGACAAGCAACTTTACTTCCTCGACGAAAACCTGAATCCGGTGAAAGTTACAGAGATAGAAAAAATTCCATACGAAGGAAAGATCTATGACGTTACCGTCAAGAATCACATCATTCTGGTTAAAAGAGATGGAATTCCTGTATGGAGTGGAAACTCCTACAGTTTGGTGAATTCAACCGTGACCAATGAAAGTGGAACCTTTACCGTAACTCTGGGGGTTCAGGATGATGGAGGCTACAACATAACTGCAACATCTTATGATAATGCCTCGAATTCAAACACGACGAGTGTTATTGTGACGGTCGATACAATAAATCCCTCCATAAACTTCACCTCTCCGACACCAGAAAATGGCACAACCCAGGACGAGAACTGTGCATATATCAATGTCTCAGTCAATGATTCCTCCAATACCTCTTCGTTCATTGACTGGAATCGTTCATTGGTCGGGTACTGGAATTTCAACGAGAATTCAGGGAATACGGCTTATGATTTCACTTCTTATGGAAATAATGGAACATTAAAACCCTGGAGTGCAGAGAAATGGGTTTCCGGTCAGGTTGATAATGCTTTGCAGTTCGATAGTGTGGATGATTATGTTGATGTTGGAAACGATGCCAGTCTGAAACTTACTGGTGCCATCACGGTTGAAGCATGGATAAGATGGGGTGGCGGCGGAAATCCTTATTTTGTTACCAAATTTGGAGATTCAACTCATAGATCTTATGATCTAAGTGGAAATTCTGATGGAACTGCAGAGTTCAGAGTAGGAGGAACCTCATGCAGCGCAATGATATCGACTGGTGAGATCTCCATACCTACTGGCGAATGGGTTCATTTAGTGGGAGTATATGAGCCTTCAAGTTATATCCGACTTTTTGTGAATGGTTCCCTAGCTAAAGAAAATACAGTCTCTATTCCAGCATCTCAATGTGAAAATGGATTAAATTGGTACATCGGAGCAAGGGAGGGAAATCAGGGATGGTTCAACGGCACCATCGACGAAGTAAGGATCTACAACAGAAGTCTGAACGCAACGGAGATAAACTGGTCCTACCAGAGAGGCTTATCAGGATTACCGAGCAATGTCTCTGACACCGGCTTGGTCGGGTACTGGGCTTTGAATGAGACGGGTGGGGATTTAGCTGAAGACTCAAGCAATGAAAGCAATGACGGAACCCTTCATAACTATGATGGACCAATTTGGAGTAGTGGGAAATTCGGGAGGGCGTTAGATTTTGATGGTGTGGAGGATTATATAACAATTACTGATTCTGGTTTGAGTTCTGGCTTTCCAGGGAAAAATGGCGAAAATCACTCAGAGATGACTCTTAGTGCATGGTTTAATGCGGACACACTCAGTAATTATCCAATGATTGCAGCTAAATATGATAGTGGTCCTGACGTTGGAAGTTTTGAATGTTTCTGGTATAATAACGAATTGTATTTTGGTATTAGTACTCCCTCTGGTGGATCTTATGCCACTAAAAACTTTTCTGACACAGGAAACTGGCACTATGTTGCTGGCATATATGACGGCTCCAAGGCAAGCATATATGTTGATGGTGTAAAAGGTACAGATGGTACAATAAGAAATGACTGTATAAATGGTTCAACTTATAGTTTTAGGATTGGTTCAAATGATGAGGCAGGTTCTAATAATAAGTGGGACGGCACAATCGACGAAGTTCGTATCTGGAACCGTGCCCTGTCACCGGAAGAGATCAACGCTTCCTACAACTCTAAGGTAAACAAATTATACAGAAACTTCACAAACCTGTCGGATGGCGAATATGAATACTATGCATATTCAACCGACCTGGCGGGAAATTCCAATAAAACCGGAATCAATACACTGACTATTGACGCAAACCCGCCGACAGTAACTTTAACATCTCCACAAAACGATTATTTTAGTAACAATGAAAACATCACCTTCAACTGCAGTGCAACAGATTACAGTCCGTTAACGAACATAACCCTCTACTGGAACTACACGGGGAACTGGGAATCAAACGGCACAAACAACGTTTCTGGAACATCTAATTCAACGCAATTTGTGAGAAACAACCTAAATGATAAAACAATAGCATGGAACTGCTATGCCTGCGATAACTGGAGCCAGTGCGGTTTCGCATCGGAGAATTATACTGTTACAGTAGATACGACGAAGCCTTCTATAACCATCCATAAACCAGAAAATGGTTCTTATATGAATGATAATACCCCTCTGTTAAATGTTACGGAAGTGGAGACAAATCCTGACAGTATGTGGTATTCCCGTGATTCCGGTTCAAATGAGACGAATGGCTGCAATGCAACCTCCTGTCTTGTTAATCTGACAAAGAACTGGGTTGTTGGTTCTGGCGGTGATAGTTGGAGCGGGAATGTTACGCATGATGATACAACAGAAGTCCAAGCAACCGGAAATGTTGAGTTAAGGCAGTTAGTGGATGATTATGTTTCATACTGGAGATTGGATGATAATACAACAGTAGATGAAAATACTATAAATAGCAATGATGGGATTAACTACGACGCTACTTATGTTACAAGCGGAAAATATAAAGGTGCATTTGATTTTGACGGTTACTATGACCATATTACTTTAGAGAATTTAATAACTATCAATACGAGTATTACAAATTCTACAATATGTATATGGATTAAGTCTGATACTTCAACTCATACCGGTTCATTATTAGGTGACTGGGATGATTGGGATGATTATATAATGTTTCAACCACAGTATAATCGTAATGTCATAGAATTTTCAACAACGGGAACTAGATATTTTCTTAGTTACTCAGGTATATCTGAAACAGAATGGAACTTTTTTACATTTACCTTTGAAGATTATGATGCAACACATGGTAAAGTTTATAGTTACATTAATGGGCTATATAAAAGTCAAGCCACATACGATAATGATTATTTGCGTTTTCATATGATTGCAGCGGGATATGACAATCCAGGCGGGGTATTTTTCGGTAAAATAGACGAAGTCCGATATTATGATAGGGTTTTATCACCAACAGAGATCAACCAAACTATGAACAACGAACATTCCATTCAAGGTAATCTCACATCCATCATAAAAGATGCCGAAGCGGTGGAAGGTACTAACTCAGTCTGGAAACAAGTCAAATTCGATGGAACAGTACCAACAGGCACAAACGTATCAATCTACGTGAACATGTCCACCGACAACTCCACTTGGTGTGGCTGGGTTTTGGTGAAGGAAAACGCAACAAATGGAATTTTCTATGAAATACCAACTTCAAATCAGACAAGATATGGAAGCTGGAGATTAGTTTTACAAACAAATAATGCCTCAGTAACACCGGAAATTTCTTCAGTAACCTTTGGTGCTTCTCTCGTTGATGGAGGTCATAATGTAACTGTTTATGCGAATGATACTGCTGGCAATTTGAATTCCTCCATAGTTTACTTTACTATCGATACAATAGTACCATTCATAAACTTCAAATCCCCAACCCCCGGCAATAATTCCTACATCCCAACGAATCACACCCAGATAAATCTGACAATAACAGAGCCAAACCTGGACACATTCAAATTCAACTGGAATTCCACAGACTACAAATTCTACGACGATTCCTTAGTCCTTGCGATGAACTTCAATAATAATTCTGCGATTGGGGAATGCTATGATGAAAAGACGCAAATTCTAACTTCAGAAGGCTGGAAACATTTCAGGGAATTGAATAAAGATGAGACGGTTTTAACCCTAAATCCAAAAACCAAAGAAACGGAATGGCAGTTACCTTTAGATTATCAGGTCTATGACCATAACAGGGAGATGTATGAGATTATTCTAGAAGATGGCAGCAAATTATTGGTTTCGCCGGAGCATAGGGTTTATGCAGGCGTTGATAAGAGAGGGGATACCTCAAATCCATCCTTTTTTAAGACAATCAATTTTCCTTCAAAGTCTTCTGACACTGTTTTTTCCTTAAGCAACATGGAAAATGCTTTTAGTAAAGACTCTGGCTCGTTCTGCGGAATCCTCAGCCATACAATTGAAAATATTTCCTCTTTAGTAAATTCAACAAAATCTTCATCATTAGTAATTAATATCCTTTGTTCTGATTTAGAGAGCTCAGCTAATATGCCATTTGAAAGTCCTTTTGACTTGAATATTACATCAAATCCTTGCTGTTTAAGAAACTGCAATAATTCCTTTTTTACGTTTTCATCAAGCAGGAATTTTAGTTCTGTGTTTTTCGATACCAATGACGACATTATCACTACCTCTGGCAACGATGCTTGCATAATGCAAAGCTGCTTTAATATGGGCTTTTGTGAGTGGTGTTGGAAAAGCTGTGATGATCTTCTCGACAGGCATTCCTGCTTCAAGCATCTCCAAGATTTGCCAGACCATAATTCTAGTGCCTTTGAAAGTTGGCTTTCCATGACAGATTTCGCTGTCAACCACAATATATTTATCAATTTCGACTCTCATAATCTAAATATAGGGAATGAAGGCTTAAATAATTTCTACCTGCTAAAAATCTCAGAACTCTACAGGAATCTGGAAGGTAAAGAGCTCTATTTCTTAGACTCAGACAAAAACCCAGTCCATGTTTTAGAGATTAGAAAAGTCCCTTACTCAGGGAAAATCTACGATGTCGATGTTCTGAATGACATAGTCCTTGTAAGAAGAGGGAATTCATCTGCTATCTGGTCTGGGAATTCAAACCAGAAGATGGTAGACATCAGCAAATATGGGAATGATGGAAATTGCTCTGGAAATTCCTGCCCCAACTGGACAAGTTCAGGAAGATTCGGCGGGGCGTTTGAGTTTGATGGTGAGGATGATTATATTCTAGCTCCTGATTCTTCAAGTCTTAGTTTTAGTGCTGGGAGCAACTTTACATTTAGCGTGTGGGTAAAAACATCCATTTGTCAAACTAGTGGCAGTAAATTCCTGGAGAAAAAGTTAGTATGGCCGGATATTGAACTTCAATGTTATTCTTCCGATAATAAATCTCAATTTCGTGTAAGGGATAGTAACGGCATTCAACCTAGTGCAACTGGAACCACCTTAATAAACGATAATCAATGGCATCATCTCGTTGGAGTTAAAGATGGAAATAATATTTATCTTTATGTAGACGGATCATTAGAAGCTTCTGACAGTGCATCTTTCACAGGACACTGGAATGATGGAGATGTAAGGGTTGGAACCAGTATTGATGGCGGATCGCGAAATGTTGATGGCACAATCGACGAAGTCAGGATTTACAATCGGGCTTTGAATTCCTCAGAGATCTGGATGCACTACCAGTCGGAATTCCAGAAATATAATTCTACTGAGTGGAGGTTCTACAACAATGTAACGAATCTGACCGATGGAACTTACACTTATTACGGGTGGGCGAATGATACTGCCGGGAACTCTAATTCATCTGAAACCAGGACTCTGACTGTTGATATCACACCGCCGGCAATAAACTTCACCTCCCTAACCCCTGGTAATAATTCCTTCAGAAATTTGGACTGGGCGTACATAAATGTCTCGGTTAACGATTCCTCCCAGACATCTTCGTTCATAGACTGGAATCACTCATTAGTTGGATACTGGAATTTCAACGAGAATTCAGGGAATACGGCTTACGATTTCACCTCTTACGGGAATAATGGAACCCTCAAACCTTGGAGTGCAGAGAAATGGGTTTCCGGCCAGGTTGGTAATGCCTTACAATTTGATGGAGTTGATGATTACATTGACTGCGGAAATGATACGAGTTTGGATATCACTGCTGAGATTACGATTGAGGCGTGGGTGAAACCAATGGCGAGTATGAGTGATAATGGTTTAATAACAAAACCGGTATATACATCTCCTTACCGTAGATATGGATTCAAAGTTGCAGTAAATTATTTTGAAGGAGGTATAGATTCAACAGGAGGGTATATTAAGTGTAGTGCTGATAGCACATATACCATTGGAGAATGGTATCACTTAGTTCAAACTTATAATGGAACAATAGCAAAATTATACATCAATGGAGTTAAACAATCAGACGAAGAATCGGTAAGTGGAACCATTAAGACAACAACCGAACATCTTTATTTAGGTTCTTGGAAGGAAAGTAGTTATACTTTCAACGGCATAATCGACGAAGTCAGAATCTACAATAGAACCTTGAATGCCACTGAGATAAACTGGTCTTATCAGAAGGGCTTATCAGGATTACCAAGCAATGTATCCGATACGGGCTTGGTCGGGTACTGGGCTTTGAATGAGACAGACGGGAATTTAGCTGAAGATTCAAGTAATGAAAGCAATGACGGAACCCTTCGTGGCTATGATAGACCAATTTGGAGTAGTGGCAAATTCGGCTCTGCAGTGGAGTTTGATGGAGTGGCTGATTATGTTAATTGCGGGAATGATACGAGTTTGAATATTACTGGTGAGATTTCGATTGAGGCTTGGGTAAAGCCCAATTCTCTAAAAGCTACTGCCCAAGCAATTGTAAGCAAAGAAGATTCGTATGTTTTTGCACAAAAAGGGGATGAAATAGTTCTTTACATTTATGGCGGGACTACACAATATTCATCAGGATTAGATTTGGTTATTGGGAGTTGGCAACACGTTGTAGTAACCTACAATGAGAGTGTCATAAAATTTTATAAAAATGGTAACCTATCATTGGTTAATTATGATCTGGCTATTCCTTCCTCAAATGATGTTGTCAAAATAGGCACTGATTCTTGGAATGAGCTTTTAAACGGCACCATCGACGAAGTCAGAATCTGGAACAGAGTTCTGTCGCCGGAAGAAATCAACGCCTCCTACAACTCTAAAGTAAATAGATTATACAGAAACTTCACAAACCTGTCGGATGGCGAATATGAATATTATGCTTATTCAACCGATCTGGCAGGGAATACAAATAAAACCGAGACAAGAACCCTGATGATAGATACAGCACCGCCGGCAATAAACTTCACCTCCCCCACTCCCGGCAATAATTCCTACATCCCAACGAATCACACCCAGGTAAATCTAACCATAACAGAACCAAACCTAGACACATTCAAATTCAACTGGAACGCAACGAATTACACATTCTATGATGATTCTCTCGTATTGGCGATGAACGTTAACAACAATTCTGCGATCGGAGAATGTTATGATAAAAAAACAGAAATTCTAACCTCAGAAGGATGGAAACTCTTTTCTGAGTTGAATAAAAAAGAGAAGGTTTTAACCCTGAATCTGGAAACAAAGGAAAAAGAGTGGCAGTTACCTTTAGATTATCAGACCTATGATCACAACAGGGAGATGTATGAGATTGTATTGGAAGATGGGACAGAGTTGTTAGTCTCTCCTGAGCACAGGGTTTATGGCAAAGTTGAAGAGGATTTACCTGTTGTAAGCTCTGTCATGATGCTCGAAGGCGAGAAAAATGACTCTTTTTCGGGTTTTGTCTATTCCAAATTTGAGAACGAAACTTTTGAGAATATGGACTCTTCTCTCACCTTTAAGTTCATACTTCAGAGGTTTATAGTGAGCAGGGTTCAGGATGATCTCCCTTATTTTATTCTCAAGAACTTTTTTCAAAACAGGATTCTTCTTGCAGGCCCTATTAATCTCCTTCCTGCATTTGGGATGAAGAACAAAGGTATAAGTCATTCTTCAAATATTTCCTCTACAGACCCAAATTTAATGAAGGGCCCTTTCATCCTCTGCTCTAATTCCTTCTTAAACTCTTCCCTCAGCGGGAGCTCATCTACAGGGTGCCAATCAATTTTCTCACAGAATTCCCAGTCTTCATCAGTTATCTCTCCCGTTTGTTTGTACCTTTCAGATATGTCGCGTTTCATTAATCTAATTACTACCTTGGCTAAGAATTCAGAACTTACCTTAAGTTCCTCCTTCGTGATTAATTCAGGCATTCCTATCACCACTAATAATAATATCGACTCAGAATATTTAAATCACTTCTCCCTGCTAAAAATCTCAGAACTCTACGAAAATCTGACTGAAGACGGGGTCTTTGTTTTCCTCGATGAAGACCTCAATCCAGTGAAGGTCCAAAAAATAGAGAAAATCCCATACTCGGGGAAAATCTATGATGTGGATGTTCCCAATGATATCGTTCTTGTAAGAAGAGGAAATTCATCTGCGATCTGGTCGGGGAATTCTAACACTAAGATGGTTGACATATCTCAATATGGAAATAATGGAAGCTGCTCTGGAGCTAATTGTCCCAACTGGACAAGTTCAGGAAGATTCGGCGGGGCGTTTGAGTTTGATGGTGAGGATGATTATATTAATTGCGGAAGTGGCTCAAGCTTAGATGATTTGACAACTTTTACTTGGTCCGCCTGGATATATCCTACTGGTTGGGGTGGTGATAATGAAGGTGTAATTATTCAAAAACACGATGGCAAGAAAGAGTTTCGTTTATTAAACGGGGGTGGAGAGCAAAGTATTCGAGGTTATCTTGGCGATGGTAGCAGTAATGCTGCTAATAATACAATATCACTCAATACGTGGCAACATGTTGTAGTGACTTATAGCACTAGTGATGGCTATCTCAATATATATGTGAATGGAAATGAGGTAAGTTATGCGTCACGAAACCCCGATACAACTCCCGTAAGTGACGCAGCTGGAAATTTAGAAATTGGTCGAAGACCAACGAAACGTTGGTTTAACGGCACAATCGACGAGGTCAGGATTTACAATCGGGCTTTGTCAGCAGAAGAGATCTGGATGCACCACCAGTCAGAGTTTCAGAAGTATAATTCTACCGAGTGGAGATTCTACAACAATATCACTAATCTGAGTGATGGAACATACACCTACTACGGATGGGCGAATGATTCCGCTGGAAATTCTAATAAGAGCGAGACAAGAACATTAACAATTGATACAACACCCCCAAACATCACCATTGTAAATCCACAGAATCAAACCAATCTCTCAGCCGGAACAACATGGACCTGGATTAACATCTCGACGGATGAAAACGCAGTCTGCAGATACAACCTGACGAATTCTACATTCAATTTTGCAACTCAGGGGGTGAATTTCACAAACACCGGGGGACAAAATCATTCCTTTAACTATTCTGGATTGCAGGACGGGCAGACCTATACTCTATATTACAAATGCAACGACTCGACTGGAAATATAAATCCAAGCTCAGTAATGCATGTCTTTTCAGTTAAATCGACCTGGCACACATTCTACGGGCATGTCACGGGTAATATATCATTGGAGGGGGCGGGGAATGAAACCCTCTATAGGTGGAATGTCGTCAATGTAAGCGGCAACGTATATGTTGCGGATGCGGATTCAACGATAACATGGACTAAGTTGTATGCACTTGGAAAGATGAGCAATGGGAGTAATGGAACAACGGATTTCAAGGATGCGGACACGGCACTGGGGATAAATGCAGCAGACAATATCTCCATAGTGTATACAGACGACAATGGCAATACCGCAAGAAACACCACAACCTTCAATGTCTTTAAAAAGGTCGTGTATTATGTCCCGATAGACGAATCAACGAATAATACGAACTTCTGGAGTGGGATCCTGTGGGATTCCTCTGATTCCACTGATAATGAATTTAATGCCACAGAAGAGGAGGATCTTATCTTTGTAGTAGAGATAAACGAGAACGCACAGGGGAAATACGATATGTGTGACTACGAGATAAAGATCCCCTATAAGCTCCAGGAGTACAAGGATTCGACGGACATGCTTTACCTTTACCTTGAGTTGAGGTGATAAAAAAGAAGATGACTCACATCGAACGAAAAAAAATAAACGGCAAATATTATCTCTACATTTATCAATCCTATCGGGACAAAACTGGCAGGGTCAAGAAAAAGATGATCAAGTACCTTGGTCCTGAGTCAAAATCAAAGCATCCAAATTTACAAAACAAAAAAAGGAGGAATTAGTTTGAGAAACAAAATATTACTTACGGCGGTCATTGGCTTAATCATCTCCATGCAGTTCATAGCATCTCAGCTATCGGGTAGTGAAAACTTGACTTTTCTGGTTTCTACAGACAGAGAAACATACCTCCCGAACGAAACCGTCCGCATCCGGATAACTGCCCCGGAGAACACAACAACAAACCTCACAATCCAAGATCCGGATAGCTATTTGTACACAACTCTCGGAGAGAACCTTGGCTCATTCACCCATCTCTATTATCCAGAGCTCATAGGGAATTACTCCGCATTCGCCAACTTCTACCTCCTAAACGAGAGTGCAAACGCAAGCACCTCTTTCAAAGTAATTCCTGCAGAGAACATTTCAGAAAACGAAACAGTAACAGAAAACATCACCATATCCCTCGAGAACACAACACTAAAAACAGACAAATCTCTCTACCTCCCGAACGAAACCGTCTGCATCCAGATAACGGCCCCGAAAAACACAACAACGAATCTAACAATCCAGGATCCAGACGGCTATTTGTACTCAACCCTTGGAGAAAATCTGGGTAGTTTCACCCACTTCTATTACCCGGAGTTAATTGGCAATTATTCCGTATCTGCCAAACTTTACCTCTTAAATGCAAGCAAGAATATAACTATCTCCTTTGAGGTAATCGATCTGCCGAAAAACGAAACTATATCAGAGAACGAAACCTCAGAATTAATGAAAAACCTTGAACTTGCAACTCTGAAGACAGATAAGGAGACATATCTCCCAAACGAAACGGTTAGGATCATTATTAATGTCCTGGAGAACACCACCACGAATCTAACAATAAGAGATCCAGATGGCTATCTCTACACAACTCTCGGAGAAAATCTGGGCTCATTTACCCATTTATATCACCCAGAACTCACAGGAAACTACTCTATCTCTGCGATTCTATCCCTCTTGGATGAAACAAAGAATCTAACAACCAAGTTTGAAGTGATCCCAACAAACGTAACGAACGAAACCGAAGTCCAAGAGAACATATCAACCGAAAGCATCCTTAAAACAGCGTCCCTGTCGACCGATAGATCCCTCTACTACCTGAACGAAACTGTCAAAATCAAAATTACGGCTCCTGAAAACACAACAACAAATCTAACCATAAAAGACCCAGATGGCTATCTCTATGCGACCCTTGGAGTGGGTCTGGGCAGTTTCACTCATCTCTACACTCCAGAACTCACAGGAAACTACTCTATCTCTGCGATTCTATCCCTCCTGAACGAAACCAGGAACCTAACAACCGAATTTAAGGTGATCCAGGAGAACATTTCGGAAATTAACATAACAGCAATCTCCGTTAGCCTGAAAGCAAAGAAAAAACACTTTAAAGCAGAGGAAAAACCGGAGTTCATATTCGAGTACGTGACCGAAAAAACTAAATCTGAAAAGGCTCTGAAGTTAACAACGGAAAACGAAACCATTAAAACCTCTGTCTACTACAAAGGACAATTAACAGACATTGAGCCAGAGATAGAAAAGCTAAGGGAGGGTAAATTCTCCATCGAATTGCCAATGAAGAGGGCGTTCAGGGCTGGAATCTATAAACTAGAGGTACAACTAACAAAGAATGGTGAAACCTACACCCAGGAACAGGAATTCCCTTGGGGTCTGGTCTCTCTAAACACAAAAAAGAGCATTTACAAGCCAGGTGAACCCGCTGAATTTATTATGGTTGTCTTGGACAGAGATGGTCACTCTGTTTGCAATGCAAACATCTATCTAACAGTTACTAACCCAGATAATGAAAAAACAATTTATTCCACCGGTGAAGGGACGGTCACTACCGGTTCTGAATGCGGACTTTATAATGCCAACTATCCGACAGAAATAGAGGGAAACCATACAATAAATATAGCCGCCATAATTTCAGGTATTGAGGTCAATTTCTCAACCCATTTCCTGGTTCAACAAAATTATGAGTTCGACATCATAAGAACAGCTCAAAGCAAGATAGATCCCACAAAGCAAGAATGGTTTGATGTTAGGATTGACATTGAGAGCTTTACTGATACAGAAACTCTAACAATCAAGGAATTCGTTCCTGTTGAGTTCGATATTATTAGCGATGCTGATATTGAAGTAAAAGGTGACACGAAAATCCTGACATGGAACAAAAACCTAATCAAAGATAAAACATCCGCCACTTACACTTATTCTGTTCCTCGTGTATGGCCTTACCTGTACGCTTTAGGCCCTGCTGAAATAAATTACAGAGAAACATTCACTGAAGCAAGACCCTGGTACGTGGCAGTTGACCAACAAATAAATTATATGAGAGTTCTACATCAAACTTCACAGATACAACAGCTGTAATAGATTTGCTGTCCTCAAGAGACGGAACAGCCAATAAAGTTGACTTCCTGCTTGCCTCAAGCACTCTTTACAACTTCGTGAATGCTACCTCAAATGCTATGGTCGGCGATATTAAAATAATGAATGGCTCCACTGTTAACTTCAGCGCCTATTTCTCCTGCGGTGACCGGGTTGATGCAGCCTACCTAACATGGAAGTTCTATAAGTTGTCTGGTTCAACCGAAACATTGATATGTCAAAAGGGTGATGACTCAACTAATGGAGTGCAATTGCCAGATGGCGGGACTGCTAATTTAACGGGTAACTGCTCTCCAACATCTGATGTTACATTGAACAGCACTGACAAGCTAAAGCTCATTCTAAACATTAATGCCACATCAATAGGTGGTGGATCTGATACCAATAAGCATGCAGTACATTACTGGGACTCAGCCTATGAATCATGGGTTCAGTACGAGTACATAGTTCCGCCAAAAACCAATGAAACCCATGTAAACGTAACCGCTGTTGAAGTCAACAACACAATCTGCGTGAACCACACAGTAACCAAGGGAACCTATTCCATAGATAAAACATGGGTTGAAATCACCTATCCGAATGGAACCTCTATGAATATCACTACTTCTAACTCAACGGGGGTCTGCGGTGCCGGTGGAAATATTTACGGGGCAGAGATAGATGTTGGCTCAATCACGGGAACATTCACCGTGAACACCTCATGGGTTAATGACACCCAAGGGAATTATGATTATGATGACCCAAAGCCACTACTTAATGTGAATGTTGTCAGCCCCGCACCCTCTAATGTAATCGTAAAAACTTATAGAGATTCCTCTTATTCTGAAACGGATAAATTCTTCACGAGAAATGATGTAATCTACATAGAAGCGAATGTCACAAATGCGGCGGGAAATATAACGGATGCCAACGTCACAGCAGACATACTTAACAGCACAAATGATGTGGTAGACACGGTAAACCTGACCCATGTGGGGGGAGGTTCAAGTTTATACCAGGGAAATTGGACCTCTGGTTCATCCGATGCTCTGGGGGTTTACATAGTGAATTTTAATGCCACCAACCCATACGGGTCTAAAACCGGGGACAGTGAATTCCACCTCTACTCGGGAGAGAACGTCTCCGCATACCACATGGACTACAGCGATGATGGAGTGAACGAATCCGTGATGGAGAACAAGCATTTGATAGTAGTGTTTAATGAAACTGACAATACGGATAAATTAATCCTTTACCTGGAGCAGAAGGATACCAACATCTCATACACCTTTGGTTCTGTCTCCGATCCAGATTCAATCGGCAAGGGGGAGGTTACCACCTCCAACATGGAGAGCATCAGAATCCATAATTTTTCATTCTCGCAGGAGGGGGAGAACCTAACTTCTGTTGACCTGGGGATGAAGGCTAATGTCATTGATCCGCCACGGGATCCTGCTGAGACTGCGGTTGTGGATATGGTCGGTGGCGTCTTTAAGGACATGGGGGTTGATGTTAAGCCATCCTCTTCAGATCAGGACATTGACATGAATAAGGTAATTGTCGATACGGAGCTGTTTGAGGGTGACGGCATATCTGTTGGAACGGGCAGGAAGCCCATCAAGCAGAAGGCTAACATAACAAACCTGAATGAAAAGGACGTGAACCTGACCCTGAACCTTAAAAGCGTCGTCAATGCCTCCGTTGTGTGGTGGAATTTTACACAGTATGATATAACGGAGGAGCCTTTATATCTCAGGGCATTTAACAGGACGATGACCTTTGAGGAATACGGCTTTGAGAACCTGACCCACACCTATTTAACCGGAACGTGGATAGACTTTGATAAAGGCAGGTTCAGCTGGTACGATGTCTCAAACCTGCCGCACACAGTCAAGGTCTACGAACTTAACGGTAAGACAATAATTGATTTAGAGATTAACATAAGCGTTAAAGCACTCGCCTCCTACATCATAGACCCATTCTACGAACTGAGCGAAGGAAACTATAGCATAAGATACGACGGAGAGGTTGGTGGTGATAATTTAGGTGTATCGGTTGCGGTCGGGGACGTCAACGGGGATAATCTAACAGACCTGATCATGGGGGCTTGGACGGCAAATTTTGGCGGCGGGGGTGAGTCAGGCTCTGTTTATGTTGTTTATTCCAATTCAACGAAACCCGATGGAAACTATGAACTGACAGCAGGAAACTATAACATAAGATACAACGGGCCTGGTGATCAGGATCGTTTAGGTTGCTCGGTTGCGGTCGGGGACGTCAACGGGGACAATATAACAGACCTGATCATGGGGGCTTATCGTTCAAAGCCTGACACCGAGCTTTACGCAGGCTCTGTCTACGTTGTCTATTCCAATTCAACGAGACCCGACGGCAACTATAACCTGACCTCTGGAAATTATAACATAAGATACGACGGGCCGTATATAATTGCTTATTTAGGTTTCTCGGTTGCGGTCGGGGACGTCAACGGGGACAATCTAACAGACCTGATCATGGGGGCTTGGTATACAGATCCTGTCAAGGAGGATGAAGGCTCCGTTTACGTTGTTTACTCCAATTCAACGAGACCCGATGGAAACTACGACATGATCTCTGGAAACTATAACATAAGATACGACGGTGATGCTGCTGGTGGTTGGTTAGGTTACTCGGTTGCGGTCGGGGACGTCAACGGGGACAATATAACAGACCTGATCATGGGGGCTCCTAAGGCAGGTTTTGGCGTCGAGACTGAGACAGGCTCTGTCTATGTTGTCTATTCCAATTCAACGAGACCCGACGGAAACTATCAACTGTCTGCCTCTGGAAACTATAACATAAGATACGACGGAAATGCTGATTATGATTATTTAGGTTACCCGGTCGCAGTCGGGGACGTCAACGGGGATAATCTAACAGACCTGGTCATGGGGGCTCATGGGGCAGATTTTGGCGGCGGGGGCGAGTCAGGCTCTGTTTATGTTGTTTACTCCAATTCAACGAGACCCGACGGAGACTATGAAGTGACCTCTGGAAACTATAACATAAGATACGACGGGGATGCTGGTGGTGATGAGTTAGGTAGGTCGGTCGCAGTCGGGGACGTCAACGGGGACAATCTAACAGACCTGATCATGGGGGCTGATCTTGCAGATTTTGGCGGCGGGGATAATTCAGGATCTGTTTACATTGTTTACTCCAATTCAACGAGACCCGATGGAAACTACGACATGATCTCTGGAAACTATAACATAAGATACGACGGAGATGCTGGTGGTGATAATTTAGGTTACTCGGTTGCAGTCGGGGACTTCGACGGGGATAATCTAAGAGACCTGATCATGGGGGCTTATACTGCAGATTTTGGCGGCGGGGGTGGTTCAGGATCTGTTTATACAATTGAGAGAGAAATTGAAACCTCCTTTAACATTACCATCCAAATGAGAACCGAGGATGTTGACTATTTGCTCTATAGACTGTATAACTTTGATTCGAATATCGATAATATTAATGATATATGGTCAGATATCGCCGGCACGTTAGGATCCTCTGTAGCAGACGACCGCTACCACTTAGAAAACGGAGCAGACGGCTTAGGAACAGACGGATTAATAACCTCTTTAACGAAAGACCAGTGGAATTCCTACACGGATTCAAATTATTCCCTGATTTATGATAATTCCATCTCCTCCGATACGGTAAACGATAATGTGATAGCGTGGGTTCGCTTCAATGAAACTGCAAACGTAACATTCCAGGACATCGGCTTGTGGAATTCATCCTCTGAGGGATTCAGGATGAGGTATGACACTTCTTTAATTACAGCAGCGGATGAGGTTAACTATATTTTGGCTTTTACGAAAGGAAGATGGTCAACAATTCACAAGTGGATGCCAACCATAGAGGGGGGGAATTTCCCGACTGTTAACTTCATGACACCCCCCCCACTGGCACCCTCAACTGTTACAGTAGTAAAAACCTACAGAAATTCCTCTTACTCTGACACGGATAAATTCTTCGATCGACAGCAGGTAATTTACGTGGAGGCGAATGTAACCGATTTCTGTGGAGATCCCATGACGAATGTTACCGTAAAGGCGAACTTCACAATAAACAGCAATGTTGAGAAGACCATAGACCTGACCCATTACTCCTGGACATCTTATAGAGGAAACTGGACCACTAATTCAACTCAAACGGTTGGTGTGTACAACATCACCGTTTATGCTAATAACTCCTATGGAAATGCAACTGGAAGCAATCTAATGCACCTCTACTCGGGAGAGAACGTGTCCGCATACCACATGGACTACAACGAAGACGGAGTGAACGAATCCATAATGGAGAACAAGCACCTAATAGTAGTGTTCAATGAAACCGATAACACAGATAAATTAATTTTATATCTGGAGCAGAAGGATACCAACATCTCATATACATTCGGAAGTATCTTCGATCCAGATTCAATCGGCAAGGGAGAGGTTACCACCACCGACATGAAGGAGATTAAGGTCTACAACTTTGCGTTTAGTTCAGAAGGAGAGAACATATCCTCTGTCGACTTGGATGCGGAGGTTAATGTTACTCAGCTATCTGGGTGGAATTCTTCCTACCGTCGGGCAATAAATATTTCAAACACAGCAGGAAACCAGACCAACTATCAGGTTTTAGTCAATCTAACCTCTTCCAACTTCAATTTCTCGAAAGCGAATTCGGACGGAAACGACACGAGATTCACTTACTATAATTCCACTTCTCAAACAGAAACAGAAATCCCCTACTGGATAGAATCCTGGAATTCGACGGCAGAAACAGCGGAAATATGGGTGAACGTAACCTATCTGGAAGATAACACGAACACAACAATCTACATGTACTACGGTAACCCTTCAGCCAAGAGCAAGAGCAATGGAACGAATACTTTTGAGTTATTCGACGACTTCTCCGATAATAATATTTCTGACTGGTCTACCAACGAATGGGGAGATTACAATGGAGATATTATAGCCGATAATTATCAGATGAGACTACGAGTATACAAATGCTATAACGTAGAAGCCTATAAAAACCTTTCAACAAGCTATCCTTCAAATACAACCTTGGCATTTAAATTTTATTGGAGAACTCAAGCCAATAATGGGTATGAATATCCTGGATGGAAGGTATTAGTAAATGGCAGTGAAGTCTCAAAAACCGTAATTAGCGGAACAGATATTCAAAATCCTAATAATGCTGGCACTGTAGAATCGAATGCTACTGTAAACGATACTACAACTCTGTTATATAGGATTTATCAGAGTGGAGAGTGTAATTGGGGTAGTCACATAGATACTCACCTCTGGATAGACACCATCCGAGTCCGCAAATACGCCTTGCCTGAGCCGAGCGCGATTGTTGGAGCAGAGGAAGAAGAAACACCACCAGAAATAACAGCTTCCCTCAACCTCACCGTAAGGATGAGAACTGAGGATGTTGACTACCTTATTTATAAGCTAAATGACTTTGATTCAAACATTCAAAACATCAGTGATATATGGTCAGACATCGCCGGCACGTTAGGATCCTCTGTAGCAGACGACTGCTACCACTTAGAGAACGGAACAGACGGCTTAATAACAGATTTAACGAAAGACCGGTGGAATAACTATACTACGCAATCGAACTATTCCCTGATCTATGATAACTCCACCTCCGGGGATTCTGTCAATGATAATGTTATCGCATGGGTTCGCTTCAATGAAACCACGAATATAACATTCCAGGATGTTGGGTTGTGGAATTCATCCTCAGAAGGATTCAGGATAAGGTATAATACATCCTCAGCTACGGAAACGGATGAGGTTAATTACATTTTAGCGTTCACTAAAGGAGATTATTCAACCATAGATCAGTGGATGCCGACCGTTGAAGGAGGAAACTTCCCGACAGTGAACTTTATGACTGCTCCCAGCGAAGAAAATGTCAGCTTCTCAATCTTCCTGAACTCCCCGCTGAATCAGACAACGACAAATGACAGCACCCCGGACTTCAATTTCACGGTAAATGGTTCAAAGTCAACTTACTCCTGCGAGCTGTTCTTGAACGACACCAGCTATGGAACCAACTCCTCAACCCAGAATGATACACCGACAGTAATCACTGCAAACCCTCCATTATCGGACGGAACCTACAACTGGTACATAAACTGTACTGCTGGTTCTGTAACAAACCAGAGCGAGATAAGGGAGATAACGATAGATACGCCACCAGATATCACAATAGTAAACCCCCAGAATAATACAAATCTGTCGGCTGGAACAACTTGGACGTGGATCAACATAAGTACGGATGAGAACGCAGTCTGCAGGTACAATCTGACGAATTCCACATTCGACTATTCAGACGGAATCAATTTCACAAACACCGGAGGGCAGAATCATTCCTTTAATTACTCCGGACTGCAGGACGGACAAACTTATACTCTGTATTACAAATGCAACGACTCTGCTGGGAATATTAATCCTACCTCTGTGATGCATGTCTTTTCAGTTAAGTCTACCTGGCACAGATTCTACGGGCATGTTACGGGTAATATGACCTTGGAGGGGGCGGTGAATGAAACATTATATAAGTGGAATGTTGTCAATGTAAGCGGCAACGTGTATGTTGCGGATGCGGACTCAACGATAACATGGACTGAGCTGTATGCACTGGGAAAGATGAGCAACGGTAGTAACGGAACGACTGACTTCAAGGATGCGGACACGGCACTGGGGATAAATGCAGCAGACAATATATCTGTTGTATATACAGATGACGGAGGTAATACTGCAAGGAATACCACAACATTTAATGTCTTTAAAAGTGTTGTGGAATATGTCCCAATAGACGAATCAACGAACAACACGAACTTCTGGACGGGGATCCTGTGGGATTCCTCTGATTCAACAGACAACGAATTCAATGCCACAGAACAGGAGGACATTGTCTTTCTTGTAGAGATAAACGAGAACGCACAGGGGAAATACGATGTATGCGACTACGAGATAAAGATCCCCTACAAACTCCAGGAATACAAGGATTCAACGGATATGCTTTACTTTTATCTTGAGTTGGGATAAAGACAGTAGATTACAAGATTTTGACATTTGGATATTCGGCAAAAAGCGAAAGGTATATATATCTGTTTTACAATTATTTGTAATAGTACAAGATACAATAGGAGGTAATAAAATGAATTCCGAAAGAACATTTTCTCTAGGTTTGATTTCTATAGTGATTGCTATAATTCTATTTGGATTTGTATTTCTAACAACCGCACAACAGGGCGCAACTGTAACCCCCGGTACGCCAGAAACCTGGAGCGGACCATCTCCGGGAAGTACTACTGCTGAGGGGGGTAATATAACTGAGGTTAATATGAGTGGAGTCTCTCAGACAATTCACTGGCAGGGTTTCTGGGGTCAAGTGAGTGGTTCAATCGCATTAAAGGATGCAAGTAACAATACGATGTATAACTGGACTGTTGCTACGGTGTCGGGCAATGTGTATACATCTAACGATAGTACGGGTATAACTTGGAGTAACTTAATGGAGGGGGACGACTCAGATTGTGATAATATTGTTGGAACAGGTGCAGATTCGTGTACCAACACGTTTGGTCCAAGTACAAAGACCTTTACCGTTGCAGGAAGTGATATTACTACTGTTCCGATAGTGCAGACATTCAACTATACTGGAAGTGGTACATTTGACGAGGGAATATTAGAGGACTCTGGTGGTTCAGGACCATGGGTTTATGTCGCAACTATCTATAACAATGCGAACACATTCAAGAACGGAGCTGCAGACTTCCAGATGATAGTCCCGGTAAATGGAACAAATACAGTGACGTATTATTTCTGGCTTGAGTTGGGCGTATAAATCCAATTCTTTTTATTTTATTCTTTTTTAATTTAAAACCTATAGATTAAAGTGGCTGGCATGAAGAGGAAAAAGGTTATCATCTTAGCTTTAATTCTTATGTTTATCTTCAGTTCTCAAGCGCTCGCCCTGAAAGATAATTTCGATATAATAGTTGTAAACTCTGAGGATTGGATAGATGTCTACTCGGGAATAATGTATGCCAACCTTATTGGTAAGCCGTTTAATTTTATTACTAGCAGGGAGCACTCCACCAGATTGCCCTCTTTGATAGGTAGTAAGAACGTCTATCTGATCGAATCAGAGAAACTTCCCTTTGTTATGGGTTACAAGGACACATTGGAGGGAAGGGGTTTTTCCGTGGAGGAAAAAATCTCCGAAAGTGGGAAAAACCTGAATTTAGAGCTTGCAAGGGATCTCGATATCAATAATTTTGTCATAATTGATGATACCTATGGCTATAATGCGATTTCCGTATGCCCATATGCCGTGGTTTCAAAGTCATATGTGCTGTTTGCCGATAGGGAGAATATAGATGATATCTATGACTTTTTGAAAAATAAGAGAGTAAAGGTTTTGATCTATGGCTATCTGGGTGAGGGGGTAATGGAAAAATTAGAGGAATTTGAGCCAGAGGTAATTGACTACGGTGATAAGTTTGATAACAACATTGAAATGGTTAAGAAATATAGAAAAATTAGACCGGTAGATCAGGTTACTCTAACCACTGGAGATTTCATGGAGCTGGGATTGATGAGGGGGGCAGAGCCAATACTGTTCATAGGCAAAGACTCTGTCCCAGAACAGGTAGTAGACTATGTAAAGAGCAGCGGAATTAAGGTCGGTGTCTTGATCGGAAATGAACTGATAAGGAGTGCTCAGTCCCTGAAGGCAAATACCGGAATCTCTGTATTCCTGAAATTTGGTCAGGGCTCGGGAGCCGGGGCTGGTTCGGCAGCTGTTAGAGGTTTAGATCTTCTCTATCTACCTTCATATCCATTGAATGTAACTGTGAGAGATATTGCCTTTAATATACTCACCAATGAACTGGAAATTATTTATAAAAACGAGGTAGATACTTTCTCTTACTTTAAACCCTCGATAAATGTCTATGTGGATGATGAGCTAGTACAGACCGTGGGTGAGAAGGAGCCCGTTTTAATCGATGCCAAAGAGGAAAGTGGTTCTACATATCATATTGACCTTTCTGAGTATGATCTCGGGGCATCTAAATTAAAGGCAGATGTATTCCTACGGTATGGTGAGAGCAAAAAATCCATGGAGAGAACATTGGAGGAGGAATTGGATATTAATATGGTGGAGATTGAGGATCTATCGGATATTGAGATTGTTGGTTTGAGTTATGACAAAGATAAAAACTTATTAACCCTTGAAATTAAAAATAAGGGTTCCTCATGTTATGTAAAGCCAACCCTCACCTTAACAATAAATGGGGATAAAACGACCGTCGGGGGGAAAGATACATATCCTATAAACGAAAAGGTCACTAAGGATATCATTTTTGATGTAGAACTCTCTGATGAGGATTTAAGAGTCAATGAAAACGTTAGGGTAGAGATATTATATGGTGAGCGCGAAAATTTCCTGATAAATAACATAGGTCAGGACATGGCTTTGAAAGTAAAAGAAAAGGGTGATTTATCATCCCTATTCTATCCAGCGATAATTCTACTCCTGTTAATCGTAATTGTATTTCTCTTGGTGTTAGTTCTCAGAAAGAAAGGCAAAGGTGGGGAAAAGAAAGGTCTGGGTAAGACAAAGTGAAGTATTTTAATTATGGTTCACATAGGTAAAGTGTCACTAAGAAACCTCACCAAGATAGGCGTTGGTATTGTTATCATCGAATTCTTTCTCATTTTCTTGGTATGTGGTCAGGGAAATGAGACCTCAGAAGGTGGCTATATCACACCAGTAGATCTCAGCGCTATCTCTCAAGCTGTTTATTGGCAGGGTTACTTCGGAGAGGTTATTGTTGGTGGAACGGGAACTTCGAATATCGCTGTAGCAAAAGGTGGCAATTTAACCGAGTTGAATCTATACTTTACTTCCAACTGCAGTATTGCTTCCCTAAGTGGAGAGATATATGCGACTACGGCCAGCTCCGTGCAATGGTCAAGCATTGTTGCGGGAACCACGGCGCAGGTTGATTCCTATCTGGGTTTAAACTCAAGTGATTCAGAGTCTGGAACCAATACCTTTACAATAAATCTGAACTATAATGTAAGCGGTAATCTAATAAATGCACCGGCTACCTATACCTTCGTAAGTAGCTCCCCCTCCAATGTCTTTGATACGGGGGTGCTTAATGATACAATAAGTCTGGTATACGTTACCAATGTACAAACAGACCAAGTAGGGTTTGAATCAAACACGCACGACTTCCAATTCATTGTACCAGTACCTCTAAGTTCCACTCCAACCTATTACTTCAGTGCTGAGCTGGATATTGCTTGTGCACCCATAGACTTTACCCTGAACTCCTCGGATATAGTATTCTCCGATAGCTCACCTACCGCCGGTGATAACATTGTAATAACTGCAACCATACACAATACGGAGAATGGGAGCTACAGTAATTTCGATGTTTCCCTGCTGGTAGATAATGTAACACAGAGCACTAATCAACTTTCAATAAGTGGAAATTCGACCAACACCACTCAGTTTTCCTGGACAGCAGTGGTTGGAACTCATGACATAACAATCTGGGTAGATCCATCTGATAATGTTGTTGAGACAAATGAATCAAATAACAATGCTTCTAAACAGATCTCAGTTTCAAGTCCTCCGTCCCCGCCCCCGGGGGACAAGTATATGGACATATATACGGAGGGAAATTGCGTGGGCGAGCTTATTTTAATCACGGTTACAGATGAAGACAATAACCCGGTATCGGGAGCAGGTATAGATATATTCTTTAATGGCTCAAAAATAGAGGATTTATCGACAAACCCTCAGGGAGAAACATCCTTTGTTCCAGCCGAGGAAGGGGTTTACACAATCTATGCTTCGAAGTCTGGATACCATGATGAACAAAAGGATCTAAATGTGATCGTTTGTGAAACCTGCTTTGATGGAGTAAAGAACCAGGATGAAACAGATATAGACTGCGGAGGTTCATGTCCGGCTTGCAGTGATGGACTCAACTGTTCCACGGATACGGACTGCCTCTCAGGCTGGTGCTATAATGGAGTATGTATGACCTCAACATGCAGTGATGGTATACAAGGGCCTGGAGAGGAGGGAATTGACTGTGGAGGTCCTTGTCCGCCATGTGAATCTTGCAATGACAGCATCAAGAATCAGGATGAAACAGATATAGATTGTGGAGGTTCAATCTGTCCAAAATGTGAGGACGGAAAGAACTGCTCTGTGGATTCTGATTGCATAAGCGGATGGTGCTTTTTGGGTGTTTGTACCTCTCCCTCCTGTTTTGACGGTGTACAGAATCAGAACGAGACAAGTATCGATTGCGGAGGACCGTGTCCGCCATGTACGGATGGGGAATCCTGTCTGGTGGATTCTGATTGCGTATCCGGATGGTGCTATAATGGAACCTGTATGACACCTTCTTGCTTTGACGGAATACAGAATCAGAACGAAACGGGAATTGATTGCGGTGGACCCTGTTTACCCTGTCACTGCTTTAATGGGATACAGGATGGAGATGAAATTGGGGTAGATTGCGGGGGTAGTTGTCTGTCGTGTGGTTGTTCTAACGAATTGAGGGACGGAAATGAAACGGATGTGGATTGTGGGGGCGACTGTCCTCCCTGTTTGGATGGGGAAAACTGCTTGATAGATGAAGACTGTATCTCAGGCTGGTGCTATAATGGAACCTGCCTGACACCAAGCTGCTATGACGAAATCCAAGGACCCGGAGAAGAAGAAATAGACTGCGGAGGACCCTGTTTACCGTGTCACTGCTTTGACTGTATCCTTAATAATGGTGAGGAAGGAATTGACTGTGGTGGTGAATGTCCTCCCTGTAGGGTGATCAGAATAATAACAAACGAAACGGAAACGGGCGAGACAATAACCATTCTGTATAACGCAACGAGTGTCTGTCTCAACAATAAAAAGGATAAAGGGGAAACGGATGTAGACTGCGGGGGTCATTGCCCTCCGTGTGAGAGCGGGATGAAGTGCTTGGATAATGAGGACTGCTTAAGTGGTTTCTGTTATGAAGGAGTATGCAGACTTTCAACCTGTTCGGATGGAATAAAGGGCCCGAAAGAGGAGAAGACAGACTGCGGGGGTCCCTGTAGGGGCTGTCCGTACATAAAGGTTGAGAGTAGATGCTACCTTGGTGAAAATCTAACAATTACATTAATAAACCCTTGGACGGGTTTAATTTTGGTGATAAAAGATCCCAATGGCAGAATTGTAGTGCATAATATAACTCAGATGGAACTGAGACCCTACACGGTAATATATTATAAGCCAGAGGATGTTGGTTTACACCTACTGGAGTTGGTTGATTACGATAGGAGATATGTTAACGTTAGAAAAAAGCCCTTAATTCCCATAGAGATACCAGAGGAAATTAAAAGTTTATTTGTTCCATTAATCATTAGTATCCTGTCCATTATCTGGTGGAGAAGGAGAAGAACCAAGGTCGTTGTGGATGAATCGGCAATTCGTAAATTTGTAAAGGAGGATATGCTATACTGGGGGCTGATTGATAGATACAAGGGGGTTTATACTGCAGTGGAGATAGAAAAAGAGCTTCTGAAGATCAAAAATCTGATCTTCATAGAACTTAGTGAGTCTGAAATGGATATGGCAGAGGATCTATCGGATAGGTACGGGATTTTACTCGATGAGGCAAAATCATTAGTTCTTTGCAAAAAATTAAGAGCCAAGAAATTCATAACTGGGGTGGAACTCCCTGAAGAAATTGAGGACAAATTTGAAGGCACGAAGATCATTACAGTAGAGGATGAATTCAGGATAATGGGATTATAGAAGATTATAAAACCTTGCTCATCTCCCCCTCTAACAAAGCCATCTCCTTTTCGCTGAGCGCTTGTGGATTGATCGGTATTATCAGTCTTGAGTTGTGTACACCCACCTTGTCCTTTATGCCCTGTACAAACCTTAAAATCTGCTCAAAGTTTGCATGACTGATAAGATATTCTAAACCGTCTAAGAGAATTACACTCTTTTCATTCCTCTCCATGAAATCGCTTATAAATGCAAACAACTGATCCGGTTCTGGAGAAATTGACTTCTTATCGGTTAATGAATCGGTTAACCAGTAAATTGATATAAGATTACTTAGTAATTGAAAATCTGGATCTGATGTGCGTTCATCTTCAATTTGCTTCGGGTTCGTTCTGGATATGTATAAACCTTTACAGCCAGTATTAACCTCATTGAGAAATAAATCAAAGCTTCTCTCTGGTTTATACTCCTTTACCATGTATGTATGACCAGATTCCAATTCCTTCAATTCCCCCTCCCCTTTGGTCTCAACATATCCTCCTTTTTCCATGAACATTTCCACCATCTTGATCAGATCTCTGACATCCTTGGTGAGGGGGGTGCTTATCCTTACGGAGGGTGCCCCCTTCAAAGATATCTTCAGTTTCCCCAATGATGATAAAAGGAACTGAAACAGATATAGAATTCCGAAATACAGCAATACGAATAACAATATATAGGTTAAAGTATCTGTGGGAATGGCAGATAAAATGCCAGAAATTTCAGGTACATTTTTTTCAAGGGAGGAAAATAAGGTATCTATTGTTCCCTTAGATATTGCATAATTTATGTATCCATAGGTCGAAATCGCAAGAAATATTAATGACCTCAATAGCTTTCCCCAGGAGATATAAACGTGGTGCTCCAAATTTCTTATGCTATCATATGCTATGGGTATGAACGACATGGGAAATTTTCTTATAAGGACAAGTCGTTTATTCGTTGCTACGACCCTATAAAAACCAATCACATATTCCAATATCGGCTCTTCATCCTTTGTTAAATATTTTTCATATTTTGATTTGAGATCTTTTTTTTGATTTTCCATAGTATCCCGATCGGATTTATAAGAATTAAGTATATATATGGTATAGTTAAATAAGTAAACATCTATAAATTTATTACATTTTTCGAGGATATAAAATGCGATATATCTCTATTTCCCAGTCCGAGCTACAGGAAATTAAGAGGTTGCATGAGTCCATACTATCAAAGTCAAGTGGTGGCTTATTTTACTCAATTGGACGAAGATTTGGTGAGAATATAGTCAAAGAAATCCAAGATCGCGACAGATTCTTTGAGGAGGTAGCCAGAATATTAAAGGAGAGAAACATTGTAGAGGATATATCTTTTGATGAAAAAACTGTAACTGTGAATGGTTCTATAGAGGTCAGAAAAGTCGATTATCCCGCCTGTGATATACTCAGAGGGATATTGGTGGCTTTATACCGGGAATATTATGGCAAAAAAGTATACTGTGAAGAAAACCAATGTGAGAGTACCGGAGCGGATAAATGTATATTTGAAATGAGAGAGGAGGTAATCTGAATGGAAAGGGTGGACTCTGGCATACCTGGGTTGGATAAGATGATTCAGGGTGGGTTTCCTTTTCCATCAATAGTCCTTGTGGGGGGAGAACCCGGAACGGGTAAAACAACACTGGCTTTACAGAGTCTTTTTCATGGTGCAGAGAAGGGAGAGCAGGGTTTATATATTACGGCGGTGTCTGAACCAACTTGGGTTATTCAGAAATTTCTTGGGGAATTTGGTTTTTATTCGCAAAAAGTAGTTGAACTGGAGAAGATCATTTTTGTTGATGTTGATGGCTCCGTATCAGAAGATCCAGAAAAAATCATGGATATCCTCAAAAAAAATGTTGAGAAATACGAACCAAAAAGAGTGGTAATAGATCCAATTACTGCAATAAAGAACGCATTGAGTGATATAATTACATACAGAAAATTTCTGCATGATATGATGATCTATCTGAAGACTCAGGGATGTGTAACCTTTTTGACTACTGAATATAGCTATTCAGATGTCCCAAGGTCTGTAGATGCCTATATGGTCGATGCGTTGATAATCCTTTCCTACCTGGAAATCGAGAATGCCAGAAAGAAATATCTGGAGGTTCTGAAGATGAGGGGAACAAAGCATCTAACTGGTAGAAGATCCTTGGTTATTTCGGATGAAGGGCTTCGAGTTCAACCAGAGCTGAGATAAATATGTTTCGGTCATAACCGAAGCAAATAGAGAAGTACTTATTTATAAAGATATATGAATTTAATAGGATGCCTTTTTGTGTGAATTGTGGAGCTGAAATCCATAGAAAGTGCAAAAAATGCCCGAGATGTGGCAACAATCCATGGAAACTGGTAGGAAGCCCCGAAGAGGAAAAACCACCTAAATTAGATAGCAAATCTGAAAAGCTATATCTGGCTCCAATATTGTCTGTCTTCGTACTTCTTGGCGCTATATTCCTTCTGTTTGGATTTTCTATATGGCAGTTGGGTGTTTTTAGTGCCGGCTCCTCGGGGGGATATTACGAAAAGGAGGCAGTTGGAGGTCCCCGTGAGATAATGCTCGGTATGCCATATCATGTCTATAGAGCCTTCGACTTCGGTGACTTTGCCATTTTCATCAATATTATAGGGCTATCAATGCTTGTATGGTCGTGGTATAAATTACAGAAAGAGGTTAAATCCATAAGGATTTTGATACTGGCAGTTTCAGGAATCGTTTTTATCATCTTCGCCTTTTTCATCTTTATCTTCGGATTCAATGACCTGTTGACCTTTACTGGGGGTAATGTTTATTACAAACCTACATTCACCCAGCAGTATGGTTGGATCATTGAATCAGTCATCTTCGGATTTCTGGGATATTTCCTTCTATTATTGGGAGAGAGATTCAGGAAAAAGGAGGGCGTTAAAATCTCGTTATATCCGATAATAATGATCCCGGTAGCTTACGTTCTGATCCTGGTTGTTCTTTGGGTTTATATCTTTGGATTGCACAATGCGCTTCATACAGATTACACTAACTACAGGACAAATCTCTCATGGATTGTGGAGACATTTGTCTTTGGTCTATCGTGTATATTGCTCTTTATTCGTACAGAGAAGATACGAAGGACTGAAGGGGCAAAATTGGATTTTACAAAACCGCTAATGCTCACCTCTTCTATTCTCCTAATTGCAACCCTAGTTGTATATCTGTTTGGTGTTCACTCATCCTTCTGGGATTTAAAAGGTAAACTTGATCTTATCTGGATAGCAGAGTTATTGGCCTTTGGAATTCCGTGTGTGGTTTTCTTTATGAAGGCAGAGAGTATCAGGAAGAGGGAGGAGGGGAAGAGACCAATCTTTCCGTACATCCTAATCCTCATTGGGGTTATACTATTAATAGCGACAATTTTTGTGTATATTATAGGCGTTATGGCTTCCCTCTATAGTGATTCATATTATGGCACCAATTTTTCGTGGATAATTGAAGTCATACTCTTTGGAATTCCGGCGATTATGTTCCTAATAGTTGCGAATGACATGAGGAAAAGGGAGTTAGAGGGGAAATCCATAATGCATTATGTGTTGCTACCAGTTTCCTTTTTATTTCTCTTTATCACGCTCATCTTTTTTGTCTCCGGGATCCATTCAACACTATGGGATTCTGGAGATGACAAATTCAAGTGGATAGTTGGAGCCATAGTCTTTTTAGTGCCTTCATTGGCATGTTTGATATACAGTGATAAAGAAAGGCAGATACAACCGACATATCTGATCTTCGCATCTACAGCCCTTTTAATCCCGGTGTTATTTGTCTATATCATTGGGATCTATGGAACATTAATAGATGGTTACGATTTAGATAATTTCGTAAAAGTCATTCTTGAGACGTTGATCTTTGCGGTTCCTGCCGCAGTTTTTGTTTTCTTTGCTGATAGGATAAGGAAAAATAAGGGAGCGGAAAAATCTATTTTGCCATACATCCTAATCCCGGTATCCTACATATTGCTTTTCGCATTCCTCTTTGCATATATCTTTGGAATCCACGAAACCCTATCAGACAAATATGAAACGAGTTTCATGTGGGTGATTGAGGCATTGTTATTCCTTACTCCCGGAATTTACTTCCTGTGGAAGTCGGAAAAGATAAGAAAAACGGAAGGGGTTGTAGGTTCGGTCTTCATATACCCCCTCTATGGTATTGGAGGCATTCTCATAGCGGCAACTATCCTCATGTTTATCCTCGGTTTGAACAACTTCCTTTACAGCACAGAACAAAATTTAAATTGGCTCATAGAGACATTAATCTATCTGATATCAGCTGCTGTTCCATTATATCTATCTGAGAAGATTTCTTCCAAGAAGTAGATGTTAATTAACGTATATAACTCGGGGTTTCCTCGACGAACTCCTGTTGCCTTTCAAGTGCCTTTTTCTGCTCTGATATAACCTTGCCTACCTTGCTTATCTGCTTTTCTGTTTCCTTTGCCTTCTTTGCAAGCTCTGTCATGTCGATCTCAATTTTGAGGATTTTCGTCAAAACCTTCAGAACCGCCTCAGCAGATTTTGCATCGATTATCTGCCCGTGGGTTTCACCCATCAGACACACTGCATCAATTCCGCGCAGCATTCCCAATCCAAGAAGAAGCCCAGAGGCCCCGAAGATTGCTCCCCCTCCTTTGAAGATGACGCCGATTTTTTCCAGGTCTTCAACCAATTCTCTGTTGGTTGCAGCTCCAAATACCCTCGGCTCCCTTGTAATGTCCCCGGTTCCAAGACCTCCAAGGGTAAAGATCTTCACTACGTTGAATTTCTCCGCTATATCGAGGATCTTCTCGGAAATTTGATACTGGCTGTCTGGTGTTATACCTTGGAATTCCCCAGTTAAGAGAATTAGATCGTTTTTTTCACCTCTCCAGTAGTGGAATTCCATATTTACGACTTTTACCGTTCCGTCCTTCCTTATTATCACCTGTGGCGGTAGATGGGGGGAGTAAAGCTCTATAAATTTCTTGGCCTTTAGCTCATCCAGCATATGGTCTGCCGCTAGTTTCCCCACCAGACCTATCCCGGGCAAGCCTTCGATCAGTATGGCATTCTTTAAAACAGGTTCCTCCAGTATATTTATCACAACGTCCTCCATTTTTTTACTACTACAATAATTTATTACATATGAGGGCTAAAAAGGCACTGAAAAGATATTTCTCAATTTTGGAGGGAAAGGAAAAGGCAAAATACCTTCTTTGTAAGAATTTAGATGAGAAGATAAACTCGGCAAAGGAGATACTGAAAAGTTGCCATTTCTGTGAGAGGAGATGTGGGGTTAATAGAATCGACGGGAGAAAGGGCTATTGCGGGGTTCTCGAATCAAAAATTGCTTCGGAATTCATACACTGGGGTGAAGAACCGGAATTAATTCCATCATATACGATATTCTTCTCTGGATGTACATTTACGTGTGTCTACTGCCAGAATTGGGACATAAGCCAGTATCCTGGGAGAGGGGTTCATATTCAGCCAAGAGTTTTAGCCAATATGATTTCAACAGCAAGGGCGATAAACGTAAATTGGGTCGGTGGGGATCCCACACCGAATATATTCTACATCCTAAAGGTTCTGAAACATTCTGAGAGGAATATACCCCAGATCTGGAATTCGAATATGTATCTTACCGAAGAATCGATGAATCTCCTTAACGGTGTGATGGACCTCTATCTGACAGATTTCAAGTACGGAAATGATCAATGCGCAGAGAGGCTTTCAAACGTTAAAAATTATACTGGGATAATAAAGAGAAATCATAAGATAGCGGAAAAGCAAGGTGAGGTTATTATCAGACATTTAGTTCTGCCAGAACATCTGGATTGTTGCACAAAGCAGATACTCCAATGGATCTCAGAGAACCTGAAGAACGTCAGGGTAAATATAATGGAGCAGTATCATCCCGAATACAGGGCAATGGAATATAAAGAGCTTAAAAGAAGGCTTACCTATGAGGAATTTCAGGAGGCAGTGAAATTTGGCGAAGAGCTGGGTCTGGATCTTGTGGAGTAATTATCGTAGTAGAATCCTGAAAAGTGAACCCATAACGGCGCCGATACAATTCATAAGGGCATCAAAAAAACTTGCCGTTCTTCCCGGAACAAAGAGTTGATGAATTTCATCTGTAATCCCATAGATTGTCGCCATCATAATTGCCCAAAATATCGCCCATCTCTGCATTTTCTCATTCCTGGTTTTAATGGCTACTGACAGCAGAAAACCGAGAACTGCATATTCTATGATGTGCTCAATGACGGGGGCATAGGATTCCAAAGGTAATGGTTGTGGTGGGTAGGGAATGGATGAAAGAAAGAATATAATTGACATATATGTCAGTGTAATGCCCCATGTTATCTTTGAATTTTTTTCAAGCCAATAAATCACATAGTTCATTCTCTATAACGGTTTATCTCGGGGCATATCTTGAAGGCACCTTGTGAGCTGTGAATCCTCTCAGAATTCTCTCAACGGATTCTGAAATATCCTCCCTCACGTTCTTAGCTGCGCGCTTTATTGCTTCCATCTGATCCTTATGTATCAGGATATTTAGAAAACGTGAATCAGAAACCAATATGCCTTCATCCACGGTCCTGATCGTTAAGCCAGAGGCATCTGCATAAATGTTATTTTCCTCACCATCCAGATATGACTCAAATATGCTCCAGGGTATTGTAACGTTGTGGTTAATATCCAACTGATGTAATACTACATCAGTCAACCTCTTCTCCAGATCTGCGGTATATTCAAAATCTATCTCAACCTTATAGGTTGTCTTCCAGTTTTTATAGCCTCTTCTAAAGATAAGTGAATTCATTTAGGCCAACCACCCTTACAAAAGTTGATTACGGATACGGTTCTTTACGGATAAGGCTCTGCCACCCTTGTCAATCTGGAAGCGAGGATTATATCCTTAGAGGTTATGGTTCTCCGTCCATCGCTATTTGCAATTCTCTGGGCGTTTTCGGTCAATTTCTTTATAATTAGTTCTGCCTCATCTGCCGCCCTTTTAACTGCATCGATAGAAATTCTATCCGCGCCAGCATTTCTCATAACCCTTTCCACAGGAGCCAGTGGTAATTCAGCCATTTTCACCCAATTTCAACCGTAAATTATATTTAAATGTAAATTATAAAAAGTCCAATTCCTGAACCCTGGGAATTTGAATAATATACAACATCTGTGCCATCTATCACTTCTTAGAACTATTTGAGATGCCTTCCCCCAACTAATTTCGTTGTGATCTCTACCAATGGGTGTTGAGCATAGTCCATAATTTTGATATCCCCTAACGTTGTCAGATTCTTTTCTCTGGCGGATTTCTCCATCCCAAGTTCAACATCTCTATCCATCTCTAGAACATGCGCCATCAACTCATCTACCTCTAAATTCAGAGCCGCCACGGCCCTGTGATGCCCATCCACCAGTACATAGTAGTTTTTCTTTTTTATTACAATTAGAGGTTCTGCGAGTCCTTTTTTTAGTTCATATTCCCTACCCTCCAATTCATCCGCGTATATCCTGTTCTGTGTTGGATGCAATTTATCTATCGGTACGGGATATTTTTTAATTGTAACTCTGATGCCATATTCTGATTCAAGGAGGTTTTTGACCATATCGACTTTCCTGGGCGTTACCCTCTCTATATGGGATCTAAGTATGTCTGTATTTGTTATAATACCAACCAATCTACCTTTTTCATCGATTACTGGCAATTTTTTCAGACCATTCCTGAACATGATCCTTGCGGCATCATCTAAATCCAGGTCTGGACGCGCAACAATGAGCTTTCTCTTTGTTATATCTTTTATCAATTTATTTGGAGTCTTATAATTCCTCAGTAGGTCTTTTGCAGTTATAACGCCAACGAGATCGCTATTCCGTGTTACCGGAAAATTTTGATGTTTGGATTTGAGAAGAATCTTGATTGCCTCTTTCACAGTCAGATTATATGAGATATAGTCTACCTCCTCTGTCATATATTCTTTAACCTTAACCTTCGTTGTCATGATAGTATATTGGAGTGAGATTATATTTATCCTCAAACTCAGATGAATTAGTATAAATTCCACTATCTGTTAGAATGGGAACGGATGAAATACGGAGAGAAATAGATAGAGCAATAGAATACTTGGAATATTACTTAGACTACCTAAAGGACTACTGTAGAACAGAACCCACTAAGGCAATAACCATTGGGGTGGTGGCATTAATGTTGATAACCATAGCTGCCGTGTGCATCTTATACAAACCAGAGAAAGAGATAAAACCGATAATAACCAGCGAAGAGCAGGCCATCATGATCGCCAAGGGAGAATATGAGTACGGAGATGTAAAGTCCACTCATATCGTTGCTGG
>Ga0209636_10000670_pt1 | contig 33871 bp, 37 predicted proteins | sample DeeMarSWOR152_54_FD_187464 | JGI IMG/M metagenome (GOLD analysis project Ga0209636, IMG submission 187464) | Marine sediment microbial communities from White Oak River estuary, North Carolina - WOR-1-52-54 (SPAdes) (version 2) | ecosystem: Environmental > Aquatic > Marine > Intertidal zone >...
GTGCGCTCGCGCATTCCCGGAAAAGTTGCAAGACAATAGTGTTTAGCGTTGTCATAAATTATCTTCTCATAAACTTCATCAGAGATCACAATAAGGTCACGTTCAACAGCAATCTTCGCCAAAGCGGCAACTTCATCATAAGAAAGTACGGCACCAGTCGGGTTATTCGGAAAGTTAAGAATCATCACACGTGACTTATCCGTGATAAGTGACGTCACATCATCAACGGACGGCTTAAAGTCATTCTTCTCGAATAAAGGAACATGAACAGGAACACCGCCCGCTAATAGAACACCTGGTTCATAGACCACAAATCCCGGATTCGGAATCAACACTTCATCGCCGGGATTCAGCAAACCTATTAACGCCAAGAAAATTGCCTCCGTTCCACCGACGGTAACCAATATTTCAGAGTTTGGGTCATAGTGGAGACCGTAATTGCGATATGCCTTTTGAGCCAATGATTCTCGCAGTTCTGGTATTCCATTGGTTGGTGCGTAGTGAGTTTTACCTTCTTTTGCTGCTTGCCAACCGGCATCTAAAGCATGCTTTGGAGGGGTGAAGTCGGGTTCTCCTACGCTTAAGTTAACAACGTCGGGTATTCCTTGAGCTAAACTGAAGTAACGACGTATTCCAGAGGGTTTTATTCTTTTTAAGCGTTCTGCTGGCTTAAAGTCTGAGACCAAGAGACATTCCCCATTACGCATTGTTGTCTTCAGCATAAAATGTTTACGTTCCCAAACAAGCAATAACAAGCATAAAAATTCGATAATCTTAAAAGACTTTGCCGGTATACAAAAGTGTATTCATTAGAAAGAACCCGTGGAGACAAAAACGTGAAGCTAAAAGATACTGTTCAATCGTGGCTGACAAGCGCCTTAAACGACCCTATCACAAAAATACTCGCCAAAAAGAGCCATTTAACGAAAACACAGCTTGAAACACTACTCATTGACATCTTATCCGAAAATATTGCTGGTAAATCGCTAAAATACGATGAGAAAGCCAGATTAAGGCTGATAAAGTCAAAAATAAGTCGCGGAGCCTTTAACAGAACCTTAAAACAGGCAAAAGATAACGTAGTGAAGGCGATTTACACAGTGCTACTCTTAGGATACTTAGGCATCTTCGAAAGCACAACTCTAGACCCGTATCTAGAAATAGCAAACAAACTAAACACATACATGGAAGCATACAAAAACATACCAAATCAAGGCAGAGAACTAAATGAGCATCTAAAAGTCATAGAAATGATACGAGAAGAGCTTGAAACAAGCCTAAAACACCTATCAAACCCATAAAAAGGGATCATGTGACATCACAAATCACACAGGAAAAATAACTAACACACATAAGAGCAACCAGATACAAGCCAAATGACACACAGAGAGGCTGGAAATCAAAAAATAAGCCAAAAATGGATTTTTTCAGAGGCAATATGAATGACCCTAAGAGGCGAGGGTATCTGGGTTTTTAGACTGTGATGTGTGACGTCATAGATGCCTTAACCCATGTTAGTACCGTAATTCTTAAATCTTTAAGGGTAGAATTGTGATGTGTGATGCAACATGTGCAAATCACGTATAATCACAAGCGAATCACGGGGTGTGTTATTTGACTGAGGTTTTACTGGTTCTTGTCGGGATTTTGCTTGCGGTAACTGTTGGTGCGGCTGCCGAATATTATAGGCAACTTCGTAGGGTTCAGAGGGAGTACGAGAAGGCGAAGGAGGTTGTGGAAGACATTGTGGTGAGTTTTAATAGACAACTTAAACGTGAAGCGGGGAGGGTGGAAGTTGTTGCATACAAAGTTGAGGCGATTTCTTCGAAAGGTGACAGGGCTCTGAAAAGGGCTGGAGAAGTTGAGAAACAGCTTCACACTTTGGAGCCTAAAATCGGTGTTGCACTAGAAAACAGGGAGAAGATGTTGGGAAAGCTGGGTGAAATTGACAAGAAGGTACGTGATGCTGTTGCATCACAGAAGGCGCTGACTGCACAAATTTCCGACATAGAAGAACGAGCTCGGCAATTCTCAATGGTTCCTGAGAAAGGGGTTGAGGCAGTGATTCCCATACGAAGGGAAAAGGCATTGGCTCCACTGACTGAGACTGAGTTATCTGTGTTGGAGATACTAGCTTTGGAGGGCCCTAAGACTGCGCCTGAGATTAAGGATAGAATTAAGCTTAGCAGGGAGCATACGGCGAGGTTGATGAAGAAGATTTACGAAGAAGGTTATTTGGAGAGGGATACAAGTAAGATTCCGTTCAAGTATCGCATTAAGAAAGAGATGGAAAAGCTGTTAAAAAAGACGGAAAGCGAAACTTAATCCACTATAGAATAGGTTTTTGTCCACTTAGCTGTTTAAGTCGCTTCTCCATGTCTGAGAGCCTCGGTGATTCCGGAAGACCATAGTCTTCCTTCTCCCGTTCACCCAAGTATTCGGGGTAATGCGTGACCTTTACTGGCACGGCAAACCTGATTTTTGGTTCAGATATGAGTAAAGCCTCGCCAACATCAAGCATTTTTATTTCCGTGTTACTGTATTCCAGATAAGGCGTGTTTTGAGCGAGATAGTCCCTGTCGCGGCGCAGCTCTGTCTTCATGATGACCTTTGTCCACAATTCTGCGAAGACGTTAGGGTTTATTCTTGAAGGCCGCGGGGTCACAGCGTTCAGGCCAACACGGTACTTTCGGTATGTTAGCGCTATGTCAGAAAACACGGTTTTACGTACTTCAGGGTCAAGGAACTCATGAGCCTCTTCAAGGGTTATCAGAAGAGTTGGAAGTCTCCCCCATTCCTCAAAATTATCTTCCCACATCCGCTTGTAATGATAAGCCACATTGGACGCTGTGAGACACGTGATGTTGTGTTGCTCCTCAGAACTCAGACCTGAAATATCGATGAGACATGTGACTCCCTTCCTAACGTTTTTGATAACATCATCAATGAAGTTATAGTTAGAAGGCGGAAAGAGGGTTGGTGAAAGGTCAGAAAGCTTGCTCATAAGAGCCTCAATCACGCTTTTTGCCTTGTAGTTGATGATTTCGCCAACTCCTACATATCCTTCTGCCGCATAGGCTTTGAGTGATTCCTCTATCCAGCCGCTGCCCAGTTTTTCATGCAATCTTCTGGCAACTCTTGCTTGGGGCTTGCCTATTTCGGGGAAAATCGTTCGCAATCTCCCAGGATGAAGAGTGTGCAATCCTATGCATAGCCGGCCTTCTCTGGCTGAGTAGTATCGAACTTTGGTGTGAAAAAGCGGATGATCTCGCAGACCCCTCTTCGGTTCTATCCCCTTACCTGTCAATAATTGACCAGCAAAGTCGAAAATGAGACCGACAGTTTTAGGGCTATAATCGATAATGCGAGCGTTTAGGACAAGTTCTGTGTTGGTCTTTCCTGATCCAGTCATCCCGAACATGCCCATCATGAGAGGTATAGCCTCAAAACTCATGCCCACGGAACCCAGTAGATGTTCACCCGAACGCAGGCGCCCTATCTCCAAATCTCCTTTAAGTCTCAGGGCAGAAGAGTCTTCTTTTCCAGTTGCGTACACTCTATCTCTATAATCGGGATTGAATGTTGGAGATCGTGTTTTACCATCTTTCTCTTCGAGAAAAAGGACAGCGTCGACTTGCCTGTAACTAGAATATGGACCGAAAGACTCTTTCCCTTCTGCTTCACGAAGCTGCTCGCTCATATCTAGGGTTGACGAACTCTTTGCATCTACAACACGAGCATAAAAGTTCTTGCCCCTTGAGTCTATCCGAACAATCTGTCCAAAGCATAAATTAACTCCTTCGTCGACAAAAAAGAAAATTTGGTCTCCCCGCACTTCGCGTATAAATCCTACAGGCTCAGACATGCTCAATCCGCTCCCATCTAAAAGGATGTTTCACTCCATGAAGTTCATCTGGGAAGTTGCATGACAGCTCTTCCAAGCGAAGTGAATCTAACAACCCGGCGTCAACCAACGTTTCCTCAACCTGATCATGATAGTGAAGTAATTTCGAGTCGGATGGAGAGGAAAAATCATGAGCAAGCCAAAGGGTAACCGGATACCCTAGACACCTTGGATCTTCCGAGATGGCTGTGAGTGGGGAAAGGAGTTCAGATATGTCGCGATTCGTTAAATATTCCATTATGTCACAACGGAAAACACGTAAGCTATCTTGACACAATTTCACAAGAGACACATCGCCGTATAGATGTTTGTCTTTATTTGCTTCCTTAACTGGATGGTAAATCCAGATCGGATGAGGCGCAAGTATACATGTTGCTGCCATAAGATCTCGCCCCCTTTCATCATGAAGCGTCGGAGACTGCTTGCTTACAGTAAGAAGATTGACCTTTTTACGAAGAGCCTCTTCGTATAGCGAGGTATGGAACCCTCTTTTTCCGCCAAAGAAGCTAGCTCCATCTAAGAGAACATAATCCCCTTCACTTAGCCTACGAAGAGCCTTCCTACCCAGGCCTACATCACCCTTAGACTCTTCGTAAAGGATTTTCAAAGCCATTTCGCTTTCCAGTTGTAGCCTTCGATCAATTAAGAAATTAGAACGTGCCCGGCGATCTCCAACTACACTGGTGACGCTTTCTTCATAACCCCAATTCACGTTGCGTCCCTCCACAGAAGCATACGCTGCCCGCATGAGGTAAATGCCCCAGTTATTTGCTCTCTTCAAGGTTCTTGTTGAGCAGTCCACAGCTAGGAAATGTGTGTCGCTGTTTTTTATCTTTCTTAAAGGCCTTATTTTGGACTTATCGGGCTTAACAGCTATCTCCGGCTCCTTCCTAACCTCACGATAACCTACTTCGCGTCCTTTATCGACATATTCTTTCAGTTTCTTTTTCATCTCTACTAAGTCTTCTTTGATCTTGTCATTCATTAGACCTTTCTCCTTAGACAAATCTTCATAACTTAAGGTATTACCATCCCAAGAAAGGGGTACAACTACTTATTATCTTTTGTGAATAAGCAAGTCTACATCACCCATGCTATAAGTCTTAGTTTCTGAACAGAACCTAGTGATAATCTTGTCATGGTATTTGCTGTTTAATTGTGGCGGCAGGAAAACTTGGCGCCATCCGGTATTTTAGGCGTTTAGACGCATGCATCTTAACAAGTATTCCCCTATCTGCCATCCGAGAAAGGTAAGTTGCCACCGTGCTGAGACTTATCGGCTCTTTCAATTCCCGCTCATAAACAGACTGAACCTCCTTTGACAAGAACCAGACCAGTGGGAAGTTTCTCTGAATAATAAGACGGGCTTTGTCATATTTGGAGTACTCATTAGTTCGGCCGTTAATCCCAGGGTTGGCTCCACCACCAGGCACTCCACCCAGCAACTCTACCAAGTCGAGAAGATGGAGAGCTTTCTCTCTAGTGACTTGACCTTCAAAGGATATAGTATATCGATTACCCTCACTATCGAATAATTCGATGCGCATCTTTCTCGCTGGCATTAACGTTGTGCACCTTAAGCTGTGCTTCACAACTTTACAGTTCACAAGTTATAGCTGTTATGGTGAAGAAGGCAAAATAAATAACGGTGTTTTAAGCTATAAACCAGTGAAGAAGATAAATGTACAGTGCTTCTACTATCACAAGCTTCACACATTCTGCAAACAAAGAAAAATGACAGAAAACGCTCTGGTTCCCTGTCTCCAGTAGAAGGACAGGGGTGGGCTTTTCACAAAAAAGAAACAAGAAAAAGTCAATATAAAGAGAAAGAAAGGTGAAAAAGACACAATAGCAAATCAATGTCACAAGGTATTCACAAAAATGTGAAGAAAAAAAGGTATGCAGGTGTTTAAGCGTTCTCGTGTAGCTTTTCAATAGTGGTGAAGGGAGAGGGGTAAAGGAGAAGGAAGAAGGGAACCATTGAAAAGTGAGAGTTAAAAACACTTGAATGAAGGGGCGGCACCCCTTTGTTTCCATTGGAACAGAAAAACTAAGATAAAACATATCTTATGATTAAAAATTTGTTTACAACATCAAAAATGTTTAACAGTAATTATTATAATAGTTTTTGTTGCGGTTACCCTTTTAGAGTATATTTCTTCTAAAGAAGAAATCAACATACCTCTAAAAGATTATTTAAGAGTTCCAATGGAAACACCGGGGTGTCTGTGGACTTTTCTCCTTCTTTTTAGATTTTTTGTCTTAGTGATTCAGTTTTGTGTATGGTAGGGCTTATTTTTTCTTTACCGAAACTGACGCATCACATCTGAAAGGTGAGGAGAGGAATATTTGAACAGCTCTGGTATACTTGATGAAGTGTTTGAAAAATTTGCTAGTAATACACAGATTTTTAGAGATCGAGAGGTTCTTCGTCATGATTACTTGCCTGAGAGACTGCCGCATCGCGAAGAACAGATTAGATCTCTTGGGCAAACAGTGGCGCCTGTGTTAAAAAGTGCTAGATCCTCAAACGTTTTGCTTTATGGAAAGACAGGAACAGGTAAAACAGCCGTAACTAAGTATGTGTTAAATCATTTGGAGGCTAAGGCGAAAGGATTTAATGCACCTGTTAAAGTCTGTTTTGTCAACTGTCATCTGGCTGGGACTGAATATCGCGTCTTTGCAAGGTTATGCCAGAGCCTAGGAGTGTCAGTTCCCTTTACCGGTTTATCCGTGGGAGAGGTTTTCGACAGGTTTAGAACAGGCTTAGATTCTTCAAAAATAGTCTTGATCATTGTTTTAGATGAGATTGATGCGCTAGTAAAGACTCGTGGTGATAGGCTCCTCTATGAGCTTACACGGATAAATGAGGCGCTGTCTAACAGTAAGGTTTCCCTTGTGGGCATATCTAACGACCTAAGACTAAAGGAGTTTCTCGATCCGCGTGTTTTAAGTTCACTTAGTGAAGAAGAAATTGTTTTTGGGCCATACGACGCGGGCGAATTGAAAAACATTCTTTTTTGGCGTGCACAATTGGCTTTCTGTGATAATGCTTTGTCTGATGGTGCTCTAAGTCTCTGCGCTGCTTTGGCTGCCGCGGAACATGGTGACGCTAGGAGGGCCTTGGATTTGTTGCGTGTTGCTGGCGAGGTTGCAGAGCGAAAAAGTGTAAAAGCCGTTGTCGAAGAACATGTCCGAGAAGCGGAAAAACACATTGAGCACAACCGGGTTGTTGAAGCATTGAAAAACCTCACTTTGCATTCGAAAATCGTAGTTCTAAGCCTTTTTCATTTAAACAAATCGAATGTTTACCGCGCTATTACGGGTGAAATCTACGAAGTCTATAGTGAGCTTTGTGGAGAATTAGGTGTTACACCTTTGACACAGCGGCGCGTGAGCACTTTGGTGAATGAACTTGATGCAATAGGGTTGCTGAATGCGCAGGTCATAAGTATGGGGAGGTATGGGCGAACCAAGAAAATTCGGTTGGAGGTAACGCGCACCCTTATTAGAGAAGTTTTCGCTGATGACAACAGGCTTGGGCGTTTGGTCAAAAATGAGCCGAAGTGCCTTCGGAAACATGCTCGTGGTAGGAGTTGAAGACGGAAGTTTCAAAAAGGGCGTAACACTCAGGGCTCTTTTTGCTGCAGTTCTGTTCAGAAGACTGAAAATTTAAAGAGTACAAATTACGAGGATGACAGTTGACGGGTTAGATGCAACCCAAAAACTGCCAAAATCCTAAGAGGATGGAAAATTGGAGCAGTAATGCTTGCGAGTGTTTCCTTTGCAGGTTTTAACGTTATTGACCCAACGATTGTTTATGAAGAATTCGGAAAACCAGTCATGATAATATCACGAACAAAACCCGACAACAAAGCAGTAAAAGGAGCCCTGCAGTGCCATTTTGAAGGCTGGTAAGTCCGTTGTACTGCGTTTAGAAAACTAGGTTTGATCCACAAGGTTGCTGTTTTGGTCAGTGAGCCCTCAGTTTATGTTGAAACTATAGGTGCTCCCATCAAATGGGCAGTCCAGCTTATTAGGGTTCTCTCGGTTTGCAGCAGAATGCCGGAGCCAATTCGAGCTACACGATTAATTGCACGCGGCTTATCCTAACTAAATGGAATGACTGTGGTCTCTAATGTTTGGAGGTTTACCACTGGAACCTTTCCAGGGGTTGGAACAACCCCATGTCTGCGCATATAATCTGTCTGTTCTTGCCAACAACCCGAGTTAACAACCAAGACCCCACGATAGTTACAGTATTCGAGTTTGTGTATGTGCCCGGAGTGGAAAATGTCTGGGACATGCTCGATGACTAGAAAGTCCCTGTTTTCAGGTGATAAAGGTGTCTTTCCACCATATACCGGTGCAAGATGACGACTCTTCAATAACAGGGTCATGGCTTTTCCCGGGTGTTCATAACCTATTCCTGGAACCGTTGAAACAATGTCGTCTAAGCTGCGGCCATGATATAATAGTACCTCTACATTGTGGAGGCTTAAGAGGCATGGGTCTCCGAAAGAATAGACTTTTCTTGATTCTTGCAGTGGCTCTAAGAATTTGTTTGAGATGGCTGGCTGTGGCAATGCTTTTCTTGAAGCGTCATGGTTTCCAGGTATAATTACAACTTCTATGTAGTCTGGAATTTGCTCAATGAACTTTGCAGCCAATTTGTATTGTTCATAAACTTCTGTGATTGCCAGCTCTTTAATCTGGTTGGGATAAATACCTACTCCGTCAACGATGTCTCCTGCTATTAAAACGTACTTTACGTGGCTTGCTATCTCCCTCATTGTTTCATTTCCGTATTTGCCGTTAAGCCACAATATGAAACGGTTGAATGCCTCTCTCTGAAATTTTGTGCTGCCGGTATGCATGTCTGAGGTGAGTACCGCATAAACAGGGATTGGGGCTTTATGTTGAGGCTTTTTGGCTACGTCAGGCAGAATTATGTCTTCCGCAATAAGGAGGTTACTTCTTGTTTTTATAACGCTTAAGCAGACAATCTGGTCAAGCAAAAGCGAGGATGCCTTTTTCAATAGCCTCTCAGGAGCATTTTGGGGAACGAGCACTGTGGCGCTTGCACGCAAGTCCTCAATGGTTAAGATTATCCTGTTTTTTGATTCCCTCTTGTTTGTTATTATGGCGATTATTTTGAGCTTTGCGTTTGCTGGAGCTTTTAACGCATCTAAAACTGACGTAGCACTTCTGACGTCTATTCTTTGCCTCAGCAGCCTTTCTATTCGCTTGAACCGGTCTCGGAAATATCCCAGATAACCTTCGATTGTTCCGCCTGAGTCTAGTTTACTGCCTGGGTCCTCAATTATGTTGAGGTTTGCTTCAATGTCCTTTGCATAGGGGCGGAAAGGCTTTTTTCCTTCTATTATTTGCGACTCTGGCAACGTTTGGAGTGGTTCTTCTAATGGCTGCATGAGCTCTTCTTTTGTTGGCTCCGTCCTCTTCACAAGCTCTTCCAGCAAACTTCTGCCAATAAATAATGGCTTTTTCTTTAAGGTCTCTATCTTTTGAATTGCTATGCTCATGAGTTGTGTTGGGTCTTCCGTTGCGGATACTAGACTCAGGAATTCAAAGGCTTCTTTGTTGAGTTGGTACCCTGCCTCGATTGTGAATTCGACGGCTTTTTGCAGTTTTTCAGTTTCGCTCATATTTGAAGAGCTCTCCAATCCTGTTTTTTAGGAATGATTATGTAGCCTTCTTCCTTATCCCCTATGGCTTCTGTTTGGTTTTTCATATGGAGGTATGCTGTCAAAGCGGCTGTTACAGCGTCAATTTCATGAGACTTAAGGGCACGTAGTTTGGGGGCTCCTTCTAAACCTATAGTTTCTAGGGTTGTTTGAATCTTTCGCAAGTCTTTCAATGGCATGTTTAATGCTTTACGTGTTGAGGTAGGGTGCACCTCTATTGTTTTGTATCCTTTTTTTGCCATCAACTTGTTTAATTTCATGGCTCTGAGTGTGAGTGTTTTCATCGCTGGAAGACATGACGGAAACACGCGATACCCTCTCCTTATCATTTCTCTGTCTGCTATTCTAAGAATTCCCTTTTTTGGAAGACTAAAGGGCGCGTCAATCGCTATGATAGTTGGGGCGCGGTGGCCGATGCTCTCTAATATTTTTTTATTTGTATAAATTAGGCTCGTTTCTAATTTTTTGCTTTTCCACAGGGCCCATCCTGTAGGATTTTTCGATTTTCCAGCCAGGTCTATACCGATTATAACTTTGGCTTTCAATTTTAGCACTCGCACTTTGGATTTATATATTGGGCTTTTGTTTAGATGTGTTAATATGCTAGATGCTTCATACTCATATTGACATGGTGATGTGAATGAGTGAGATGCGCAAGGTTCAACGCACTCCCGGTGGCACATTTTTTGTCACCGTGCCTAAGTCTTGGGCTGTACAACATGGTTTGCAGCGTGGATCCGTCGTGTCCCTTAGCGAAACCAGTGACGGTAGGCTTCTTGTCGACCCTAAGTACGGTGTTGAGTCTTCTCCCCAAACTATTACTTTAACGCCTGGGGCCTATTTAAGCCGTGAAATCGTAGGAAAGTATCTCCTTGGCTTTGACATAATTCGTATTGAGGCGAAGAAACGTATTAGCTTTGAGACGCGCGACATCGTTAAGGAGACTGCTAGTCGTTTGATAGGATTAGAAATTGTTGAGGAGGATTATTCGGGCATTATTTTGCAATGTTTGCTGGATCCTTCAGGCTTTCCGCCCGAAAAGATTCTTCGCAGAGGTTATGCTATTGCTGCCGGTATGCACCGTGATGTTGTTAACGCCCTTGTGGGCGGAGACACGCATTTGGCGAAGAGCGTTGTAGCCCGCGACGAAGAGGTTAACAGGCTTTACTTCCTTCTAGTTCGTATCTTACGCACCATAACTCAAAATCCAAGTTTAAGCGAGAAGCTTGGCATTCGCCCGATTGAGTGTCTAGATTACCGTCTAGCAGCAAGTTTGGTGGAGGCAATCGGTGATGAGTGTGTGCGAGCGGCACTAAAAACAGTTGAGCTAAAGGGCACAAAAATGACTGAACATTTAAAGAAGCTCTTTATAGAATTTCATACAGCCTGTTTTGGGGCTCACGAGAGTGCATTGAAAGCTTTTTTCAAGGGTGATATAGGCATAGCTGAAGGTGTGCGGGATATGCGAGGGAATCTGGAAAAACAATCCGCTGGTATCGAGAAGGTTGCTAGAGCTCAGTCGCTTGATGTTGTACCGCAGATTTTAGCCGTGGCTTCCATCTTGAGGCAGATTTATGAGCATAGTGTGGACGTAGCAGATCTGGTAATGCCTAAAGAGGTTTAGGATGGAAGCTTGTCTACCTTTTGAGGCGACCTTGCCAATGAAACGTGTTCGTTCATTCTCAACTCGCCGGTGTATTGCACTTCGCCGCTTATGTGGCAGTGGGATTCGATAGTGACGTTTTCACCATAAACATTTTCTGCGTGTGCGCCACTTCTGAGTACAACTCTCTTGCCGAAAATGTCCTCTGCATGTGCATCTCTACCGATAATCACTTGGTCGGCTCTTATAGGTCCAAGGACTTTACCTCTTCTTCCTATTTCAACAAAATGTGCTGTAACGCCCTCCTCAGTAATTATTGAACCGCCAACCTCTATGCGTTCCTCTGCGGTGGCTCTTCTTGCGCGCAATGCTCCGCCTACTTCGATGTTTTTTGCCGAAGCCTCCTCGTCGATTTCTACTTTGCCTCCTACTTCGAGATTTCCTGAAAGCTTCAGCGACTTGCATGCTTTCACTTTGCCTCCTACATCTATTTCACAGCCTTCGCAACATCCAGCTATCTCTACTTTACCTCCCACATCGATGTTTTCAAACTCCAAGTCCCCTTCCACTTCAAATGAGCCTCCAACATCTATATTGCCCCCCTTACTTTTCCCGGTTAATCGAACTACTCCGCCGACATTGATTCTTTCAAATTCTAATTGACCCCCTGATTCAAAGCTTCCCCCTACATCTACTTCGTGAATTTTCCCGCCTCCGACTTTTGCCGTACCTCCCACATCCAACTTTGCGATGTCCACATCAGATTCGATTGAGACGCTTCCTCCCACGTCGATCTTCTCCGCCTCCACTCCGCCTTTGGCTTTGAAGCTTCCTCCTACATCTACGTCTTCAGCCTTTACATTCCCATCAACCTTTAGGCTTCCACCAACGTCAACTCTCTCAACCGCTAAATCCTCGGTCACACATAAAGCCGCATCTACATCCACACGTTTTGCGGTCATTTTCCCATAAACCTCTAGACGACCATCTTCTACGTTAACATCATTTTCTATTTCAAGGTCTCCATGAACTGTTACGTTATCTTCGGCTTCTAGATTTCCTGCTGAGAGGTTGCACTCAAATGTGTTGTCTCCTTCACAGTAAACTGTGCCGGAAACTTTCATTCTGGGTGGTATTCCTGTTCCATCGATAACTGCACGCCTGCCTACCAGTAAGTCTCCTTCAACAAGGTCTAATGTTGTTTTACTTCTTGAAGGAACGGATGTTTTCCTGTTCATTGCTTTGGCCCTCCGACGTAGGAATCTGTGTTGTGGGGGCTTAAAAAGGCAACTCACGTTTTGTAGTCACAATTTGTTACTATATTTTGTGCGTTCTTTCGTATGTGCGCTTTTTTTTAACATGTGAGATATCTGCAAAAACTTATAGGTAAGCGTGGGTTGCATATCCATAAGCTATAAATATTCACAGAAGAGTATCTAAGATCAAAAGGTGGGATATGATTGTCTAAGAGGATTGCTACTGGAATTAACGGCTTGGACGAGCTGGTTGACGGTGGTTTTCCTGAAGGGAGAGTGATCTTGGTCATCGGGGGACCAGGCACTGGCAAGACCATTATGTGCAGCCAATTCTTGTACAAAGGAATTTATGAAAATCAAGAAAACGGAGTCTTCGTAAGTCTAGACGAAAGCAAGGATCACTTCTACGCTGAAATGCAAAAGTTCGGATGGGATTTTCGAAAAGCGGAGGAGAAGAGAAGATTTGCTTTCGTAAATGCCACGCGAATGTCGCGAGTGGCTATGCTAAAAGAGGAATTATACAAAGAGGAGTCTCGGAGCCTACGGGGCAAGCAGCTGTCTATCGATAGATTAATCGAAGATTTACAAGCAAAGATACGACAGGTTAGTGCGAAAAGGGTTGCAGTGGACACTTTAGCAGCACTTGTCTACAGATTTCCAGATCCTATAGAACGAAGGACGGCAGTTGTGGATTTGATCGAGTCACTATCAGATTTAGGAGTTACAAGTCTTGTGACAACTGAACTAGGATACTTGGGTCTTGAACGAAACGCGGTGGAAGAAGAGTTTCTGGTTCACGGCGTTATTATGATGCAAACTCTGTTTTCAGGAGGAACTACGACGAGAGCAATACAAGTTGAAAAGATGAGAGAAGCCAAAGTCAATCCGAGTCTTGTTCCATATTCAATAGATCAGAATGGCATTGAGATATTTCCCAATATGCCGTTATTTGGGGAGAAGTAGCCTAGAAACTCTGATCAGACGGTTGGACACCGCAGTTACTCTTTTCTTCTTTCATGTCTTGATTTCGCTTTTATTAGAGGAAGTTCACTCTCTAGATATCTTTGATTGAGCATTTTCTTGATTTTGAGGAATTTTCCTAAGCCTTTTTGTGTTTCTTTTTCGAATATGTTGATCTCGCCTTCAAACAGGCCTAGGATTGCATGGACTTCTTGTGGAGAGTGCATCTGTGGGTTCATTACTGCCAAAGTGGTAAACCCTTTTGCTTTTAGTTGCGGGATGAGTCCGGTTAGCCACCTTCTGGTTTGGACGGCCTGGTGTTGTAGCAAAACGTCCGAGATGATCGCCATACAAGCTATTCTTGGGCCTTCAAGTGATGGGTCTACTTTTCGAAAAGCCGAGCTTAAAGCAATACTGATGTCGGTGAGGTTTTCCACGCCCTTCAATTTGAATACGTTAGGTGAGCTTTTAATAATCGTATCTGCTTGAGGATTGCAGATGAAAAGGTAGAAGTTTGACTGGGATTCTTCTGCGAGATTCTTTAGTCCACCCGTCTCTATCGTCACATAAAATGTGGTTTGTCCTTTTTTCGCTCCCGTCTCTAGAAACTTCTTAATCAGAAGGTCTTTCTCGTCGCAAGAAGGCGAAGTCAACAAAACTGCGTAGTTTTCAGGTATTCCGCCAAATAGCATGTTGTCGAGATCTTTGTGTCCTGTGGGTATGCGCCCGGGAAGAACAACCTCTGGCATCTCTATCGTTACGGGCTCTTCCAACGCTGCGAAGAACCTCTGCATCCGCTTGTACGTTTCCAAATATTCTAGGCCCCATTTTGTGGCTCTATATTTTCTGCGGTCGCCCACAGTTACTTCCCTGATGAACCCGTGTGAAACCAGAAAACCCAAAGTTTTCTTCGCTCTATCTACAGGCATGTTTGCCCCGTAAGAAACTCTAGTTAAAGAGCATAGCCCCTTCTTGGCAACTACTTCTATGCTGTCCGCGTAAATGTCGTATTTTGTTCTTCTTCGTTCGCTGGACAATAGGCGAATTCTCCACTATTATTAAATTCCATATGCTTAATCTTTATTGTGGTGAATAACTGTGCACCCAACAGTTTCGGGCGATAAACAATACAATATTGCTTGTAGGAAAGGCGACTTGGCTGAATACTTGCTTGTGCCAGGCGACCCGGACCGTGTTCCAAAAATCGTAGAATTCTGGGATTCCGCTAAGGAAGTTTCGTGTCACCGTGAATTCCGCAGTTTCACGGGCAAGTACAAAGGAGTTCCGATTTCTGCCTTGTCGAGTGGTATTGGTCCAGCTTGCATGGCAATTGCTGTTAACGAGGCTTCACGTGTAGGCGTACACACTTTCATCCGTGTCGGCAGTACCGGCGCTATACAAACAGACATTAACTGTGGCGATTTGATAATCTCCACTGCCGCTGTTCGGCTTGACTGCACAAGCAACTGTTACATTATGCCTGAATATCCTGCAGTAGCCAGCTACGAAGTTTTATTGGCTTTGATTGAAGCGGCTGAAAGCTTAAGCATCAGCGACTATCATGTTGGCATAACAGCTACAACAGCAGACTTTTATGCTGGACAAAACCGTCCGACACAAGAAACGTTCGCATCTTCCATGAAAGAAGACTTACTTCCAACCTTACAGAAAGCAAAAGTGCTAAACTTTGAGATGGAAACCGCCACACTATTCACGCTTACCAACCTTTATGGATTAAGAGCAGGCTCTGTATGCGCAGTTTACGCCAACAGATGCAGAAACGAGTTCAAATCAGGGGCAGGGGAAGGAAACGCCATAAAAGTTGCAAACGAAGCCACAAAAATCCTGTCTGAATGGGACACAAAAAAACGTAAAAAGAAGAAACAATGGCTTTTCCCGTCACTGTTAGCAACTGAATAAAAACTCTTTTAGACAGCAAAACACTTTGTTTGTGTTGCCGGGGTGGCGGAGTGGTTAACGCGCTGGCCTCGAAATCTGAAATTCGAAGTATAGAGGGCTGGATAAAGACAAGTAAGCCAGTGGGCCTTTGGCTCGCAGGGGTTCGAATCCCTTCCCCGGCGCTCATCTGCTGCGGAACATTACAAAAGAATTCGTGTCACAAAGAAGAATGCAACCTAACTGAGAGTACCCGATCAGGGCGACGTTCATAAAACAGTGACTAGAAATAGATTCAAATGCTCATATGTTTCTACATAAATCACATGGAAATATTTATGGAGCAAGATTTTAAGTTGATGTTGAGTCAAGAAGAAGGAGAGTAAGGGAGAAAATGGTTGTCCAGGCCAGATTGTTCAGGGTCACTGCAAAAGAGCACGGAAGAAACTTGTGCTCTATCTGTCAAGGACACAGAAGACTGTGTCGAAAATCTATCTGTCCAATTCTGGCCAAGGCTGAAGCCTTGATGAGACTTAAGAAAAACCTTTCCAGAAAGAAGGTTTTCGGCTCTTCACCCCCAGCAGTGTTTGTTGGGTCGTGGAACTACCCAAAGGTTTTAGCCGGTCCTCTGGTTCCGCCAGTCTTAGTGGAGGACACTTCGGTTATGGATTTGCCTGAACTCTGGGTAGACAAATCATTTAGTGAGATTCTACGTTACAGGTTCTCATTGGTTAGAGGGAAGCGCTTTACGGACGTTAGATCTGCAGGAAATCCAAACAAGATTTTATCAACTTTCCAAGAAATTGTTATGGCATCCAAGCCTACAGACACTGAAATGTGGTTTAATAAGAAACCTAAACTGTCTGTGGTCTTTTCTCCTAGGGAACCTCCGTCAGGCCCTTCTGCCTCCATCAAACGTGCTGTTTTGGCTGAGAATCCGCGAGTTCCGAAGCCTGTAGACTATGTGGTCTCAGACACTGACTTGAAGGCTGAAAAAGGCATATTGAGGCTTTACGGCTCTAAGGTCAACCAACGACAAATAACAAGAATGTTCTCCATAGGCCTTTTAGGAGCTAAGAGACAGAGAAGGCTTGTCCCTACAGAGTGGAGTATAACCGCTATAGATGACATTCTCGGAAGAGCAATCCACAAGGAAATCTTAAACTATCCATGGATTAACGAGTTCATGATCTTCGGACATAAAGCCTTAGCGAACAACATTCAAATCCTTCTCTTTCCCTCTTCATGGATGTTCGAAGCTCAAGAAGCTTGGCTTATCTCACCCAACCCAGTTCCAGGAGTCAATCATGAACTTGTTCATGGACGACGATCATATGCATCTGATCTAGCTGGAGCATATTATGCGGCACGTTTGCCAATCCTTGAATATCTGAAGCGGATAAGGCGTCAGGCAGGAGCCTTAGTTCTTATGGAGGTGTATCCGGAATGGATACCTTTGGGCGTCTGGCGGTTCAGAGAGATCTGCCGAGAAGCATTGAGGAGACAACCTATCATGTTTAATACGCTAGAAGAAGCGTTGGATGAAATGGGAAAGAGGCTTAGACTCCCTCTTGCAAGATGGCTGGAGAGAAGCGAAATCCTTCGCTGGCTTAAGAGCCAAACAAGATTATTGGAATTCCTTTCCATTTGATCTTGAATTCTCGCCAAGCATATATATGGCATATTTTTTTACTAGTGAATTGGCATCGAGATTCGTTCCCAGGCGTCAGATGCGTTCAGATCATTGATTAGGAATCGAGAGTTTGAAAATATGAAGGCAACCGCAATTGCCCATCCAATTCAAGGCTTAATTAAGTATCATGGATTAAAGAATGCAAGACTTAGGATTCCATTTCACGACAGCATATCTGTTTGCGTTGACGCCTTAAAAACAACGACAACAGTTGAAACAACCAATGCGTTAAAAGAAAACTCGGTAACAATCAACGGAAAAAAGGCTATGGGCACAGAGCTAGAAAGAGTTGAAGTCGTTCTCAACAAACTAAAAAACATGACAGACTATTCAGGACACTTCAAAGTTGTCTCCCAAAACAGCATAACAGGTGGGAAGGGCCTCGGCTTCTCGGCTTCTGGGTTTGCTGCTCTCGGCACAGCAGCTTGTGTTGCTTTAAACTTTGACATTGATTACATACCTCTCTCTGAGCTGGTTCGGCTGGGTGCAGGGTCTGCCACGAGAAGTCTTGCAGGAAGCTTCGCAATATGGTATGCAAACAAAAATAGAAGGTCCTATGCAGAACAAATGGTCAAACCGGAAACTGTGGACCTAGGCATGGTTATCGCGCCTATTCCCTCATCAATAACAACCGATGAAGCCCATAGCGAAGTTCTCAGCTCACCATTATTTAAAGCTAGGTTGAAACACGTGGCAAAAATCATCAAAACGATGGAGAAAGCCATAAAAACCGGAGACATTGCCACTATAGGAGACCTTGCCGAAGAAGACAGTCTGAATCTACACGCAAGCACAATGACAGGTAAAGCCCATATGGTTCTCTGGGAACCAGAAACAGTCCGCATAATAAAAGAGGTTCAGGAAATGCGACGCGAAGGAATGCCTGCATGGTATTCCATGGATACAGGCCCGTCCGTTTTTGTCAACACTTTCACGGAATATGTTGAAAAGGTGGCTGGCAGATTACGCAGATTAGGTTTCTCGAATGTCAAAACCAGCAAGGTCGGCGGCAAACCCTTCTTAAGCAATGAACATTTATTCTAGAATCGTGAATACACATGACTTACAGGCTAGCCGCGAAATTCTACGATTTGTTCGGCTCCAAAAATGACTTGGAATTCTATAAGGAGCTGGCTCTCAAAAGTGGAAATACAGCCTTAGAATTGGGTGTGGGAACAGCCAGAGTAGCTCTCTCACTTGCCAAAGCAGGAATCACCGTTGTGGGCATTGACAACTCTGTTCACATGCTTAGAGTAGCGAAAGAGAAACTGACCAAAGAAACAGAGGACATTAGAAACCGTGTGATTTTGGAAAAGAGTGACATGAGAAACTTTCAATTAGACCAATTATTTCCGTTCATCTACATTCCAGCTTCTACCTTTGACCACAACATAACGATTGAGGACAGAAAACAAACATTAGATCACGTCTTCAAGCACTTAAAGAGGAACGGAACATTTGCGTTCGACCTTGAACAAGCAGCGCCAGACAAACCTGAAAAATCATGGTGGATTGACAGAAGAGAAACTGAAGACGGAAAAACGGTTGTAAGAAGCATATTCACAAGAAAGAATACACTAAAACGCACACTACACCTTGACCTATTCTACGATGTTTACAAAAATAGTAAATTATTGGAGAGATACCATGAATACGGAGAAGTTGCGACGATATCCAGCGACGAAATCGTCAGATTGCTGCAGGAAACAGGCTTTGAAGTAGTCACCGTCTGCGGTGACTTTGACAAATCAAAATACCGAAAAGATAGCACTAGACTAGTGCTGGTGACGAAAAGAAAATAGCACAATAATAGAAGTAGCTTTGGGGCAAATGAATTGAGGCAAGATTGGTGAACTGAGAATTAGTGTACAGTTGCCGATGCGTTTACTTGTCTTTTTCTCTCTGGCACTTCCACAACTCTTATTTCCACATGATTTAAAGCATCCCTTGCTGCCCTTCTTGCTTCTCTTCTGGTTCTATGCGTTCCTTTCAGTTCGATCCATGGGAGAGTTTCATCAATTTTTATCCATACCGTATACAAGTTTTTCACCATTATCGAGTCGTGAGAAAAGGGTTAGAGTCTGGATAATTAAAACGGTTGTGAATTCTGAATATGAATTCTTGCTAAGGTTCTTGCTTTTGGAAACTTATTTAAAGCGTTTTGTACCATGTTGTAGAGTTTAGGAGCGAATATGAAGGTGGAGCTTGAGAGCCTGCTTAGAAAAGCTCTGTTGAAGGGGTGTCTATGGATGGGCGAAAACGGAGGAAACTCAGAAGGTGGAGAAGATGAAGCCAGCCAACAGCTTACACTTTGGCAGCAACGATGGTTCACCGCTAAAACTTACGATGAAGAATAGTTCTCAAAATCGTATTACTTATGAATTATACAGGTTCCTTTCTTGTTTTAAGCACTTTTCTATAATTGACGCTCTTCTAAAGGAGGCAACCAACCGATGATCCGTGCTGTAAATTCCAGTGCATTCTTTAAAACATTTAAAGAAGCTTTAATTGCATTTTCCTTCGGCATTGGTGGAGTACTTGCAGGCTTCATCGTTGCTTCTCAGCTGGATATTTTCCGCTCTCCGCTTTTTCCTTGGGCTATCGCAGTATACCCTGCTGTCTTAAGTGCGAAAGGCGTGATAAGCGGTCTGTTTAGTGGACGATTAAGTACAGCACTTCACGTAGGTACGATTTACCCTAGGTTTCTCGGAAACACCAAAAGCTTCTACAAATCATTCGAGACTGTAGTTGGCATAACTCTGGAAGCGAGTGTTGCAATGAGTTTAGTTTCTGTAGTTTTTGGTAGTCTATTCTGGGGGATAACCTTCGCGGACTTTCCGAATATTTTATTGGTTGTGGTGGCAACTATGACTTTAGGGCTAACTGTTTCTTTGCTTACAATAGCTGTTGCATTCGTGACGTTTAAGAAGGGTTTAGATCCAGATGTTATTGTGTATCCAATAATGTCTACGGTGATGGACATAGTCGTAACAATATTTTATGTTCTCACACTTAACCTGTTCTTTTTTTTCGGTTCTGTTGGCAAATATGCTGTTGCTTTTATCGGGTTCCTTCCTATGATTTTGATGCTTTACGTTTTACCGCGAAACATCCACGAGGAAGAATTCGTTAAGACGATAAAGGAGTCCTTCTTCACTGTGATGTTTGTGGCACTTATTGTTAACGTCACAGGAACCGTTCTGAAAAGTGTAAGTGAAAAGGTGATTGTAGAGGATATGAAGGAAATCTACACTGTTTATCCTGCTTTGATTGGCACGGTAGGCAGTGTTGGTTCCGTGGTGGGTTCCACCGCCACAACAAAACTTGCGTTAGGTTTGTTCAAGCCTTCTTTTTCTGCCATGCGAAATCACGCCACGCGAATTTTTGGCACATGGGCAGCGTCAATGACAATGTTTGTTTCGTTCTCAGCTTTATCGTTGTTCATAAATGGCACGTTTGCGGTGTATAGATTTCTAGGTTTCACTTCTCTTTTGCTGACAGCAAACATAATGGCTGTTACTGCGATTGTTCTAATATCCTATGCTGTTTCAATCTTGACTTTTAAAAAAGGGTTGGACCCCGATAATTTTGTTATTCCCATTGAGAGCGTTCTTGCAGACAGCGTAACCTCCGTCGCTTTACTTGTTGCCCTGTTCTTAGTGAGCCATATGGTTTAGGGAGGGCAGCGAGATAACGGGTGTAGGGTAAAAACCACTTAAAAAGCGTAGTTAATCTTAAATCCTTGCTTTAGCGATGAGGAATTATGGTCTTGTATGTGGTGTATAGAGCTTCCAGAGAGTCCAAGGATAGAAGCGTTCTTCCTCGTCGTTTGAAAGCGTTGGGTTGTAGAAGGGTGCGCAGGTCTTTTTGGGAGTTTGATGAGAAGAAGGTTACTGGGGTTTTGAAGGTGCTTGAGAAGAATCAGCCAATACTTTTGAAAAGGGCGAGGGAGATTACAAAGCCTCGATTTGTGAGAAACAAGGGGGTCTCTGAGCTTGGAAGCTTGGTTATCGTTATGTACGCAACTCCAAAGGAGGCGAAAAGGGAAAAGATAAAGATTTTTCTTAGGAAGGCACCCTACATTCGCCTCTCTCGTTCCGTTTATGCTTTTTCTCAGAAGCATTCACTTTTTGATAAGAACAACGAGCTGGTTGATGCTGTGAGGTTCACAGACTTTATTAAAGGAATCCGAGAAGATGTCAAAGTTATTCCACGAGTAGTCATCGTAAATGAAGGTTCCATTGAAAGACTTTTAGAAGAAACAAAACAGCGAGTTGAAAATGAGATTTCTGACATAACTAGATGTTGTAAAGAACTCTATGATAAAACCCTTGAGGGAGAATACGAGGTGAGGCGAATACGCGTTTCCCTTTCAAAGAACAGAAGAAGATTCATAGCAGTAAAAAAAATAGCTGCTTTTTATAAAAAATGGTTGGGAATGGACTTTTCAAGAAGCTTACTGAAGGGATATCGAGCCGTTGCAAAGGTTGATTCCATTCTTAACAGAAAATAGAAGATAAGATATGGCTATGATGGCACCTCGTATATTTCACAAGTAATTCCTTTAATCACCAAATTTCAATTCTCTTTTGTCCGATGAAGAGAGAAACACGGCCTTTCTCAACCTAAGGCAGCGAATTGTGACGTTTCGGTCAAAAGGTGCTCACTTGACCTTATTCTCTCGGAAAAACGCGTTTTTTGGTTCTGTTTCTACGCTACGCAACTGTTATTTGGGTATTGCTGAGTTACGTCCTCTCGGAGGATGAGAATAATGTCTCGTAGAACGAAAGCAGAAGAAGAGGAAGAGGAAGAAGAAGAAGACTGGCGTGATTGGAAAGAAGAGGAATAGTAGCGAGGACTCCACACCGCATAAAACCCTATGGGGAGGTGACAAGAACGTCTAAGAAGAAGCGAGCTCCAAAGAAGAAGAAAGAAGAAAAGAAAGAAGAGTGGTAGGCTAACTAGAGGCTCTTGCTACGTAATACCCTTTTTTCTATGTTAAAACTTGAAACACCCTTAAAGGAGGTAACTGCAAGTGGCTAGGTGTCCTATATGTGGAAAAGAAGTCGAAAAACCGAGCAAGGAATGGGATTTAGGTAAAATTCATGTTAAGCAATATGAGTGTTGCGGAAAAAAGTTCCGTGAATACGAAAAGAAGGTTTAAGACTCCGGGAGCTCGGTTAACAAAAGAGTGGTGAGTCACTCTCGCATAAAACTCCATGGGGAGGTGATAAGGATGGCTGGGAAAGGAAAGAAGAAGCGAACTAGGAAGAAGAAGAAAGAAGAGTAGCGCCCCCTCAGAATGTAGCGAATCCCTATTGACGAAAGAACTTTGACCCCTATTTTTTTGACCTTTAAAGAACATGGTTGTTGAAAGGTGAAGGAGAGATGTCGGAGGAAGAGGAGGAAGTCGTGAACGTCGGATGGGTTTCCCTGAGTAGGTCAGGTAAAAGCTTGAACATAATGGTTATGAATCAGATGTTCTTCGTGCCCCTCCGTGACTTGTGGAAAGCTCTCGATGGGGAGAGGGGACGGGTCGATGTCAAACAGTGGGTAAAGAAAGGCACAGAGGAGCCTTAGACAAAATTGTTGGGGGAACCAGTTCCTAAGAAAGAAAGAGGTTTGGAAAAGCTTAGTAAATCAGCGTTAATTGAGCGAGCTAAACGGCACATTTTCTCGTTAGGTCTTTATGATGTAGCCTCCTATCTATGTAGATTGAATATGAAGTTTGGCCTGGCAAAGATACAATACACTCAGTACAAGCTTGGGATGGAGCCAAACGCGACTTTTATATCGGCACCAGATGAAACCGTGACAAGAAATAAGGTTAGGTGGGAAAGTGGGATAGGCTACGGCGGAAAGGTCTCTTGGGGTAGTGGGGAAGACAAGGTTTTTGTTCTAGACGTTATGCCGAACGCATGTGGCATGCTTGTAGGGGGAATAAAAAACCTGCCAGAACCACGTGAAGTTATGAACAATATATACGAGCTAAAACGAAATGAGGTATTCATAGATAACATAAAAGTGTCGTGGGACTTCCATGTAGGAAACCACTTTATAGATATGTTCAGGGTTGTAAAGGTCACCGAAATAGACCTACCTGACTACATTTTTATCATACACAGCGCGGCTCCCGAGTTGCAAGGAGAGAATCAGAAGGGGCTAGGCTTATACTACCATAAAAGCAGGGTTCTTAAGGAAATGATGAAGGAGGTAAAAACGCCTTTTGGTCCATGCAGGGTAGTTTTAGATGGAGATGCGAAGGAGTACTACAAGTTTTTTAGATACGCGGAAGAATTCGCGAAGAAGAGAAGGAGATTAGCTGCTACGGAGATTTTTGGAGATTTCATAGAGATAATAAACGAAACACACCAAGGCTTACTAAACTATAATGAAATATCGCTTGGGTGTCATTACATAAATCAACAAGGTCAGATGTTTCCAATAGCCCTGAGAGCAGACTTACCCGCCTATCTAGTTCGGGGAAACCTAAACCTCTCCGAAGAAACCATAGAGGCGCTCGGATTCTATAAAAGAGCCAAAAAACTCGGGGTCATGGATAGATTGAGAACTCTGAATATACTACCACACGGTGGAGGTTACACCTTCCCAGACATGTTAGAGGCATCAGGAGAGGTCGAAATAGATAATAAAAGATACTTCATAATCGAGATGAAGAGCGGGATAGGGCAAAAAATAATCTCTAGCACGGAGGGCATACCCTTCATGTACCGCGGTAGGGAAGTGATTGTGAGGACCATAGAGTTAAGGATGTGTGATATAGTAGCTCGACTTATGCCCATCTATGTCCTAAAGATATAAGGGAAAAAGGTGACTCTTTATGGGTGGGGGAAAGAAGAAGAGGTAGATGTCGTTTAAATGCCAATGGCGTTTGTGCTGATAAACACGGAGATAGGTTCTTCAACTGCAGATGTATTGAAAAATTTGAAGAAGGTTGAGGGAGTTGATGAAGCCTTCACTATTTATGGAGTCTATGACATAATTGCAAGAGTTAGAGCGAAATCTATGGATAATCTCAAGGAAATCGTAACTTGGCACGTTAGAAGGGTTGACAAGGTTAGGACGACATTAACAATGATAGTTGTGGAGGGCCAAAATAGATAATCGGCTATTATGCAAGAGCGGGTGCCTTACCTCATGTCAGGTGTTAAAAAATGAAATGTCCCAACTGCGGTGGTCATCGAGCAAAATTCAAAGCAAGCAGAACCGGGTCTCTAAATCAAAAGAAATCGTTGGTTAGAAAACGAAAGAAGCTTCCAAAGAAAAAAGGTAAGCATGCACGCCAATCATTGAAAAAGAATACTAAGCCACGAGAGGATTTCAATGTGAGGTGCTTGGATTGCGGATTCGAATTTGATCCGAGGAATTATGCATGAAGCATAACTATCAAAAAATCTAGGGAAATCGAAACAGTGGCGTGGAATATAAGAGCATAGGAGGAGAAGTCATGGAATTTTGTCCTAAATGTGGCTCCCGCCTTGTGCCAAAGAAGGAAAAAACCGACAAGAAAACATCCTTGATTTTTGCATGTCCTAAGTGCGGCTACAAAAGACGAGTAGGAAGTGGCAAAGTCGCGCCAAAAGTTGCAAAAGTCATGCAGCCCTATCCACAGAAACTCGTAGCGGTAATAGGGAAAGAAGAGCAGAAGTTACGAACACTACCCACTATTAAAATTGAATGCCCCAGGTGCGGACACAATTTAGCATATGTTTGGCAAGTGCAGACAAGAGGAGCTGACGAATCTTCAACACAGTTTTTCCGATGCACAAAATGCGGATACACATTCAGAGAATACAGCTGAACATTGTAGTTGTGGAATCCTCTTGAAAGTTGAGAAGGGGGAAATTCGCATTCAGAACGTGGTGGCCTCAGCATCCCTCAAACACGGCATTGACCTGGACGCCATAGTCAAGGCTTTTCCACACGTCGAGTACAGACCCAAAGTTTTCCCTGGGCTCGCCTTTAGGCTGAAGAGGCCCAAGACGTGCACCCTCATCTTCAGCAGCGGTGGGATGGTTTGCACTGGCGCCAAGTCTGAGAGGGAGGCTGGAAAGGCAATCATGAAGGTTGTCAAGGAGTTGAAAGCGACTGGCATGATCATCACAGGAAAGCCTAAGGTACACATTGTGAATATTGTTGCCTCTGGAAGCCTTGGCGGCACAGTTGATCTCGAAGAGTTGGCGAGCGAGTTCGCGGGTGGAGGCCTCATGTATGAGCCGGAGCAGTTTCCAGCCGCGATTTACCGAATGGAAAGCCCTAGGGTTGTTTTTCTGGTATTCGCCACCGGCAAGATCGTGTGCGTGGGCGCGAAGAAGGAGGAAGATGTATGTCAAGCTGTAGAAAATCTTCGTCTGAGGCTGGAGGAGATGAAGGTCATGGTTTAGCATGTATGAGACAATATCGTTGGCTTTGTTGGTAGTAGCCGCAAACACCACACTCGATTTGGAGGGGTAGAGTTAAAATATTCCTTGCACTACTGTCTTAGTCGGAGCGACCCTAATAATATGCCTCGCTTAGAAAAGATAGAATACAAACCCATATCCGTCAGAGAACTTTTTTTGGAAATGAAAAACCTCTCTGAATTGATGATTGACTTAGCATATTCAGCTGCATTATTTAACGACAAGGAACTTGCAGAAGATGTTTTGGAACTTGAAAACCGCGTTGACACATTAACCTATCTTTTGGAAATGGAAATTATGATTGCTGCAAGAGACGCTGAAGACGCTGAGGCGTTAGCAGGAGTTTCCAAGGTTGCATCCGCTGCTGACAAAATTTCAGACGCAGCTGCGGACATAGCAGCAATAGTTACCCAAAACATCGGCGTACATCCAATCGTAAGCAAAGTGTTTGAAAGAGTTGAAGAACGCCTAACGAGAGCCAAAGCTAACGAAGACTCGATACTCATCGATAAACAAATAGGCGAACTTGATCTGGCAGCAAGAATGGGCGTTGACATAATCGCCATCTGTCGAAACAAAGACTGGATAATTGACCCTAAGGACACAGAACCCATCAAAATTGAGGACATTCTTATCGCTCGTGGAGCGCCCTCTGGCGTCAAGGAGTTCAAAGCACTTGTCGAAGGAAAACTGCGGAAACTGGAGGATTAGAATGTCACCGAAAAGGCGAAGAACGTTTGAGGAAATTGTTGAACGCTTTGTTGAGTTGAAAGACACGTCCGAGTTAATGATGGATTTGGCTTACTCTTCATTACTGTTGAACAGCAAGGAATTAGCTGAAGACGTGCAAGAGCTTGAGGAACATGTGGACAAATTACATACGGATTTTGAGTTGCTTGTCTTGGCAAGCGGTTTCAAACGAGAAGAAGCCAAAAGTTTTCTCGGGCTTATAAGACTGGGTGTGGTGACTGAAAAAATAGCGGATGCTGCTGCGGATATAGCTGAAGTTGTTTTGAGGGGCATAAAGCCTCATCCAGTGTTGAAACTTGCCATAGAAGAAGCTGAAGAAACCGTTACATACTTACAAGTGACTGAAAACTCTGCTCTTGTGAATAAGACCCTGCGTGAGGTTCATATTCCAGAGGAAACTGGCATGTGGGTTCTCGCCATAAGAAGAAGAGGTAAATACATAAGACCTAAACCTCGCACAAAAATAGAATCAGGCGATGTCTTAATAGCCTCTGGCTACGCTGAGGGCGAAGAAGACCTAAAAAAACTCGCATCCACGTGACTACAGTTTGCGATTTAATTGATAGTTAGGATACTTATTCTGGTTTCATTAATACTATAAACTCAGAGTCTGATATTGTCTCAAAGGAGTGTTTACTATAATGAAAAAGGCAAAGACGAAGATGAAAAGCCAGAGCTTTAAATGTTCAAATCCGGAGTGTGAAAGGGTTTTTCCCAATCCAATAATTGTTCAAGATTTAGGCTTGAAAAATGGGTCTTCATACTGTGCATGTCCTCACTGCTTAACTGAAATAGTGATGGAGGAAACTTCTGAGGTTAAAGAGGAAAAGCGAACATTGAAGAAAAAAAGACCTAAAACTAAGGAGGCTGAAGTAGAGCCTGCGAAGTTAGAGCCAGTTGAACAGCTTTCTGTAAAGGGACAGAAATGTGCCTACCATTTCGGGTATTTGAGCCAACGTTCAAAGAAGGAAACGATACCTGAAGAGTGCATTACTTGCGAAAAAATCGTACAATGTATGCTTAAGAAAGTAACTGGCTAAGTTGATAACGCATGATACACAAATGTCCTTTTAAATCTGGAAGATTTTTCCTAAGAAACGGATAGGGGGCAACATAGTTGTCGGCAACTTTGCAGAAGAGAACCCGTGGTCCCATTACGTCAGCATCTCTTACGACAAAAAAGCTAAACGCTGAAACAGTGACAACCATTGCAACAAGCTTTCTGAAAAGAATCGGACATAAGAGTGGCATAAAACCCAAAAGGGTCTCGTTGGAAGAGGGCGCCTATACTGTTGAAGTTGATATGAAAAAACTCATGGCTATCGTTCGAGTTGACGCCGAAACTCATGAAATTAAGGAGTATGAGATACAACCAAAAGGCGAAGAAACATCTTTTGTTTCCATTTCGCCAAAAATAATTGCAGTAGCATTTTGCATTTCCGCAGTCGTTTACATCGCTTTAAACTTTGCTTTTCAAATGTTTGGTTTTTGAAGTTTATCATATTTCATAATTTCAGATTCATAAATGCTATATAAATTTCAGAAGCATACTTCGTCTCATGAAGGGTGAAACTACTTGAGACTTGCCGTAGGAGCGTTGGTGCTCACTTTTGTTACAGCCGTTACTGCAGGTTTTTTTGTCTATCAGTTTATGTTCAATCTTTCGGAAAAAATGAAGGCAGCTTTTCCAACGCAGTCTCTGCAATTAGAAGGCGTGAACATCAACAGTACTTGCGTAACCATTTCTGCTAGGAATTTTGCCTCAGTAAATGTCGAAATAACGGGGGTCTACATAAATGGCAAGGCGTATAGTTTAACAGAAAACATCGTTATTTCACCAGATGATGTAGGCACGATCCACTTGCATGGCACTTTTGTAGAAGGTGAAACCTATACCTTAAAAATTACCTCGTCTTTGGGTTCTCCACTAGTCTCTGATGTGAAATACGATTAAAAATATAGGATTGTGTTGAAATAAGGTTTGGAAACTAGAATTGTTATTTTTCTGTTTTCTTTTCTGGCTTTTCGTCTTCTTCGTCTTCTTCTTTAGCTTCCTCTTCTATTTCGCTTGTGATTTCTTCTATTGGTTTCGGCGGTGGTGTTGTAGCCATTGTCCATCCTATCCACATACCTATCCCCATTATGGCTAGAAGTGCTATGAAAACCGGCACTGCTACGACCCAGAGTCGAATCGCGTCAGCGTCACCCTCACTCGCCCATCCCATGTTTATGATCCAGTCAGGGTAGAAGAGTGTTACAACGTACAACAGAGCAATGACAGCGCATATTATGAATATTATTCCACCTATTCCTTGATCTTTACTTACCATTTCTGCATCACCATACGTAAACCATGTTTACTCCTTTACACCTTTTAAAGTTTACCGTAGTTTTCGACTGTCGTTAGATTGTTCCCATTTCCCAAGTCGACAGATATTTTTTCTGTTCATCCGTTAATTCGTCTATTTTTATCTTCATCGCGTTGAGTTTCAGTCTTGCCACTTTTTCGTCTATTTCATTCGGCACTGGGTAAACCTTCGGTGGCATCTTCTCAGTCTTAACTATGTATTCTACGCTGAGGGCTTGATTTGCAAAGGACATGTCCATAACCTCTGAAGGATGGCCCTCCGCTGCCGCCAGATTTACAAGTCTGCCCTCTGCCAAAAGGTATATCTTTATTCCATCTGCAAGCGTGTACTCGTCCAAGTTTTGTCTTATGTTTCTCTTTGAAACAGCATTTTCTTCCAAGTCTTTTATGCCTATTTCTACGTTGAAGTGCCCACTGTTGGCTAGTATTGCTCCGTTTTTCATTTTCTGCATGTGTTCTTTTCTGATGACATTTATATCACCTGTTGTTGTTACGAAGATGTCACCTGTTGTTGCTGATTCGGCTATTGGCATTACACGGAACCCGTTCATTGCTGCTTCAAGCGCCCTGAGGGGATTTACCTCTGTAACTATAACGTTAGCTCCCATGCCTTTTGCTCTCAGTGCTAGGCCTCTTCCACACCATCCGTAACCGCAGACCACGAAGTTTTTGCCTGCTAAAAGTATGTTTGTGGCTCTTAAGATTCCGTCTAGTGTGCTTTGTCCTGTTCCGTAGCGGTTGTCAAACAAGTGTTTTGTGTAAGCGTCGTTCACAGCTATTATAGGGTATTTGAGTGTTCCATTTTTTTCCATGGCTCGTAGGCGCAAGACACCGGTTGTTGTTTCTTCTGTTCCGCCTTTAACGTTTGATAAGGCTTCTGTCCTTTTGCTGTGGATTGTGCTGACAAGGTCTGCGCCGTCGTCTAAGGTTGTTTTGGGTTTGTGGGCTATGACTTTTTCGACGCACCAGTAGTATTCCGGTGTTGTTTGTCCTCGCCAAGCATAGACGTGAACGCCTTTTTCTGCTAGGGCTGCTGCGACATCGTCTTGTGTAGATAAGGGGTTGGAGCCACATAAAGCAACTTTTGCTCCCCCAGCTAGCAGTGCTTTAGCAAGCACCGCTGTTTCTTTTGTCACGTGTAGGCAAGCGCCTAAAGTCATTGCTTCAAATGGTTTTTCTTTGCTGAATCTTTTTTTGATTTGGTTTAAAACTGGCATGTGCTTTGAAGCCCATTCGATTTGAAGAAAGCCTTTAGAAGCTAAACTCTCATTTTTAACTTTGAACTTTTCCATTTCGATTCTTCCTTTATGGGATTTGCAATCTGGCCTATTTAATGTTACGTGCTAGTCGTTCTAGAAGGCTGGTTTTCGCTTTTTCAGCCATTTCCATAACTTTTTCAATGTTTATTGTTGTTGGTTGTCTGTTTTCCATGACAATTTGGCCGTTTATTATTACTGTGTTGACATCTGCTGATTTTGCTGCGTAAACTAAGTGGCTGATTTCGTTGTACAGTGGGCAGAGATGCGGTTTCTTGAAGTCAATGATTGCTAAGTCTGCTTTTTTGCCAACCTCTATGGAGCCTATTTCGTTTTCCCATGACAGTGCTTTTGCTCCTTTTATTGTTGCCATTTCCAAAACTTGTTTTGCAGGTGTTAGTGTTGGGTTTTTGTTTGCTCCTTTATGTAGAAGGGCTGTTACTTTCATGGTTTCGAACATATCTGCTGTGTTGTTTGAGCATGGGCTGTCTGTGCCCAGTGAAACTGTTACGCCTTTTCTGAGCATTTTTGGGACAGGGCTTATGCCTGAGGCGAGTTTAAGGTTTGAGATTGGGTTGTGTGAAGCCTTTACGTTTCTTTGTTTCATTATTCCTATGTCTCTGTCCGTTAGCGCCACGCAGTGTGCCGCAATCACGTTTTTGTCTAAAATGCCTAATGAATCTAGGTATGTCATTACTCCGTTTTTTAGCTTAATCTTGTGGGCTTTTCGGATTTTTTCTTGTTCATCAAAGGTTTCTGCAACGTGTGTGTGCCAGATTATTGGGGCTCTTAAGCCGTGTTTCTGGTTTAGTTCTTCTTTGATTTCTTTCAATTCTTTCATGTATTCTGGGTCAACGGTATAGGGCGAGTGAGGGTCTACGCTGACGCGGATTAGTCCGTTTGTCTTGTTATGCCAGTTTTTAGTCAAGTCCTTTAATGCCCTTCTGTCTTCTTTTTTTCTCCATGAAAAGCATACGTGGCCTATTACTCCTCTTAGACCTGTTTCTGCGAATGCTTTCGCTTCATTTTCTTCCGGTGTGTAATGGTACATTGTGTTGACTGTTGTTGTTCCGCTCATTATGGATTCTGTGGCTGTTAGTAAGGCTCCGACGTAGACGTCATGGGGTGTCATGTGTTTTTCTATTGGCCATATCCATTTTTCTAGCCATTCTTGGAGTGGTAAATCGTCTGCGTATCCTCTTAGCAGGCTCATTGCTGCGTGTTGGTGTGTGTTTATAAGGCCTGGTATGACAACTCTGTCTTTTGCATCTATTTTTTCGTATCCTCTTCCGTATTTTCTCTTTAGTTCGCGGTTTTTTCCTACATCAATTATGTTTTTGTCTTCTATTGCGATGGATCCATTGCGAATTACTTTCTGGTTGTGTATTGTGATTATGGTTCCGTTTTGGATGAGAATGTTCGTTTTATTCGCTTCCTTTTTTGCTGTAGTGGTTGCTTATGAGCAGTGTTATGCCTGCTGTGAAGAATATGGCTTCGAAGAATTCGTGGTGTAAAACGTCCTCAACGTCAAAAAGATGTTGCCAGAAGTAAACGTGATGGAGAACCATGAAGGTTCCTACAATGATTAGGAGAACTCCAAACGTTTCGGTCTTGTCCATGTTTTTCACGCCAACAATATTATGAAATTAAAGTTGTTGACTCCTAGAACTTTTAAACTTTCTTTTCCTTCTTGTTTGAAGCGTATGAGGAATGAGTCTTGGACGGTGTTGATAAGATCATTTGGGTTCTGCCTTTCTTGAGCGTGTTAGATGTTGTTTCCACTTTATATGTGGAAAGTTTAGGGCATTCCTTTGCGTTATATGAGGCTAGTTCTTTCGCTGGATATTTTGTTGGCGCTGGTTTGACTTATCTTTACATTGTTATCTATTTGTTGGGCGTTAGCGTCGTTGCCTACGTGTTGTGACATGTTAAGAATAGGAAGCTGGGCTCACAGGCTTAGTCAGGTTCATGGGGATTTTCATCCTTGGAATGTGCTGTTTCGTGAGGGCGTTGATTTTACGGTTTTGGATCGTAGTCGTGGTGAGCGGGGTGAGCCTGCTGACGATGTTACGGCAATGACTATTAACTATATTTTTATTCTCTGCAGAAGTATGGTGAGTTGGCTGGGGTTTTTGAGCGTTTGTTTAGGCTTTTCTGGGAGAATGTTCTCCAATCTGAAAGGTTTGATTTGAAGCGTGTGAACTCTTACATAAACACTGTTTAGGAAAGTTTCTACTGTACTGAAGCTCTTCCATAACTCATAAAAGCTGGGTAGAGAAAACACCTAGCTATCTGGTTTAGTGGAGATAATTGGCATGAAGGTCTATTCTCACGAAGATCCAAATCTGAAGCAGTTCCTGCAGAAGATATCTAAGGTTACAAAGCAAGTGGATGCAATGAAACTACCCTACTGGGTTTTCGTCCAAGACTCAAATCCTGTCGGGATTGTTGTAGTCGGAAAGGAACCAATGCAGCTGTTAGCTTCGCCAGGAGCTGCCATGGCTTTTGTAGAGTTGCTCAGTACACGATTGCCGAAGGAAAGTATAGGAGCTTTTGCAGCTGAAGCACTGAAGCTAACAGGTCAAAAGAACGTCGAATATGCACTAGCCAAATTTCCATTTGATGAAGATACAGCGATAAACCAATTCAAAACAGCGAATTTCAAGGAGTTCGACGACTGTTACAGCATGGTCTGTAGACTTGATAAGACTTTCGAGCCCGCTAAAGAGCTTCAGTTGAGGAAGGTCAAGAAAGAAGAGATGCGCCAATTCATCACGTTGGCTGGGAGTTTTCTTCAAGGCTCGCCAGACATAGCTTTGGAGGAAGCTTTGCAACACATCTCGGAGCTGCCGGATGAATTCTTGGAATTGTACTATACTCAGGAAGAGTTCTTTATCGCCTACAAAAACGAACAGCCTGTTGGCATATTGAACCTGAACACGGTTAAAGGGCTGGTTAGCAATGTGGCTGTTGATCGCAACGAACGGGGCAAAGGGTATGGGAGGCAGCTCATGGTTTTCGGGCTTCAGGAGCTAAAGAAGAAGGGTTGTGAACAAGCGTATCTGAGGGTTCATGTTGAAAACAAGCCTGCGATTTTTCTCTATGAGTCCTTAGGGTTCACTAAGGCAGAACGATATAAGAGATTGATTTGGAGAAAGCATTAGCTTTGCTGTCAACAATGATCAACGGAAGATGTGGTTGTTATGCTTAAATAGGTTTATGAAGTATGTTGTGGCTTGTGGTGTTTGTGTTTGGATGTTGTCTCTGTTGAAGATTTGAGGAGAAGGCTGAAGGAGATACGGTATTCCGAGAAGGCGATAGAAGAGATATTGAAGTGGTATGAATAGGTCGGCATGTTTGTCTTTGCGATGTGCTGCATGCTGTATTACCGCAGGGCGGTTATGCATTTTAGGTCGAAGGCACTAGTATGAAAGGAGTGTACGTCATTGTCGTCCTTGTTCGCAGGGATGTGGAGATCAAAATAGGTGCCTTGGGCAGCGTGAATTTTGAGAAGGGCTTGTATGCTTATGTTGGTTCCGCACAGAATAGTTTGAGAAAGCGTGTGCAGCGGCATCTTAGAAAAGGGAAGAAGAAGTTCTGGCATATTGACTATCTGCTTGATAATGATGCTGTGAAGGTTGTGAAAGCTTTCTATAAAGAGGCGGGCAAATCGGAGGAGTGCAGGATCGCAGGAAAGTCGAGTGAAAAGGGTGTTGCGGTCAAAGATTTTGGGTGTTCTGATTGCAGTTGTGTGAGCCATTTGTTTAGGATAGATGATTGTGGTTTGTTGAGAGATTTTATGTCTGACATGCACTTGAGTTTTCTATTGTGTTAGAAATTGTTGGATTGGGTGATGTCTGAGGGTTGGAGTATTTCGCGTTTTTTTATTATTTCTTTGAAGTCTACGTAGCCTCCGCCGACTATTTTTAGTTTGGCTTTGATTGTGTTGTTTTTGGTTTGTATGACGTTGTAGGAGTTTAGGAAGAATCCGCGTAGTCTTTCGCATGAGACGCTTCCGGCGTGGACTACTTGTGTTTTTTGTATTTGCCATTTCCAT